>ERZ780167.459-NODE-459-length-42230-cov-9.933634_pt1 | contig 42230 bp, 35 predicted proteins | sample MGYA00510982_ERZ780167 | MGnify/ENA primary metagenome ERZ780167 (study PRJEB29588, sample SAMEA2146107) | human gut metagenome | biome: human gut; feature: human-associated habitat; material: faeces | place: Denmark | collected 2008/2010 ... | reverse complement strand
ATTTTCGCTAATCACCAAATTTACAAATAGTTATAATTCATCGAACTCACGTTAATAATATGAAGAAAACACTTACCAGAACATTTATCATGCTGTCGCTGCTCGTGGCCGGAGCAGCCGATCTTTACGCACAGTCGGCCATCTATGCCTGTGGACACATACGTCGTACACGCGAAACGGCCATACCAAATCTGAAAAACTCCGGTTACACCACAGCTATTCTTTTCAATGTGAACGTCGAGAAGGATGGTTCGCTGACCACTGACTACAGTTGGGATTCACAGACTCCGGCTGAGGCCGGCGGTATAATCTGCCAGAACGGAGAGTATGTGTTCGACAGATACCAGCCACACTATGTTGACGACATTAAGTCGCTCGTCACTCAGCCCACCACAATCAACCGTCTGGAGATCTGCATTGGCGGTTGGGGCAACGGTTCTTACGGCAATATACGCGATTTCATCAACCGTTATGGAACAGGCGAGGAGACCGTTCTCTACAAAAACTTCAAGGCTTTGAAGGATATGATACCCGAGATTGTTGCTGTCAACAATGACCAGGAGCAGGACTATGACATCGAAACTGCTGTCAAGTTCCACCGCATGCTTGCCGACATTGGATATAAAACAACTATTGCGCCGTACATGAATCGCGAATATTGGCAGCAGCTTGTGAGCCGTCTGAATGAAGAACCGGGCACGTGTGAGATTGTCTATCTGCAGATATATAGTGGAGGTGCAAACAACAATCCTTCCGAATGGAAAGTGTTCGGCGACATACCGATGTACGTCGGATACGACTGCGAGGCCAGCAGCAACCTCTCCGAAATGGAGAGCCGTTTCAAGAACTGGCGCGACGCAGACGGTGTTCAGGGCGGATTCCTGTGGAACTATAACAGTGAAGCACGCAACGTCAACGAATGGGCCACCGCCATCAACCGTATATTCCCTACAAAAACGGTGGAGAAGGCAGCCGCACGCTTCTATCAGGACGTAAATTATGGCGGCTATATGGTGACTCTGCCCGAGGGCTCTTTCAACCGCACCGAAATGGCGCTTTACGGTATCCGTGCAAACGACATCACTTCTTTCAAGCTGTTATCTGGCTATAAGGTGACCATGTATTCGGGCGATAACTTCGACGGCGAATCTGTTACGTTCACAACATCCAATCCATGGATAGGCAATGAATGGAATGACCGCGTTTGTTCAATGAAGATAGAGTCTGTCAATACAGGCGTAGATAACATCACGTCTGAAACTTCTGCCGCACTTACGGCATCCATGAGTGCCGACGGAGAGAGTGTGCTTGTCAGTGGTGCCGCTGCAGGAAGGGTAGGCGTTTACAGCGTGGCTGGCGATAAATTATCAGAAACTGCAGTGTCAGCAGACGGCAGTGCCACAATCCCGGCCTCGTCGTTCCCTGCCGGCGTATATGTAGTTAAGGCCGCCAACGGTTCTGCAAAACTACTGAAACGCTGACAGCCTCCTGTCTTTTATAGTATTGATGCCGGGCCGTATAGCCTGTGTATGTGGTTTTTAAGGCCTTTATGGCTGCATGGTGAGCCACTGCCGGCGTTCGTCTTCCTCCATACGTTCTATGGCGTAACGCAGCGATGTACGGCTCATATCGGCATAATTCTGGCTTAAAAAAGCGCGCAGCATGTTCATGTCGCGCTTTCCCATTTCCCTCAACATCCACCCCACGGCCTTATGCATCAGGTCGTGGGGATGTTTTTTCAGTTTCTCCGCATAGCGCAGCACATATCGGAAGTCGCCTTGTCGCGTGGGTTCTATTGTCGATACCATTGCTATGCGCTGCTCCCACATACACGTGCTTTCAGCCAGACGGTCCATCACTTCTGTCTTTTCCTGCTCCGTTGCTATTGAAGGTGTGGTGAGCCACATGCCCACAATCTTTCCGGCAGAGAGGTCCACCAGGTCCCAGTTGTTGGCCTGTCGGGCGTGGCTGAGATAGTATTTCACCAGATTCTCGCGCTTCTCCATGCTCTCACGGTCGTTGAGTGTGCGGCGCAGTGTCAGCCGTCGCATGTGTTTGGTCAGTATGAGAAATCCGCATAGCCTTATCTCGTGCCACGGCGAGTATATCAGTTCCTCCGTTTCCTCCAGCGGCATATCGGCTGCCTCTGCCACCACGCGCCGTGTCTGCGGTACGCGTATGCCCAGAAACTCGTCGCCTTCGCCATACTGTCCGGGTGCTGTCTTGAAGAATTTCATCAGTACCTCGCGCTGTCCGTCGTCGGCCATGGCCATCATGCGTGCCGTAACTTCGGCCGCTGTTGTCATAGGTGTGTGTTGCATTGTCCTTATGTGTTATGTGAAACGAAAAGTTGCAGCGCTTCCGTCATGTCGGCGAGTCGCTGCAACGATAGTCATTATTATATGTCCTGCTTACCAGTTGGAGTCGGCTCCGCCTCCTCCGGAGTCACCTCCGCCGAAGCTGCCGCCCGAGAATCCGCCTCCGCCAAATCCTCCTCCGTGGCCGCGGCCGAACATGGAGCCGAGGAACATGCCGCCGAGAAATGCTCCGGTGCTGTCTCCTCCGTTGTCATCAAGGCGCGTATGCTTCACGGTGATGCGTCCGCAGTTGTCACACACAAACACGTCTTTTCTCACGTGTCCGCCGTCTGCTGTTCTATAAACGTCGCTCGACATCTTGCGTAGTGACGGTTTGCCGCAGTACTGACATTTGCGTGTGCGGCGGTTGATGAGCCGTGGCAGCATCATCATAAGTGCTATGGCCAGCACCAGAAACACCAGTCCGCCTACAGGAAATCCCTCGTCGGCTGCGGCGTCGGGTTTCATACTGTCCTTCAACCGGGCATACACGGCTTTAGCTCCTGCCGTCATACCCGTGTCCCAGTCGCCTTTGCTGAACGCCGGAATCATATATCTCGTCTGTATGCGTTTGCATGCCGCGTCGGGCAGCACGCCTTCCAGACCATAGCCCGTGGTGAAACGTATGCTGCGCTGGTCGGCCACGAAGAGTATGAGCAGTCCGTTGTTGCTCTTTTTCTTGCCCACACCCCACAGGCGGAACAGGCGGTGAGAGAAGTCGAAAGCGTTGTCTTCGCCTATCGACGGCAGCATCACCACGCTCGCCTCGATGCCCGTCTCCTTCTCAAGACGGCTGAACACGGCGTTGATGGTGTTGCGTGCGGCAGGCGAAAGAATGCCTGTCGGGTCGCTCACGTGCAGCCGCGTGTCGGTCAGTCTGACGTTGGGCACATCCTCCACCTTGTATGCACGCACGCTGTCCTGTGCCGCCGAAGGCAGCACAAGTGTGGCAAGACATGCTATTAATATAAATATGTGCCTCATTGTTTGTTATATCAGAATTTCACTTCAGGAGCTTTCTCTGCGCCTTCAGCAGCCTCGAAGTAGCTCTTCTTCTCAAATCCGAACAGTCCGGCGAGTATGTTCTTCGGGAAGCGGCGTATGGCCACGTTGTATTCCTTAGCCGAATTGTTGAAGTCGCGGCGTGCCACGGTGATGCGGTTCTCCGTGCCTTCGAGCTGCTCCTGCAGGTTGATGAAGTTCTCGTTAGCCTTCAGCTGCGGATAGTTCTCAGCCACCATGAGCAGACGTCCGAGGGCTGTCGATATGTTGCCCTGCGCTTTCTGATACTGCGCCAGCTTCTCCGGAGTGAGGTTGTCGGCGTCAAGCTTCACTTGTGTAGCCTCGCTGCGTGCCTTCACCACGTTCTCGAGCGTGCTGCTTTCGTGTGCGGCGTAGCCCTTGACTGTGTTCACAAGGTTCGGTATGAGGTCGGCGCGACGCTGATACTGTGTCTCCACGTTTGCCCAATTGTTGCTCACTTTCTCGTCCATAGACACAAGTCCGTTGTAACCGGTTACGCACCATACTACCAGAAGCAGCACCACTGCTCCGGCGATAATCCATCCTAAATGTTTCTTGAAGTTCATAATGATTTTTCTGTTTGTTGGTTTCGCTTTGTTATTAATTTTTATTATGTTTGAAGTGAAAGCCTCCGGCTGCGTGTCACGATATGTTTTTGTTTATGCCGCGCCGCTTGCTGTGTTTTACAAATATACGTATATTATGCTGTTACATTCGAACAGAAACTTATCTTTTTAGTTTTTTTAGTAACAAAATCCATGCCGTTTGTCCCAATATGTCATTGTGTACCATAATGTTTGTGTTGTAAATATGGCATATTATATGGAATAATGTGATATGAAATGTCTGCAGGCTGATTGTCGGTAATGATATAAGATAACAGAAATATGTATCTTATATTGCATATATTAATATGCGCAATATGCTTTTTGAATGGTATTAACAGAAAAGTGTTATTGGAACGCGGCTAATCCCGGCATTCCAATAACACATTATTTATAAATGTTTTTTATGCTTCCCACCACAGTTTAGGGTATTCGGCCTTACCTTTTGTTCCGAGATTTTTCCACCATTTGGAGTTTGTGCCATCCTCGCTCACACCCCAGTTCTTGTTTTGTGTCTCTGATGGCCAGCCTGTTGTCACGCCTTGTGGTGCGGTTGTTCCGTCATCAAAGTAGTATACGTCCATTGGTGCGTCTGTGCCAACGGCTACTCCTTTCTGACAGTTTCCAGACCAGTAACTTGCCGATACGCCACATTCGCCAGACATATCGGTCATAACACCGCATATACCGGCTATGTTGGTGTTGCCGCTTACGTTGCCAACAGAGAACGAAGCTTCAATAAGTCCAGACTGGCGCATCTCGCCCACGAGGCCGCCCACGTTGTCGGTGCCTTTCACTTTGCCATAGTTGGCGCATGCAAGCACATAACCGTATGCGGCCATTCCACCTGTGATTCCGCCTGTTACGGTTGTGCCGGTGATGGCGGCATTGTTGCGTGAAGCGGAGATTGTGCCATACGACGAGCCTGCAATACCTCCGACAAAACCGTCAGTGCCGTTCACATTGCCGTTGTTAAGACCGAAGCGTACCTTGCCGTAACCCTCTTCGTTAAATCCTACTATTCCACCGACAAAGTTCTTTCCGGACACGCTTCCTTCGTTAGTGCACGAATAGATGTTGCCTGCATTGAAACCAGCAATACCTCCTGTGTTTACGCCTTGGCTGCTGATATTGTTTTTGTTGATGCAGTCGGTCACTTCGCCGTTGCGTACATATCCTGCAATTCCGCCCACTGACATTGTTGTACCGGCAACGATTACCGCATCAGCGGTATTTACGCATGATTTTATGTTTCCTCCCTGCGATACCATTCCTGCAATTCCGCCTATGGCTTCAACATCTGTCTGTGTCTCGTCCTCATTGGTCTGCGGGTCTGCCATCACAGTTCCTTCATTTGTAGATTCCAGAACTGTCACGCCCATTCCGACGTTTCCGGCTATACCACCTCCGCCGTTTATGTGCACTTTCACTCCTCCTTTGTTGGTGCATTTGTTCAGTTGCATGTTATAACCGCTAGCCTGACCGGCTATTCCACCTACTGAAGTCGCACCTTCCACATTGCCTTCGTTGCTGCATTCCACAACCATACCCTGGCTGTTGCCTATTATACCTCCGGCACCGCCTGTTGTGCATATTATGTCGCCATAGTTGGTACAGTTTGTTATATTCGCATTGCCGTTGCTGCTTGATGCAATTCCTCCAATAGTGCTTTTACCATGGATAAGTCCATGGTTGGTACAGTCTTTAATTGTTACACCGCTCATTGCAGAAGCAACAATACCTCCGGTTTCTGTCTCTTCACCTGTAACCCTGGCGTAATTGTGGCAATTGATCACTTCGCTTGTATTGTTTTGAACTCTTGCCACGATGGCTGCGGTATAACGGAAACCTTTAATCTCGCCGGATGCTATTGTTATGTTTTTCAGTACAGCATCGCGTGTGATACCGAACAGTCCTGTATATTGTAGCTGTTGTCCTTCCGGTGCTTCCGGTGCAAGATAAAAGTTGTGTATGTTGAAGCCGTTGCCGTCATACGTTCCTGTGAAAGGAGCGGAGAAGCTGGCGCCTATAGGTTGCCAGTCTGTCACACCGTTGAAGTAGAGGTCTGCCTCCTGTGTGTAAGCCTTTGCCAGCATGTCAGGGTCTGTTTCCGCGTCTGCCATGATGGCTGCAAATTCGTCCACGATGCCTATAATTACGCTTCCGTCGCTGTTGGTGCGCTGTGCCACTTTTCCGTTTTCGTAGTCAAACACGATAGGTGTGCCAGCTTGTCTGCCTAAGCGTATGCTTTTGTCTGCGATCTTCAGTTTTGTATATACCGGTAATTTCGATTCATCAGTCTTCAGAACTTCAATCTTGGATTTACCCTCCGCATCAAATACAATGTCATTGGTTGTTCCGTCAGCAGCCTCTACTGTTACAGCCTGTCCAGCCAGACCTGCGACAGAAAATTCCGTTGTGACCACAACCGGGTCTGGTCCTTTGCCGGATGTGTTGTCATCCTCACTGCATGATGTTGTCAATAAGAATGCGAAAAGCATTCCTGCATACATTTTAATAATTCTCATAACAATAATTTTAAATTTTATAACGTGAATAATTATTAGCTTCTAATTTAGGTCTTATTGTGTCTATTTTACTATTTTGCTTCGCCTAAAATTACTAATTGAAACTTTCTGGCCGAAATTTCGAAAGTCAAAATTAGTGTATATATTTAATAAAATTGTATTATTCACAATAATTAACGCATGCAATCGCCTTTAATATAAGATGATGATGATTGGCCGGTTGTTTGTTTCCGTTTTTTGCCAAACAGACCAATAATATGCTTTGTAATTTTTTTGTCAATGGTGTAATATATTCATTGTGTTTATGGCGTATCCGGTATTATAATCATTATGCTTTTATTGCAAAACATAGCTTACGTTGCCTCGCTGCGGCAAACATTATGATTAAGAGCCGGCTGGCTGTGCAATCGGAGAAATTTGTATGTGTATCTACCGTGTGCCTTGCTCCTGTCATCGGTTTATCGCGCATTTGCATAAATATGCAGTCTGCGTTATGGCGGATGAATATTTATACATCGTCAACTTCACGAGAATCGAATATTTGCGAACAGAAGTGCATCCGGACGCAAATACGCGAGTTTTGAGCACTTCGCTTAAGTATTTGTCAGTCAGTTGTTTACAAGATTTCGTGAAATCACATCGTCCATACGGTGCTACGATAGAGCCCATATCAGCACCTGATATGTACCATATCATGCCCTGATATGCTTCATTTCGGGCATCAATAAAGTCTGTTTCGCAGGCTCAAAAAGCCCATTTCGGAAAACGGTCGGCGGCGAAGCAGTTTACGGGCACGTTTTTCCGGCTCCTCCGAAAAAATACAGTGCTCCGATAAAGCCGTTTTCGCTGAACTTCGTTTTCTATTTTGCGAAAAATTTTTGTCAAGATTTTTTACTTTTTATTTTGCATATTTATGCAGAATCCGATGCGTGAACCATAAAAAAGAAGCCGGCAGCCATGATGGCCGCCGGCATGATGTGAGGAGTATGGAGTGTGTCTGAGTCACTCCATATAGTTGGTTATCCTGTTGGCCGGATTCACGGGTGTCTGGTCCGAAAGCGTGAGCGACTTCACCATGTGCAGCGTCCCCTCCTTGTATTTTCTGAAGTGTGGCGACGCAATGTGTTTTTCGTAAGCCTCGCGGTTGGCGTAGGTCTCGAGTATGGTGACGCGGCATGGGTTGTCCTTTTCGCTCACGGCATACATCGTAAGCACACCCGGCTCGGTGCGCAGCGACACTTCGCCCACCTCGGTGGCATACTTCATGTATTCCTCGAGATGCTCCGGATAGACCTCTATCTTCGACAACCGCACAATGCCGTCGGCCTCCATGGGCAGTTTGGCGCACATGCCCGGCTCTTTGTCCAAAGCGAGACAGCGGCCGATTACCTCGCCTGTGGCAAGGTATGAGTATGTGGGGAACTCGAACAACACAGGTTTCAGACGTGTGTAGTCGGGCCGTCCGTTCTCATTGAGCATATCTTTTGCGACGTATGTGGCTGCGACCTCGCAGATGAAATTGTCGAACCCGTCGGTCTTGAACTTATCCACCACCTTACATTCCATAGACAACGGCGACTCGTCTATCAGCGGTGCGCCGTTCTCGCCGATGTGATATGCGAAGAGCGTTGACTTGTCCGTGTCGGCTCCACTCACGCTTCCCGCATAGTCGGCCTTTGGCAGCATCTCGCGGCTCACGAGGTTGATGGACAGCCGTCCGGTCTGGTGTATGCCTTTGTTGGTGTAGTGCTTGTCGCTCATACTGAGTATGATGCGGTTGTGCCCTATTATTCCGGTGTGGCCTACGACGAGCCAATTCACCTTACCGTTTACCTCCGCGCCCACTACTGTGAGCGGTTTAGGATAGAGAGCCACGAGGCTTCCGATGTTTTCCTTTTCCATTTCGATGGTGTCTTTTGTTGTGGCGGCTGTCCCTGTCACGCCTGTTGATGTCAGCAGCGAGGCAAGAAGCAGTGCGCCGATGAATGATGTTGTCATATATTATGATGTATTTCTGTTGATGTATGCAGCTGTCCTATTTGTCTATCTGGCTTTCGGTGAAAGGGTCGGCGCGGTGGCCCATAAGGTCGATGCGTGCATATTCCTTCTCAAACTCATCCATCTCCCATGCCGACAAGCGCACGGTGCCCGCGCCGAGCAGTTCGTCCAGATGTGCAGGGTTTGTTGTGCCGGGTATCGGAGCGGTCCAGGGCTTGCGCGAGAGAATCCATACTAGGGCGAACTGTGCCGGAGTCAGACCTTTGCGCTCGGCCCAATGGCGTATCAGAGCCACGAGAGGCATGTTGTGGCGGAGTGCTTCGGGTGTGAATTGCGGCAGATTGTGGCGACGGTCGTTCTGCGGAAATGTGCGGTCCTCGCCGATTGTTCCGGTAAGGAAAGCGCGCCCCAGCGGACAGTAGGGCACGAAGCCTATGCCGAGCTCTTCAAGCGTAGGGAATATCTTTGTTTCGGGTTCGCGCCACCAGATGGCGTATTCGCTCTGCACGGCAGATAGTGGACACACGGCGTGGGCGCGGCGTATGGAGCGTGCGCTCGCCTCCGACATGCCCCAGTGGAGCACCTTGCCTTCCTTCATCAGGTCTTTCACGGTTCCCGCCACGTCCTCCACCGGCACATCCGGATCGACGCGGTGCTGATAGAGCAGGTCTATATGGTCGGTGCGCAGACGCTTCAGCGAGCCTTCCACGGCGCGGCGTATGTGGTCGGGACGGCTGTTAAGGGCAGTCGGCCGGCCTTCCTCCACACCGAACCCGAACTTCGTTCCTATCTTCACTTTGTCGCGGAACGGCTGCAAGGCTTCGCCCACCCATTCCTCACTCAGGTGCGGTCCATATACCTCGGCAGTGTCGAAGAAGGTCACCCCCATGTCGTAGGCGTGGCGTATGAGTGTTATCATGTCGCGCTTTTCGTATTTACCTCCGTAATATCCCACCATCGGCAGACATCCCAGACCAATGGCCGACACATCGAGTCCGGACAGTTTGCGTCGCTCCATGTCGGCCGGCTTGTTGTCGCCGGAGGGTTTTGAGTCGGATGTTATTTCACTTGCGAGCACTCTGCCGCTGCTTCCGAGACCGAAGGCGGCAAGCATTGCCGAGTTTGATGTCAGTTTCAAAAATGTTCTTCTGTCCATATTCTTCTATTTTATAGTTCCTTGTATATTGTCGCGCACAGGTCTCTCAGCATCTCAATTTCGTTCTGTTCGAGTCTGACGGAAGATGTGACGTCTGTCGTCCGGCCTTCTTTCTCGAGCGCGGTGAAATGTCTTATCAGTTCTTGCGGGCTGATGTGGTGGCGCAGTGCTATGTAGTTCACCACATCGTCTGCATAGAGCCTGTCTTCGGTGTTGGCGTATGTCTTTTCTGTCATGTACTTAGTCTGTTGTTTCTGCTGACAAAATTATGTAAAGGCGGGCGGCCTGTGATACCACGATGCAGGAGGTTCTTACCAGTTTTACGGATTTTTGGAGAACATGGGCTTATATACGCTGCGAAACACTATATTTGCAACAGGAAATAAAACACAGCTGTATTATGACAAAGATTCTTCATGTGAGGAAGGTGGCCGACTATAGCGGCTGGCTGGGATATGCCGACAGACATCCGCTCATAAGCGTGATTGACTATTCGGAGGTGTCGCCCATAAGACACAGTCTGAACAATTACAGTGTGTACGGCATATTTCTCCGCGACGACGATCTTGTGGACCTGACCTACGGATGTGGCAAGTACGACTACCGCAAGGGCACGCTCATCTGTGTGGCGCCGGGACAGATAGGCGGCAAGGAGGACAACGGCGAGCGTGTGGACATAAAGGGTTGGGCGGTGCTTTTCCAGCCCGACCTGCTGCACGGCAGTGTGTTGCAGAGAGACATAAGGAAGTATTCGTTTTTCGACTATCGCATAAACGAGGCGCTGCATATGACGGGTGAGGAACATGACATACTGGTGTCGCTGATGCGTCAGATGAAGAACGAGTTGGAAAACGGCAGGGATGATTTTCAGGACAACATACTGACGGGCTATCTCGAACTGATATTAAGATTCTGCAGCCGTTTCTATCAGAGGCAGTTCATGACGCGAAAACTTGCCAATACGGACGTGCTGAAGCGCTTCGACGCACTGCTGCACGGCTATTATGAGAACGGGCGGCAGATGGAACAGGGTATGCCGAGTGTGCAGTATTGTGCAGACAAGTTGTGCATGTTGACCAATTATTTCGGCGATCTGATAAAGAAAATGACGGGCGACACGGCCCGCGACTACATAAGAAACTATGTGGTGCAGCAGTCGAAAAACCTGCTTGCAGAGGGTAGGAGTGTGTCGCAGACAGCTTATGACCTCGGGTTTGACTATCCGCAGCACTTCAGCCGGATGTTTAAACACGTGACGGGTATGACGCCTAAGGAATATTGCGGCCGGCTGAAATGAGAATACTGACATGCAGAAACCGCAGGAGGACGGTTTGTAGTAGCTGACGCCATGTGCAGGATTATGGTGGAGACTGAATGAAAAGGCAGACGAGGACATCTCTTAATGAGCTTGTCCGCGTCTGCCGCTGGTACTCCCACCGGGAATCGAACCCGGATCAAAGGTTTAGGAAACCTCCGTTCTATCCATTTAACTATAGGAGCCCTTTTTTCAGTTGCAAAGGTACAATTTTTTCAGAGAATAACATTAAAATTGCATACACATTATTTTATCAGATATTTTTTTTCTGTTACAGAATTAAACTTTGACGTTCCGTTTACGTCAAAAAGACCGTTATGAAGCGAATATTATTCTTTTTATTGCTGTGTATGAGTGCATGCACTCTATCGGCACAGGGATTTGTTAAGGGAAAAGTGTTGGATAAGCAGAATTCCGAACCGCTCGGATTCGTGAACGTAAGGGTAACGCAGAAGGCTTCCGGAGAATATGTCGGAGGAAGTATGACTGATGCTGCCGGTAACTTCACGGTGAAGGATCTTAAGAATGGTGCCTATGTCCTGACACTTTCGTTTGTGGGTTACAAAGAGGAAGTGCGTGATTTTGAAATCACAGCCGAGAACCCGAAGAGAACTTTTACACGTATTTACATGTCGGAAAACCAGAACATGCTGGCAGGAGTGACCGTCACAGGACAGAAGTCCACCATGAAACTGGAAGTTGACCGCAAGTCGTTCGACGTGACTCAGCTCATTTCGAACAGTGGTGAGGCAGCAAGCGACGTGCTCGACAACATTCCTTCGGTGGAAGTGGACAACGACGGCAATGTGTCGCTCCGCGGAAACAGCAGTGTGGAGGTGTGGATAAACGGTAAGTCGAGTGGACTGACGTCGGACAACCGCGCACAAATTCTGCAGCAGCTTCCGGCAGAAAGCATTGAAAGAATAGAAGTGATAGACAACCCATCGGCCAAATTCTCCGCAGAAGGTTCGGCCGGAATTATCAATATTGTGCTCAAGAAAGACCGCAAGGCCGGTTATTACGGATCGTTGCAGGCAGGTGGAGGAACACGCGGAAGCGCTAATACAAGTTTCAACATCAACTACAATAGCTCAAAATTCGACGCATACGCAAACGTTGGATACCGTCATCGTTCGAACGACGGACGTTCGGAGAGCAACCAGATATTCACAAACACCAACGAATATCAGCGCTACAAGGGAACCAGCAAGAACACCGGTAACAACCTTTTTGCCCGCGCCGGTCTGACATGGCATGCCACAGACAAGGATGACTTCTCATTCAACGGAATGATGATGATAGGTGCCGGAAAGAACTCGAGCGGCATACCATATCACTACGGCACGCTTGGCAATGCGACAGATTCGCGTGTCATGTTCAGAAGCACACGCAGTGAGAATGACATGAGAATGTTCTACGGCGAGTTCAACTACCGTCACAACTTCTCGGACAAGCATTTCCTGGACTTCACTGTGGATGCAAACAAGTGGAAAAGCGATAACGACAACCTCTATCAGGACTCAACCAAATATATCAGCGAGGAACGTCCGACAGAATATGACTACCAGTATCGCCCGATGTATATGAACAACAATCGCTGGGAAGTGAAGCTCGACTATGAGAATCAGATAAACGACCGCATGAAGGTAGAGGCCGGTTATCTGGGCAATTTCTCGCATGAGAACACACCGCAGGAGTCATATATCGACGATACCAGCTGGAATGGAGCCAACAGTGTGGAGGACAAGGAATATTTCAACAGATTTATCTACGATATGGATCTGCACGCACTGTATGCCACACTGAGCTATAAGTTCGGCAAACTGAACGTCATGGGAGGTCTGCGCGGTGAATACTGGAAGGTGAACACCGAGAGTTACACATGGGAGCAGGAGCATGACGCATCGAAGCGCGACCCGGCCTTCAAGAAGGATTATTTCCAGTTGTTCCCCAGTCTGTTCCTTTCTTACCAACTCACAGAGACACAGCAGCTGCAACTCAACTATACACGACGCTTGCGTCGTCCGTGGGGCGGACAGCTCAACTCGTTCCGCGATACTCGTGACGCTACTATGGTATCGTTCGGTAACCCTGAGCTGACACCTGAATTCAGTAATTCTTTCTCGCTGAACTATCTCAAGACATGGACCGAACACTCGCTGCTCGTCAGCGCATACTACCGTCCGACAAGCGACGTAATACAGCGTATAAACTATCAGAGCTCAACAGACGGACTGATGTATTCTACAAGTGTGAACGTAGCGAAGAGCCTGAGTTCAGGTCTGGAACTCGTGTTGAAGAACAAACTGTTCCGCATCCTCGATCTTACGACCACAGCAAATGCTTATTATTACAAGCTCAACGGTTTCAGTTATGACATCGACGGACAGACTGTGAAAGGTGAGGGCAACGACAACTTCACATGGAACGCCCGCATGACTGCAAGTGTCATCCTGCCGTACGACATATCGGTACAGGCCACCGGACGCTATAACGCACGCCAGGTGATAACACAGGGTTACCGCAAAGCCAACTACAGTGTGGATCTGGGAATGCGTAAGAACTTCTTCAATAAGGCACTCACCGTGGCCATCAACTGCCGCGACTTGCTCAATTCACGCAAATGGGTGAACTATACTGAGAGCGACACGTTCACAAGATATCAGATGAACAAACGTGGCGGACGCAATGTTAATCTCACCGTGACATGGAACTTCGGTAACATGAAGGCAAAGAAGAAACCGCAGAAGGAAAACAATATGCAGGATTTCGAAAGCCAGCAGTATGGTAGTGAAGGCGGAGAAATGTAATTGAAAACGGCCGTCCTTCACGGGACGACCGCTGTAAAGAAATGCAGGTATGGCCTGCGCAGGAATGTAATAAAGTAAATTCGCTTTATACATTATATATGAAAAAGCCCTCGGCATGCGTGAGTGTGTCGAGGGCTTTGTTTTTTATGTGTGGCGTCGGCGCTTTTTCTGTTGTGCGCCGGCGCCTGAAGGATTTCGTGTCAGCGTCTTTTCGATTTCTTGCTGAGGTCGAGAATACGCACGTTTCTGAACATTATGCCAGGACCGTGGCCGCAGAAGCTTATGTAGCCTTCCTTGTTGAAGAGGCCCGGATGATTCTTGTGGTCAACGGTGTATGGATTGTGTTCGCTGCCGTCAGGCGCAACGTTGTGGCCCTTGCAGGCTTTGCGGATGTCGCCGTCGAGTATCACTTTTCCGTTGACTGTCACTTTCACGCGGTCGCCAACGACGCGTATTTCCTCAGAATACCATGTACCCACCTTGTCGAACTTGACGTGTTCCGGAACTATGATACCGTAAACAGCACCGTGCTGCTGGTATGGCATCAGACCGTTGTATATCGGATCGTCATGGTCGAGAATCTGTATCTCCATGCCGTCATAGGCTGCGTCTGTTCCGAGATTGGTTCGTACGCCGACTCCGTTGTTCACACCCGGAGTGTCGAAACAGAAGTCGAAGCGCAGAACGAAGTCACTGTACTTCTTCTTTGTATAGAGATTTCCGCTTCCGCCGTAGTTTGCTGAAACATAGATGTTGCCGTTCTGTGGCACGTAGTTGGTTGTGTTGCCCTGCCATTTGTCGAGAGAGCGTCCGTCGAACAGCACTTCAAATCCTTCCTTCTTCTCTTCAGCAGAGAGCTGGAATACCGGAGTGGAAGGCAGTTTGCGTATGCGTGTGTATCTCACGATGAGTGAGTCGTTGGCAGCCTGGAAGCCTATGCCGCCTACAGCATTCAGACTTTTACCTTCTTTCGGGTTTGTAATTACGGCGTTTGTGATGAGTTCCTTGCCGTTGACACTTACAAACACGCGGTCGTCAACAACCTTTATGTCGGCCGAATTCCATTCTCCCACGTTGCTGTAAGGATGCCATTGCTGGTTCTCTCCGTAGAGTTTCACGCCTTTTTCCTTGTCGAATGTGAGTACGGACATGTCGCGCAAGCTCACTTCAAGGTTGTCGCCGCTCTTCCAGTCGAAGCTGAGGTTGAAGTTTTCGAAGCTCTCTTTCATCTTCCAGTAGCCACGACGGTTCATCTTTGTTCTGCCAGTTGACAGCGAATATCCCTTCGGTGTGCGTTTTGCGAGCAGGCCTTTGATCTGGTCAACGGCGTATCCTGCGTCGTGGTTGTCCACCTGACGGATGTATGTGGCAATGCCCTGCTCAAGCATTTCCTTCACGTGTCTGCCGCCGTTGAAGTCGTCGTGTGCAGCCACGATGTCCTTTATGCATTCTGCGGCTACGTCTGCATATTCCGATGTGTCATAATATTTTCTCATGTAACCGAGAGCCTGGAGTGTCTGTGTCTGGCCGATCGCTTTGAGGAAACGGTTTCCGAGTGATTCGGAAGCGCCGCTTTCCATACCTGCAACGAGCATCAGATAGCGTTCTACCGGTGTTGCATCTGCAGTTGATGCAAGGTCGAGATAACGTGACAGTATCTTATCCTTTGCCTCGCCTTTGCGTTTGTCTTTCGCCATGTCGAGCAGAATTGGCAGCATCTTTATGTTCTTCACGTCGAGCAGAGCAGCCTGTGCCTCGGTGTTTCCGGCTTCCTGAAGTATCTGGATGGCTTCGTCGGTGTTGGTGCTTGCCAGTATCCGGTAGTAGCGGGCGGGCTTTGCTGATGCGTCCATTGCCTTTTTCGTCATCTCAAAGGCCTTTTCCGGTGCTGATTTATAGTTTATAGTGATTATGGCATCCTGCAGTTTTGCTGCCGATTCCTCGTCAGCTTTGTCGAGCATTGCGAACAGACGGTCTAGCTCATCAGTACCAGCCACATGACCGAGAGCCTCGAGTGCGGCGGCGCTGATGTCCTTGTCGTCGGATGATGTGAGTGCGAGCACCTTGTCGAAAGCATTGCGTATGCCGCGTTTAGAGACAACCTGCAGAGCATTTGTCACTACTTTCTTATCGTCGGAGTTGAGTGCCTGAACCATGGCTTCGCGCAGATCGCCATTGAAGAAGTACAGTGCGTTCTTTGCTTCTTCTGCATTCGGTGTGCCAAGCAGTGCGATAAGAGCCTCGAGTGATTGCTCACCACCGAGTTTTGCGGCTGTTATTATCGATTCTGAAAGCAGTGTTCCGCTGCTCTTCTTAAGTTTTTTGAGCACCACGTCGGTGTAGTTTGTCGCATTGTAATTGCCTATCCAGCGCACCACATCGGTCTGTCCGTCATAGGAAAGACGCGGCATTGCCTTGGCCATTGCGTCCAAAGCTGTCGGTCCGCAGTATTCCAGACCATATTCAAGTGCCGTGTTGCGGTATTCGGCATCGCGGTCGCGCAGAGCTTTGGTAAAGGTGGATATGCCTTTCGGACCTTCGGCTTTGAGCATCAGACGCAGTCCGGCACATCTCATTGCCGGTGTTTCTGACTTCATGAGTTTCTTTGCTTCCTTTTTGACAATCTCCTTGTTGTCATTGCAGATGCGGTCGAGCATCGCGATGTATGCATCTGTGGCGTGAGTGCTTTCGGGCTTGTAGCCGGCTGATTGAGCCGCTTCGGCCAGAAGCGCCAGATTGTCTGCCGGTGCGACAGCGGCCATAGCGTCGTATATCGCTGCGGTAGTTACGGCGTCGGCACCGCTGAGCCATGAAACAAGAAGGTCGTTGCAGTTAGTCAGATTGCACGATTTGATTATCTTGGCGAGTAGAATAGGCTCTGCGTCAGATGTTCTGACGAAGTCGGCTTTTTCTTTTTCGCTACCTTTTATGCTGCCTATGAATGCGAGGGCAGCATCTCTAAGATCCTTATTCTGGGCGTATCTGATGAAGTCGGGCAGGTCGGCTGTTGTGGCACATCCCGTCAGAACCGTTATCAGATAAACTTTTTTGCGAAGGTTGTCGGTTTTGTCGATGGCGAGTTTCAGACCTTTGCGCATCTCGTCTCTGTATTTCTGACCGTCAGGAGTTGTGATGTAGCTTTGCAGACCACCAAGCGCATACTCGCCCGCAGAGGTGTTGTTTCCTTCGAAGTTCATGGTTGAGGCTATCTGCAGTATGCCGGCACTTCCCGTGGCTGCCATCTCTCCCATGAGTTGTTTGAATGATTCGCTGTCTTTGGCAGGCATCTGCGCCAGTGCGTCGGCAATGACTGTCTCAGGTGGTCTGTTCCTGCTGTCAGTCTGTGCGAAGCTTTGCGTCTGTGCAAACAAGAATGCCGCAATCAGAATAATCAGGTATTTTTTCATTTTTCTTTTTGTTGTGTAAAGTACAATTACATTATGGTTTTGTGTTAGAAAGCATTTTATCTGCGCGCGGCATTACAGATGCCATTGTCCGCGCATAGGCTGGTCGACGAGTGCGTTGGCAGCGTCGTCGTTGACAAACAGCTGTGTCTTCGGATCGAAGTTGAGCACAGGACGGTTGAGTCTCAGTGCCACTGCACCCATGTTTACGAGTGTACAGCTGCGGTGTCCGTTCTCTTCGTTGAGCGCGAACTTCTTTCTCGTGCGCAGACAGTCGATGAAGTCGGTGTTCTGCGGCACCGGGTCAGGATATTCAGCGAGTTTGTTCATGATGTCTGGTATGGTACATTCGAATCCTTTATAGACCTTTCCTTTCGGTCCTTCGATGTAAGCCGTCTTCTCACTGCTTTCAAATCCTTCGCCTTCAAGCACTATCTGGCAGCCGTCATCGTATGTATATGTTATCTTACGCCATATTCCCACAGCGTCAGGATGCTGCTGTGCGGCATCTACTTCCACTTTCACAGGCGACGTGTTGTCCTTTCCCAGAATATACTGCACCGGGTCCAGATAATGTTGTCCCATGTCGGTGAGACCGCCGCCATTGTAGTCCCAGTAGCCGCGGAACGTCTGATGGGTGCGGTGAACATTGTATGGCTTGAACGGAGCCGGACCGAGCCAGAAGTCGTAGTCGAGCTCTTTTGGCACCGGTTGTGTCTCAAGATTCTCCTTACCAACCCAGAAGAACTTCCAGGCGAAGCCGGTAGCGCCCGACACCACCACCTTCAGAGGCCATCCCAGCAGGCCACTGTCAACCAGTTTCTTCAATGGCAGGACAGGTGTTCCGAGGCCGTAGAATGTATCGGTGAATCTGAACCATGTGTTCAGACGGAATATTCTGTTATATCGTTTCACAGCTTCCATGACGCGTTTTCCTTCGCCTATGGTGCGTGTCATGGGCTTTTCGCACCAGATATCCTTGCCGGCCTTTGCCGCCTCGATGGCCATCAGCGCGTGCCAGTGGGGCGGAGTGGCGATGTGCACGACATCTACATTAGGATCGGAAATCAGTTCTCTGAAGTCGTGATAGGCCTTAACGTCTTCTCCGAACTTCTTTTTTGCCATGTCAACGGCCTCCGAAAGGTGTTTGCTGTCCACGTCGCAGAGCGCCACAAGGCGGCAGTGCACATCGCTTGTGAAGTGATAGGAAGAACGTCCTATGCCGCCCGTTCCGATGATACCTTTTGTCAGCTGGTCGCTCGGAGCTATGTGTCCGTTACCTCCAAGCACGTTGCGCGGAACGATGGAGAACAGTCCTATTGTACCCATCGTTTTGAGAAAAGTGCGTCTGTTTGTTTTCATTTTGATTGATTGTTAAGATGACGGAACATCCGTTCCGCCGGTTGCAGCGATTTAGTTAGTTGTACAAATTTAGTAATAAAAATTGTAACGCCGTGCGCCCTGCCGCTGTTTTTTTGTCCGCAGCGGCATAATGACATTTTTATGACCTTCCGGCTGTTGTCCGTCCGTGTGCATACGGGGCTGCCGTTCTGGAGCGATAGCTCTGGCGTCATTCTTCGGATGCATGTCCGGAAAGCTTCCGTCGGTCTGTAAAATTGTCCACGCAATACGGTGTTTTTGTCTATAACAACAAACAAACATGCAAAAGTGACGATAATATTGTCTATTTTTGAAATTTTGACATGATACGGGCTCTTTTTTCACAAATTAATATTTATTTTTGTAAAGCATTATTACAATATACAAACATTTTGCATACGGTGTGCCGTGGAAGCTGCGGCGGTGACGAAGATTACTGACATAGACAATAAATAAAAACACAAACAGGAAAACAATGAGGATTTTTTCAAAGACTTTAATGTGCGCCGTCGTGCTGGCGGCGGTGCAGACCGCCTATGCTGCGGATATTGTGACACACATCAGTATCAAGCAGCCGGGCAATCAGGCTGTGACCTATGAACTCAAGGAACAGGGTAACAAACTTGTGGCCGACGCCGCTCTTCCGCTCACGATAAGCAAGAGTGTGAGCAATGTTGACGGCGATGAGGTGGTGACACTCACCTTCACCGCATCGGGCACGACATACTTCAACTTCGGTGCCGAGCTCAATACAGGCTACACCACCGATGCTTGCGAGTTCTATCTGCCGGGTTTCTGGTATCATCGCAACCTGCGTTCGCCTAAAGAGGCACCGTCGTTCCACACATCGAAGAGCTGGAATTTCCGTGAGGACCGTCTGTCGTCGCCGCTCACTGGAGCCTATAACGCCACAGCAGGAGAGGGCACAACAGTGCTTCGTATGGACGCCGAGGGCGTTGACGCGCTTGCCACTGCCGGCGAGGGCGAGATAATTCTGTCGGGCAACACATCTGTGGGCTATCTCGGATTCGACAACGAGAGCGGAACCGCAAAGCTCACATTCGGTTATCCTTACATCGAAACTCCACGCCGTTACATCCGCAAGCTCACCCTCGCTCCGGCAGTTGAGGCTTTCGTTAAGATGGACAAGGGCGAGACAAAGAGCGTGAGCTGGCGCATACGCAAGGTGAAGTCGGCCGACTACGGCGACTTTGTCGGCAAGACATGGGAGTATTGCTTCGACCGTCTGAATCCGCAGCCCGTCACACCGCTTTACTCTCCGGACAAGATGAAAGCCACTCTGGCCAACTACTTCCGCAAGTCGTATGTGGACAAGTACGACCTGAAGTTCAACTCCGGCCACGGTCTGCGCTGCTCCGACTGCGAACCTGCCACACTGATGCAGGTGGGATTCTGTGGTCGTGTACTGCTCAATGCGTTCAACGCCATTGAATACGGCGAGGCCACAGGACAGCAGGATCTCGTGAAGATAGGCAATGACATATTCGACAGCTTCCTTGCCCACGGCTTCACTGCAAAGGGATATTTCTACGACGACCTGAACATGAACAACCCCATGCCGGCCGACATGGACGTGGTACACTCCATACGCCAGCAGTCAGAGGGTGCTTACGCAGTGATGCACTATCTGAAATATGAGAAGAAGCAGGGCCGCACCCACAAGGAGTGGGAGAAGAAAATACGCACTCTGCTCGACAACTTCCTCACTCTGCTCAATGAGGACGGCAGCTTTGCACGTAAGTTCCGCGACGACGGTTCTGTGATCGACGGCAGCGGCGGAAGCACACCTTCTGCCACATCTACGCTCGTAATGGGCTACAAATACTTTGGCGACAAGAAATATCTGAAGGCAGCCGAGCGCACAGTTGACTATCTCGAGGCAAACATCATATCGAAGAGCGACTACTTCTCTTCAACCCTCGACGCCAACTGCGAGGACAAGGAAGCAGCCATCAGCGCTGTCACCGCAACATACTATATGGCAATGGTGACCAAAGGAAAGACACGCAGCCACTACATAGACCTCTGCAAGAAGGCTTCATACTTCGCTCTCTCATGGTATTATCTGTGGGATGTACCGTTCGCACAGGGTCAGATGCTCGGCGATCTCGGATTCAAGAGCCGCGGATGGGGCAACGTGTCTGTGGAGAACAACCACGTGGACGTGTTCGTTTTCGAACTCCCGCACATCGTGAAATGGCTGGGTGAGGAACTCAATGAGCCGCGTTTCGGCAAGATATACGACGTCATATACACATCGCTCAATCAGCTTCTGCCTGTCAACGAGCGCCTGTGCGGCATCGGTGTTGAAGGATTCTATCCGGAAGTAGTGCAGCACACCACATGGGATTACGGCCGCAACGGCAAGGGCTTCTACAACGACATATTCGCTCCGGGATGGACCGTGGCTTCGCTCTGGGAACTCTATTCGCCCGAGCGTACGGTTAATTTCCTGACAAAGAAATAACACACAACAAACCATAAACCGAACCATGACCGGCCACGCGCAATGTCCCGGCTGCGGCAGAAAGCCTGCGGCACAGAGCGACACAGTCTGCGGCCGGTCATGACTCATACAGACCAGATAATGAAAAAACTCAGAATCTTAGCAGCTTCTCTCGTGTTGTCCGCCTCTGCCTGTGCACTGGCCGGCGACACCTACACCAATCCTGTCATAAACACGAGTCTGCCCGATCCGACGGTGATACGCGCCGACGACGGCTATTTCTATCTTTACGCCACGGAGGACATACGCAATCTGCCGATATACCGTTCGCGCGATCTTATAGACTGGCAGTTTGTGGGCACGGCGTTCACCAAGGAAACCCGTCCGCAGTGGAACAAGAAAGGCGGCATATGGGCGCCTGACATCAACAGAATAGGCGACAAATACGTGCTCTACTACTCTAAGTCGGAGTGGGGCGGCGAATGGACGTGCGGCATAGGCGTGGCTACTGCCGACAGTCCGGAGGGTCCGTTCACCGACCACGGCCCGCTCTTCATAAGCAAGGAGATTGGCGTGCAGAACAGCATCGACCAGTTCTACATCGAGGACAACGGCCACAAATATCTGTTCTGGGGCTCGTTCCGCGGCATATACGGCATAGAACTGTCTGACGACGGACTGTCTGTGAAACCCGGAGCGGAGAAAAAACAGATATCGGGAACATTCATGGAGGGCACCTACATACACAAGCGCGGCAAGTACTACTACCTGTTCGGTTCGGCAGGATCGTGCTGCGAGGGCGCCAAGAGCACCTATCGCGTGACATACGGACGCTCCGAAAACCTCTTCGGACCGTATGTTGACAAGAATGGACAGCGCCTGCTCGACAACCACTACGAGGTGATGGTACACGGCGACGACACGTTTGTCGGTACAGGCCATAACGCCGAATTCATAACCGACGACTACGGTCAGGACTGGATGCTCTATCATGGCTACAAGAAAGCCGAGGCTGACGACGGTCGCGTGGTGTTCCTCAGCCGCGTCGATTGGAAGGACGGCTGGCCCGAGGTGGCTGGTGATGCGCCTGCCAAGGAGTGTGAGAAGCCATACTTCGGACAGATACATCTGGCCGATCCGACCATATTCAGCGACAACGGAACATACTATCTGTACGGCACCTCGCCCGTTTCCGACAACGGATTCTGGGTATATACATCCAAGGACCTGCAGCACTGGAGCGGTCCGGCAGGCGCAGTTGACGGCTATGCACTGTGGGGCAACACCTACGGCACAAAGGGATTCTGGGCTCCTCAGGTGTTCAAGCACAACGGACGTTACGCCATGGCCTACACAGCCAACGAACAGATAGCCATCGCCTGGGCCGACAGTCCGCTCGGACCGTTCGTTCAGGACGAGCCGGCCATGATACCGGCGAAGACCAAGGAGATTGATCCGTTCGTGTTCCGCGACGACGATGGCAAGATATATATGTATCATGTGCGCCTTATCGACGGCAACCGTATCTACGTGGCCGAGATGAACGACGACATGCGTTCGCTCAAGGAGGAGACCGCCCGCGAGTGTATCTCGGTGAACGAGGACGGATGGGAGAACACTGCCAAGAGCAAGTGGGGCGTGAGCGAAGGCCCAACGGTGGTGAAACTCGACGGCACATACTACATGTTCTACTCATGCAACGACTTCCGCAACATCGACTACGCCATGGGTTACGCCACGGCAAAGTCGCCGCTCGGACCGTGGAAGAAGCACAAGAAGCCCATCGTGTCGCGTCAGCTCACAGGAGAGAACGGCACGGGCCACGGCGATCTGTTCCGCGATGCCGACGGCCGCTGGATGTATGTGCTGCACACTCACAACAGCAACTCGCAGGTGAGCCCGCGCCGCACGGCCATAGTGGAACTCACGAAGAAGGGTAAGAAGTTTGAGATGGTGCCGGGCTCGCTGAGATACATAGAGCGTTGAGGCCTGACAGGCGTTTCCGGCAGAAGAGTGGATGAATGCCCGTCGGTATATCTTCCAGTCGGACCAGAGCCGGTATAATGGCCCGCCATCAGAATATAGACAAATTGAGGGCGTCGTAGCGTACGGATATTCACATCCTGCTACGACGCCCTTCTTGTGTGCCTGCGCTTTCGTCTGCGTTCCGGAAACTGTGTGTAAAGACATACGGAACAGGCATTTGCTGCACTTGCCGTGCCGAAGACGAAAAAGGGCATATCGGGGAATTTCTGCATAAATATGCAAAACGAAAAGTAAAAAATCTTGACAAAATTTTTTTTCAAAATAGAAAACGAAGTTTAGCGAAAACGCCTTTATCGAACTAAAGATTTTTTTCGGAGGCCTCAGAAAAATGCCCTCGCAAAACACTTCGCCGCTGACTGTTTTCCGGAATGGGCTTTTTGAGCCTGCGAAACAGACTTTATTGATGCCCGAAATGAAGCATATCAGGGCCTGAAATGGTGCATATCAGGTGGTGATATGGGCTCTATCGCAAGCTGATGGAAGCAATGTGAATTTTCGGAATTGCGTAACCCGCTGACGGATAAACTGTTATGCAAAGTGCTCAAAACTCGCGTATTTGCGGCCGGGTGCACTCTTGTTTGCAAATATTCGATTCTCGTGAAGTTGACGATGAATAAATATACAGTCGTCGTTATGCTTTTGCATATTTATGCATGCCGCGTTATGTCGGCGAGTTTGTGCGGCAGTAGGTGTGGCACCGGGTGAAGGCGGCGGTGCTGGCACCGCCTGCCGACGTTACAACTTGTGGCTCCACGTCCGTCTGCCGTCGCCCAGTTTCAGCTTGCCGGTGTTGATGACACGCTGTCCCACGGTGAGTTTTCTCAGCTTCAGACTTCCTTTCAGTACCTCAATGCAGACATTGCTGTCGCTCACTTCGCACACTCCCCACGCGTATCCGTTGCTCCAGAAGTATCTGCCCGGACGGTCGGTTATCTGCATGCATCCGCTTACGGCGGAATAATGGAAACCGCTTGAGGCTAGCACCGCAGCCCAGCTGGCCATGGAGCATCAGTTAGGTTGGTGACCTCATAGCTCAAAACGGCGATCGGCAGACCGCTGTTGTCGGCATCGCCGGGAATGAGCGGATTGAATCCTTTGACGGTGACTCTTACCGGAAGAGCTTTGTCCGCCAGACGTACCTGCCCGAACGGATAGGCTGCGTCGAACGAGGCTTCGGAGAAACGAGGGAATCCGTGATGGTTTACGGGGCGTCCTTCGTAGTGGAGATATTCATGGTCGTAGAGCGGACCGCTCAGAAGTGTGGTCTGCGCCTGCTTTCCGCTTCCTTAGTATATATGGCGAAGAAGGGCGCGTTGTTGCCCGGAGTCACGGTGCTGTATTGTTTTGCAGGAACATTCATTATCTCCCAGTCGCGCAGTTCGCCGCGTCCGCCCAACGATACTGTTCCTGTACCGATGCCTCCCAGGGGTAGGGCGATGTGATAGAGATGGTTCTGGTCGTAGTGTTTCAGTACCGGCCATTCGGCAGGACTCCATTCTTCGGCCTGTACGGACAGTGCCAGTAACAGACAGATTGCATGAACAAAAAGTCTTTTCATATATTTATCTCCTTGGTCTTAACGTGAAAATGATGTTAGAAATAATATATCTTTATGGTTATCAGGATTATAACGGTAAACGCGTATTGTCTTCAGTGGCGGGGGAAAGAGACGTGACTGTGGCGCCACTGTACGCTGAATCCAAAGTTACGGAGATTTATTGTATTGCGGATGTTATTTGTCTGAAATTTTTGTTACGGATGAAAATTATATGTATGACGGTGTGGTGGCCGGACAGTATGGGGCGTACAGAACGAAGATAGGGCTGAACATGTTGTTGTATGTGTGGTGTTATGAGGTTGAGGATTCTTGAGATATCGGACGCAGAGCGGATAAGCGGCTGGACAGAAGAGTGTGGCTTGCTGAAGATAAAAATAAAAGAACCGTGCCATACTCATTGTGAGAGTTTTGGCACGGTTCTTTTTATTGTTGTCGGAGTCTGTCTGTTTTTATGTCAGGTGGGCTCCTGTGGTTTTTCCCGTATGTATTGTCTTTTACGCCTTATGTTCTTATTTCTTCGGTGCTTTCACGGCTTTCACACCCTCGAAAGTCATCTTCACAGGTTTGATGTAGCCGTCCTTGTCGAAGTACATGCGGTCGATACATGTCACACGGCTGTCGCGTCCTTTCTCGGTGAGCGGGCGGCGGTGATAGCCTATGTACCATTCTGCGTTCCAAAAGAGCGTGTTTGCCTCCCTCCCCAACGGCCTCTTTTGCTTGATAATAAAATCGTTCGAAAACGTAAATGACTGATATTCCGCGCTTTACGTAAATCGCTCAAAATCGCGTATTTAGATCCGAAGGAAACCTTGCCGGCAATACACGATTTTTAACCAAGGTAGAACAGAAAACTCTACGGAACTTCTGCAGGGCAGGGATGGGTAGGAATAATCAATTGAACATACAGGACACGCCGGCTGGGAGCGCCCTGGTGTAGCCGTCTCAGATCCAACAAAAGTGTTTTATGACAAGCTCCTGATATAATAAGCTTTTGTATGTATGCTTTACGTATATCAATGATTTTCAATAAATAAGAAACAACCTTCCGTCTTTTTGTAGGATATATGTTTTGCGATCATACGCATTAGTGAAGTCAGAAATAGTGTCAGATTGCTCCATGATTGAAAATATTACGCCAAATTGAGCAATTTTTTCGGCGTTTATTTGTATTTTTGCCATGTCTGATGAAGATTTGTTTGATTTTATGCGCTGCACTGAGTCAGGTGAATTTTCTGAAGTGACAAAATATGGAATGATTTACCATTACTCAGTATCTGAATTTCTGTAATTTGAAAGATGTTGCGGAATGAAAGATAATCATGTTGAAAAACATAAAAAATATACCTCACATGAAAAATCCCTGTAATAAAAACCTTTTCCTTGGAACAAAGTAATATGAATAAATACGACATTTTCATCAGTTATCGCCGTGACGGTGGCAAGGAGTGGGCAAGAATGCTTTCATTGGAGTTGGAGCGTTTGGGTTATAGTGTGTTCCTTGACTTTGACGAACTGAAGGACGGAATATTCGACAAGCGCATAATGAACGCAATCGAAAGTGCCCCAATATTTATGATTGTCCTGTCGCCGCATTCGTTGGACCGCTGCGTTAACGAAGATGACTGGGTGCGCCGCGAGATAGAATATGCCATCTCGCACAGCCGGCATTTTGTTCCTGTAAATCCAGACTGCACATTCACGGGGTTCCCTGAAGATTTGCCTGATGGGCTGAAAAATGGTCTCGGCTTGCATCAGTTCTCGGAAATCATGATGGGACAGTTGTTCAAAGAGTCGGTGGAGAAGATGGTGCGTTACCGCATAGCGCCAATAGTAAGAGTGACGGAAAAGACTGCAGTGGAGGGAAATGCAGACTCTCTTTTGAAAATAGAGACAGACTTGGCGTGCAGAATTTTTGTAGACTATGAGAATAGGGGCGAGGTTCATCCCGGAAAACTGACGCGTCTGCAGCTGCGGGGCGGAAGCTACCGCATCCGGTTTGTGAGTCTCGATAATGCTGCCGACTATGTCGAGAATATGGATTTCAAGATTGGGCACAATACTGAGGAATGGTATACTGTGTCACTGATGCCATTAAAGATACAGAGGGAGCGTAGGGCCTTGGAGGCTGAGAAGGAAAAGGAAGCGAAGAGAAAGCAACGTTTAGCTTTGCCGTATAATCGATTTAAGGAATATACTATTGATGGACGAAAAGGGTTTGTAGATTCAGTCACAGGAGAAATATTAGTTCCGTGCAGTTACGACGATGTTGGAAATTTTAGTGAAGGTCTGTGCATAGTTAAGAAAAACAGTAAATGGGGTTTCATTGACAAGTTCGGTAAAGAAGTGATTACGTGCATTTATGACCGTGTGTGGAGTTTTAGTGAAGGTCTTGCTCCTGTCATGAAAAGCGGTAAATGGGGTTTCATTGACAAGTTCGGTAAAGAAGTGATTCCGTGCATTTATGACGGTGTTGAAGGGTTTAGTAGAGGTCTTGCTCTTGTTTGGAAAAACGGTAAATTTGGTTTTATAGACAAGTTCGGTAAAGAAGTAGTTCCGTGCATTTATGACTATATTGGGATTTTTTATGAAGGTCTTGCTAATGTCAAGAAAAACGGTAAAAGGGGTATCATAGACAAGTCAGGTAAAGAAGTGATTCCGTGCATTTATGATAGTAATATAGTTTTTAGAGAAGGTCTTGCATCGGTCGAGAAAAACGGTAAATGGGGTTTCATAGACAAGTCAGGTAAAGAAGTGACTCCGTGCATTTATGATTATATTAGATCTTCTAGAGGATGTCTTGCATCGGTCAAGAAAAATGGTAAATGGGGTATCATAGACAAGTCAGGTAAAGAGATGATTCCGTGCAGTTATGATGATGTTGGGGATTTTTATGAAGGTCTTGCATCGGTCGAGAAAAACGGTAAATGGGGTTTCATAGATAAGTCAGATAAAGAAGTGATCCCTCCTTTATATAGTTATGCTGGTGATTTCACAGGAGGGTATGCTAAAGTCAGGAAAGGCCGGTTCCGGACTTATTATATAGACAGAAAAGGTAAGCTCGTGTTATTAAAAACGGTACGTCACTTTATTTTGAGCATGTTCGGATGGGATTAGTTTCAGCAACTGGTGAAAGTCCCGGGGTGTTCCAACAGCAGGTATCTGCAGCCAATGGAATGATGCCCACTGCGAGGTGAACTCTGAAAAGCCGCCTGCAAATATCTGTTCTGGCGGGCAGGGATTCATGGCTACCAACAGTCCGAGAAGAAACGATGGGAGAACGGGATGACTGTTGTTTTTTTATTATGCAAACACGAAATGGTGTGCGGGTTTTTGCGGAGTTTCTGAGGCTGACGCGCTCGAGTGCGTCCCTGTGCTATAGCTTGAGGTTTAGTGCTCAATGAGGATGGCTCTTGCCGGATACTGTTGGGTTTATAATAAACAAAAACGCATGGTCCGTGTGGAGTCATGCGTTTTTATGATGAATAAGTGTTGTGCTTATTTTGTGTTCTTCTTCGGTGCTTTCACGGCTTTCACTCCTTCGAATGTCATCTTCACCGGTTTGATGTATCCGTTTTCATCGAAATACATGCGGTCGATACATGTCACACGGCTGTCGCGTCCTTTCTCTGTCAGCGGGCGGCGGTGATATACAATGTAGTATTCGTCTTTGCCCGGTATCTGTATTACGGAGTGGTGTCCGGCACCTGTTGCCACTTCAGGATCCTGCTGCAGAATCTTGCCTACGCGCTTGAACGGACCGAAAGGTGAGTCGGCGATGGCGTAAGCCACACTGTAGTCGGGACCGCCCCATCCGCCTTCAGACCACATGAAGTAGTATTTGCCTTTGCGTTTGAGCATGAACGGACCTTCAACGTAGTTTTCCGGGGTCACCTCTTTATATGTTGTTCCGTCCTCGAATGGCACTACGCTGAGCAGGTCGGACGACAGACGCACCATGTTGCAGTGGCCCCATCCGCCGTAATACATATAATATTGTCCGTCGTCATCGCGGAATACGAACTGGTCGATAGGCTGTGCACCGTTTATTATCTGGCCGATGAGCGGTTTGCCTAGTGCGTCCTTGTACGGTCCTTCTGGTTTGTCGGATGTTGCGACACCGATGCCTCCGAGTTCGTTGTTGTTCTGGATGTCGTTGGCTCCGAAGAAAAGATAGTATTTGTCGTTGGCATGTATGATGGCCGGCGCCCACATTGCGCGGCGTGCCCAACTTACGTTCTTCTTCTCGAGTACACGCGGATGCTTGGTCCAGTTCACGAGGTCTTTGGATGAGAATGCGTCCATGAATATCTGATCATCGTATGCAGCGGAGTAGGTAGGGAAAATCCAGTATTCTCCATTGAGCACGGCGCCTTCGGGATCGGCATACCATCCTTGGAAAATAGGGTTGCCGCTGGTTTTAGTTTTCTTCGTTCCGGCCTGTCCGCTGGCGGCTATTGCGAGGATCATGGCGGAGGTAAGCAATAGTTTTCTCATTGTTTTGATTTGTTGTTTTTGTTATGGTTATGTTTTTCTTGGGGACAAATGTATTAAAAAAAAGTATATTTTACAAATATTGTGTCATGTTTTGCAGCGGTTGGGTTATCATATTTTCACTGCCCGAAAATTAACGTAAAAAAAAGAATTCAGATTTTAACGAGAGTTAAAAAAATAACAGAAGAAGGATTTAATTGTGAATTTATTTGATAGCTCAATTTAAAAGTTTTAACTTTGAACATGCTTTTAAGAAAGCGTGAAAAACATAACTGATTAACTAACTAAAAGTGTAAATGCTACTATGATTATTTCTCAACTGTTATTTTTAGGTTCGATAGGCATGCCTGAGGTGCTGATTATAGCATTGATAGTATTGCTTCTCTTTGGCGGAAAGAAGATACCTGAACTCATGAAAGGTCTGGGTAAAGGCGTCAAAAGCTTTAAGGACGGAGTGAACGGAATTGAAAAAGATTTGAATGCAGACATCAACGCGTCTGCCGAAGATAAAAAGAAAGACTAAAAAACAGCGTATCCCATAATGGCATTAAGAGCGGACATGACTTTCTGGGACCATCTTGAGGCTTTGCGCTGGACGTTGGTGAGGTCGTTTACGGCAATAGGAATATTCTTTGTCGCAGGTTTTGCATTTATTCCTTACATATTCGATCACGTAGTGATGGCGCCGAGCCGGGATGATTTCTTCCTTTACAGATTTCTTGCAAGGTTGGGCAAGGTGTTGCCACTTGTTCCCGGAGAGGTTATCAAACCATTTCATGTTGACATTATTAATATAAAATTGTCTTCGCAGTTTTTTCTGCACATTTCGCTCTCTTTGTGGCTTGCATTGCTCGTTGCATTTCCTTATCTGGTTTACGAAGTATGGAAATTTGTATGTCCTGCGTTGTATGACAACGAGCGTAAAGGCATCAAGTTTACGTTTCTTTTCGGCACGATAATGTTCTATCTGGGATGTGTCATAGGATATACGGTGGTATTCCCGCTTACGCTCAGATTCCTTTACACATACGAGATAAGTTCGTTCATAACCAATCAGTTGTCGTTAGACTCGTACATGAACAATTTCCTGATGCTTATTTTCATGATGGGTATTGTGTTCGAGTTGCCGTTGCTTGCCATGTTGATGTCAAAACTGGGATTCCTGAACAGAAGTTTCTTTTCTGAGTACAGACGACATGCGATTGTCGCTATTATGTTTGTCGCAGCTGTGATAACACCGTCGTCTGACCCGTTCACACTTATGGCTGTGTTCATCCCTGTATACGTATTGTGGGAACTCAGCGCCTTCCTTGTGAAACCGGCTCCGGCTGAGGATGACATTGAGGAAGAATGTACCGAACTGAAAGATGAATAGCTAAACTAAATCATAATGGAAAACTCTAAAATAAACGTTGGATTAATCGGATTTGGCAGGATGGGCAGCAAATACCTGCGTAAATTCAATGCAACAGGAGAATATCACTTTTCTTACATCTGTGATGTTGATCCGGAGGCACAGGCTATGGCACGTAAGCTATCGCCGGAATCAAAGGTGGTGGATAATGAGGATGTGATATTCAATGACGACAACGTACAGTGTGTGATATTGTCGACATTGGCAAACATGCGCAAGGAACAGATTGAGAAAGCCGTAAAGCATGGCAAGCATGTGATATCGGAAAAGCCTATCGCGGATACTCCGGAAAGAGAGTGGGCGGCAGTGAACTGTGTGGAAGGTTCGAATGTGTTGTCGACTGTCAACCTCTATCTGCGCAATTCGTGGTATCACAACAAAATGAAACAATATATCGACGAGGGAGAACTCGGCGAACTCGCTATAATACGTGTATGCCATATGACACCGGGACTTGCGCCCGGCGAGGGACACGAATATGAAGGTCCTGCATTCCATGACTGCGGAATGCATTATGTGGACATAACAAGATGGTATGCCGGAGCGGAATACAAGACATGGAATGCACAGGGCGTAAGGATGTGGAACTACAAGGATCCGTGGTGGGTGCAGTGTCATGGCACATTTACCAACGGTGTTGTTTTCGACATTACACAGGGATTTGTTTACGGACAATTGTCAAAGGATCAGACACACAATTCTTATGTCGACCTGATAGGAACAAAGGGCATCGTACGCATGCATCACGATTTCAAGACAGCGGTTGTAGAACTCCGTGGCGTGACAAAGACCGAGATAACCGAACTTCCTTATGGTGCAAAGAACATAGATGTTATGGGAGAACTCTTTGCTGAGAGTCTGGAGAAAGGACGTCTGAATCCTCAGCTTCCTACATTCCGCGATTCTGCAATAGCTTCAGAGTATGCATGGAAATTCTTTGAGGACACCAAGAATCATGAACTTCCGGCTATCGGAAATCTGGAAACACTGGACGAGATACTCCAGCGCCGCAGAACCATCAAGAATGGATACGGACTGCTCGGACAGAACAAATGGGCGGACGATTGAAAAGACCGCCCTTAAGAAAAAGATTTTTATTTAATGCCAACCTAATATATAAACTCTTAAAAACAAAACAATCATGTCGAACATTTCAAGACGAGATTTTCTTAAAACAGGAGCTGCTGCAATCGCAGGATTCACTATTGCTCCGAGTTCTATCTTAGGCAAGAGTCACGGACACAAAGCTCCGTCTGACAAGCTTAATATTGCCGTAGTTGGTATCGGTGGTATGGGACATGCCAATATCAATGCAGTGAAAGACACAGAAAACATTGTTGCTCTCTGTGACGTAAACTGGGATTACGCAAAAGGTGTTTTTGACGAATTCCCGAATGCAAAGAGATATTGGGATTATCGCAAGATGTATGAGGAGATGAACAAGACGATCGACGCTGTAATCATTGCAACGGCCGACCACACTCATGCTATCATTACTGCGGATGCTATGACACTTGGCAAGCACGTTTATTGCCAGAAACCTCTGACACACTCTGTGTATGAATCACGCTTGCTTACCAAGCTTGCTGCTTCAACAGGTGTGGCAACATCAATGGGTAACCAGGGATCTTCTTGGGACGGCACACAGCTTGTATGCGACTGGATCTGGAATGGCGAGATTGGTGAAGTTACAAAAGTAGAATGTGCAACAGACCGTCCTATCTGGCCGCAGGGACTCAATGCTCCTGAAAAAGAAGATCCGATTCCTGATACACTCAACTGGGATCTTTTCACAGGACCTGCAAAACTGAATCCGTATAACGCTATCTATCAGCCGTGGAACTGGCGCGGATGGTGGGATTATGGTACAGGTGCTCTTGGTGATATGGCTTGCCACATCCTGCATCAGCCGTTCAAGGCTCTGAAACTTGGATATCCTACAAAGGTTGAAGGTTCTTCTACATTGCTGCTCAACGCTTGCGCACCGCAGGCACAGCACGTTAAGATGGTGTTCCCGGCTCGCGAAAATATGCCTAAGCTTGCATTGCCGGAAGTTGAGGTTCACTGGTATGATGGTGGTATGATGCCTGACCGTCCAGCTGGATTCCCACAAGGTAAAGAACTCATGCAGTCTGGTGGTGGTCTTACAATATTCCACGGAACAAAAGATACACTTATCTGTGGTTGCTACGGACAGGAACCGTGGTTGCTCTCTGGCCGCAAGCCGAACGCTCCTCAGGTTGCACGCCGCGTGAAAGTTTCTCACGAAATGGACTGGGTACGTGCCTGCAAGGAAAGCAAAGAAAACCGCGTAAAGACAAACTCAGACTTCTCAGAGGCAGGTCCGTTCAACGAAATGGTTGTTATGGGCGTTCTCGCAGTTCGTCTGCAGGCCCTTCATAAAACTCTTGAATGGGATGGTGAAAACATGCGATTCACAAACATCGGTGCAAACGAAACAATACGCACTGTCATAAAGGACGGTTTCACAATCCACAACGGACACCCGTCATTCAACAAGACATGGACCGATCCAGTGAATGCTCAGCAGTTCGCAAACGAACTTATCAAGCATACTTATCGTGATGGTTGGAAACTTCCTGATATGCCTTAATTTGTTAACAGTACACAATAGAAAGGATATTATCTGATAATATGAAGAAAATATTTTATTCATTGGCAGGTATCGCTTTCGCAGGCACTCTTATGTCGTGCAGTGGAGGAATGAAAGTCACAAAGCTGGCTGTATCTCCTTCACTGGGCGCAGCTGAGAATGTGCTTGTTGATATGCCTGTTGATAAAGGCTATTATGTGATATTCGACGGCAAGTCTCTCAATGGATGGCGTGGTTATGGCAAGAGTTATATGCCGGACTGCTGGAAGATTGAGGACGGATGTCTCAAATTCTCAAGAAGCAACGGAAAAGAAGGCGGCGATGTAATCTTCGCACACAAGTTCAGAAACTTCGAACTTGAGATGGAATGGAAGATATGTAAAGGCGGTAACTCCGGTATCTTCTATCTTGCACAGGAATTCTATACAATAGGTAATGACGGCAAGATGAACATCGAACCTATCTACATTTCCGCTCCTGAATATCAGGTGCTGGACAACGAGAACCATCCTGACGCAAAACTCGGAAAGGACAACAACCGCAAGTCTGCGTCGCTTTACGACATGATTCCTGCAAAACCGCAGAATGCAAATCCTTACGGTGAATGGAACAAGACAAAGATTGTCGTTAAGGACGGTGTTGTTTCACACTATCAGAACGATGTGAAGGTTCTTGAATACAAACTCTGGACAAAAGAGTGGACCGATCTGTTGCAGCAGAGCAAGTTCAGCGAGAAGGCATGGCCTCAGGCATTCATTCTTCTCAACGACTGTGGTGGAGTGCTTCACAGCGGTTATATAGGACTTCAGGATCACGGTGACGACGTTTGGTACCGCAATATCCGTGTGAAAGTTCTTGAGTAAGCTAAAAATCAAAATTTAAAAAGACACAAAGACTTATGAAGAAATTATTAGTAGTGTTTGTCGGTGCGTTGCTTATGGTAACGTCATGCGGCAACAAGACAAATAAGTGCGAGTGCAACTGCACATGCCCGGGTTGTACATGCAACCAGCAGAAACCTGCAGACAAGGCAAAACTTGATTATAAGGTTGCTGACAAGAAGAATGTTGATATTTCTAAATTCCCGGTTGACAAGGACGGCTACATCGTTCTGTTCGACGGTAAGACTCTCAACGGCTGGCGTGGCTACGGCATGGACACACCTCCAAAGAGCTGGACTGTTGAAGACGGCGCTATCAAGCTGAAGGGTTCAGGCACAGGAGAAGCTCAGGTAGAAGGCGGTGGCGACCTTATCTTCGCTTCCAAATTCCAGAACTTCGAACTCGAACTCGAATACAAGATTTCTGAAGGCGGTAACTCCGGTATCTTCTATCTTGCACAGGAAGTTACAACAACAGAGAACGGCAAGGACGTATATCTGCCTATCTGGCAGTCTGCTTCTGAGTATCAGGTGCTCGACAATGACAGACATCCGGACGCTAAGCTCGGACAGGACGGTAATCGTCAGTCAGCTTCTCTTTATGACATGATACCAGCCAAACCACAGAACGCTAAACCGGCCGGTGAGTGGAACAAGGCTAAGATCATGGTTTACAAAGGAACCGTTATCCACGGTCAGAACGACAAGAACGTAGTTGAATACCACCTCTGGACTCCGAAATGGACAGAAATGCTTCAGGCAAGCAAGTTCAAGGAGAACGGTGATTTCCCAATCGCATACGAACTGCTCAACAACATGGGTGGCAAGAATCATGAGGGATATATAGGTCTTCAGGATCATGGTGACGATGTATGGTATCGCAACATTCGTATCAAGGTTTTGAAATAATCGCTGATAGAACGATAAATGAATAACAAAGAAACTGTTTCGGTCCGGAACGTCGATGATGTGAAGAGACGGAACAGTTTCTTTTATTACATAAAAAACATAGGACAATGATGAATAGAAATATAATTGTTTCAGTATTGCTTTCAGTGTTGTTTTCTCTGACAGCAGGTACACAGGCTTTTGCCAAAGGTAAAAAGGACGTGTGCATACAGCTTTATTCTGTTAGAAGCATTCTTGACGGCGTGAACAAAGACGGACAGGCCGACCAGAAATATATCGACATTCTCAACAAACTGGGCAAAATGGGATACACAAGCGTTGAGGCTGCCAACTACGACCAGGGCCGAGGAACATTCTACGGCCGTACTCCGTCGCAGTTCAAGCAGGATGTTGAGAAAGCCGGCATGAAGGTTCTGTCCTCTCATATAGGTCATGGTCTTAGTGGCGAAGAACTTGCTTCCGGCGATTACTCAGAGGCATTGAAGTGGTGGAGCAAATGTATTGCCGACCACAAGGCTGCCGGAATGAAGTACATCGTATGCCCGTGGATGGAAGTACCCAAGACACTGAAAGACCTTGACACATACTGCCGCTACTACAACGAAGTGGGCAAGATGTGCAAAGAGGCAGGTATGCAGTTCGGATATCACAACCATTCGCACGAGTTCCAGAAGGTTGAGGACAAGGTGATGTACGACTACATGCTCGAGAATACAAATCCTGAATACGTGTTCTTCCAGATGGACCTCTACTGGGTGGTTCGCGGCCAGTGCAGTCCGGTAAGCTATTTCAAGCGCTATCCGGGACGTTTCAAGATCTATCATGTGAAGGACGACAAGGAAATCGGCCAGAGCGGAATGGTTGGATACGACGCAATATTCCGCAATGCTGATGTTGCCGGAGTACAGGCCATCGTTGCCGAAATAGAACAGTACACAATGCCTGTTGAGGAAAGCGTTGAGGCAAGTCTCCGCTATCTGCAGGAAGCTCCGTTCGTAAAGGCTTCTTACTCCTACAACTGCAAGTGATAGAACATACAAGTGTGCGCCCGTTATGTCATGACGGGCGCCGTTTTTTATATGTATATATATAAATTACCAAATAAATTATTATTATGAATAACACAAGAAATCTTTTCGCGGCAACTCTGATGCTCGCCGCAGCAGGCAGTGCGTATGCCCAGGAAGGCATGCGCCCGGAGATGTCTGAGTTTTACACACCGGTGACAACTGTTGTCGCACCGGGTTCTGATCTGCAGGGTGGTGGCTTCACCGCTCCGTCTGATGCCATTGTTCTGTTCGACGGCAGCGATCTTTCCGCATGGGAGAACACACAGGGCGGTCCGGCAGAATGGAAGGTTGCTGACGGCGTGATGACTGTTGACAAGAGCAAAGGCGACATCCGCACAAAGGAGAAGTTTGAGAACTTCCAGCTTCATATCGAGTGGCGCGTTCCGGAGAATATTCACGGTGAAGGACAGGCACGCGGCAACAGCGGTGTCTATCTGCAGGGAATGTACGAGCTCCAGGTGCTCGACAGCTACAACAACAGCACATACGTGAACGGTCAGGCCGGCAGTATCTACAAGCAGACTGCTCCGCTGGTGAATGCAATGCGCAAGCCGGGTGAATGGAATGTTTATGACATCATCTACACAGCTCCTGTGTTCAAGGAAGACGGTACATACCGTTCATTCCCACGTGTTACCGTTATTCAGAACGGTGTGCTGGTTCAGAACAACACCACCATCATCGGTACTACCGAGTACATCGGCTTCCCGCAGGTGCGTGCCCATGGCGCAGGCCCGATTCTTCTCCAGAGTCACGGCGACCCGAGCGAACCTATCAGTTTCCGCAACATCTGGATCCGCAAGCTGTAATGGTGCGTATCTGATACAGAAAACAAAGCAGCCGTGCTGCACGTCGCGCTGTTCCGTTCTGCGGAAAGCGGCATGCCTTGCACGGCTGTAATGACTAAGAGCCCGGATGATTCACCCGATGAACCATTCGGGCTCTTTTCTTGCCCTGTTGCCTCCTACTATCTTTTTCTCCGCTACGGCGTATAGCAGTCCGCTGAAGCGTCGCGCATGCTGCGGACACACTGCCACACAGCGCCCGCACGATATACATTTGTCGCCGTCGGTCTTCCATGGCTCGTCTGTGCCGATGGCTTCTGCCGGACACAGTCGTGCGCATGTGCCGCAACTGTTGCATTTCTTCTTGTCGCCGTGAGGATGCAAAGGTATTGCCCCCGGCTTCTTGTATGGCCTGTTGCCTTTTATTGTCGGTGCGGGTATGCTGTCGCCATTGTGCCATGCCTCAATCTTTTCCTTGCATGCCCGACCGAACTCCTCTAGTTTTGTCATGTCGGCTTCGTCCGGCCGTCCGGCCGCAAGTTGCGGGAATATGGAGTGCTGTGCTATGAATGCAGCGGCTGCCACGGTGTGGAATCCGCTGTTCGCAAGCAGGTCGGCGGTTTCGAGTAGCGCGTCGTCATAGTCGCGATTGCCATACACGCACACGGCTATTGCCGGAGTGCCGTCGCCCTTTATCATGTCCAGTGCCTGCGCTCCCTGTTGCGGTATGCGTCCTGCATACACCGGCATGCCCACGATGAGCAGCTCGCCTTCGCCGGTCATTCTCACCTCTGTCTCAGGCAGACGGCTTGTAACGTCGAGTTCTGTCACCTCACATCCGAATGTCTGGGCCAGCGCACGCACCACTTTGCGGGTGGTGTATGTCGCACTGAAATATATTAATATAACTTTTTTTATTCTCATACGTATGTAGAATAATAATATGAGTTCAAATTTACAAAATAAATTCTGATTATACAATAATAGTAATTTAGCATGTGTATGTATAATATGTGAGACAGATCCTATTTTCATTCTGTATAATGTATATTTACCTTTTATTTGCTGCGTTATTTTCAGAATAGCCAATATAATCAGCGTGTCTATTGTTCTGTTTCGGTCTATACGACAGATAATGATAATTGTCTATCTTTTTGGAAATGCTTATATCTTTTGACACGTCAGACACCGTAATATAGGAACTGTCAGAGAATTCATATTCATGGATGCTGTCGTATGAAAACTCCTGTGTTGTGACATCCCCACAATCTGGAATACTTTGATGAAATAAAGTGGTGATTTGAACATTATATAGAAGATCATATTCTTATTAAATATATTTCTGTTCTGTTTGAATTTTTAGCATTTCGTATATTTGATGTTCATACTCCTAACAATATCCTCCATGTATATGTTCTCACAGATATATTCGTGCAAGTGGTTTGAATTTATTTTAATATTTTTTACAATGTGATTTATTATATTTTCCTCATCTATATGAGGAAAATATCATGCTTACATATGCTGTGAGTAGTTGTAAGTCGCTGAATACAGTAGCGTAGCCTTATATATAAAAAAACTATCTTTGGCAAGGTTCTGTTATTTTAATGAGAAAACATGTAGGCCGTTAGATATTTTTTCTGTATAAACTTCACTAGGTAAGATATTTTTACTCCGATAGTTATTGTCACTACTCTTCTGCGATAATCAACATATATTTCGAAACTAATTAAGTCCTCTTAAACATTGGGACATACAAATGTAGAATTATTTGTCTGAATGTCAATTATTATATATATAATATCAATTATTTTACATATGATAAGGGTAAAAACGCTATATTTGTCATCATATATAGAATTTGTAATCGGATAATAAATCTTTTACTATACAATCTAAATAAACTGTTACAAAATGAAAAGAGAATTTTTACTTGTTGTATTGTCGCTGCTGTTTTTCAGTATGCATGCTTCTGGATTATCTGTGAACAATCTTAAGGTTCAGAATATGATCAATCCTGCAATTATTGATGTTAGTGAACCAATGTTTAGCTGGAATATTAGCTCAGACCGACGTTGCGTTATGCAGACTTCTTATCGTATTATTGTTTCTACAGATCCTTCTTTTGGAGACATCGTGTGGGACTCTGGTATAGTGGATTCTGATTCTTGTGTGGGTGTCAAGGCTGTTGGTCTTGTTCTTAGACCGGCTACACGTTATTATTGGCGTGTTACTGTTACAGATAATGCCCATAATGAGGCTACGTCTTCAGAGGTTGCATGGTTTGATACCGGATTGATGTCGTCCGGATGGAATGGTGCTCAGTGGATCAAGGCTACAGATTTTCCTGTTGGTACAGAAATACCTGCTGTGGAAAAAGTGACTGAATACACAATCGAGGCAAGATTTTCTATAGAACATACCGCTGCAGGAATATGTTTTGCACGTAAGGATAATTCTAATTTTTATATGTGGCAGTTTAATGTAGAAGGTAAATTTCCACGTCTGCGTCCTCATAGATGGACAAATGGCAATCCAGAATGTCTTGATAATATAGATCTTACAGGGAAAGTAGTATTGAAAACAGGATCATGGTACACCGTTCGTGTGGAGGTATCTGATGATTGTACAATTGCTAAAACATATATTGATGATGTGCTTGTCGATGAACGTAGTGGTGATTTTTCTTACGGTCTTGTTGGTGTCCGGCAGGATAAAGGTGAGAGTGATGGCGCTCCGGAGATAGCTTCGTTTGATAATTTTAAAGTAGTGACGTCTTCTGGTAAAGTTTTGTTTGAGGAAGATTTTAGTGCAGATGAATATGGATTTGAAGGTGGTGAGGTGATAGATGGATATCTACGTGTTGTCGGTTCTACAGTGAATTCTGTTTATGCATGGCAGAAAGACGAACATGCTTTTCTGAAATATACAATTGAGGCAGACATGACACTTATGAAAGACAATGCAGCCATCGTATTCTCATCGACAGGAGTTCGTACATATCTTATGTGGCAGATAAATACATTTGATTCTGACAAACCATTATTACGACATCATATTTACAACAACAGTCTGCATCCGCAATATGATGACGTTATTATAGAACAATTTTCTAAGGATGATATTCTCAATCATGAACGTCGTGTGAAAATAGATGTAGAAGGTAAATGTATTAGAACATTCATTGATGGGGTACTTGTAGATACCTATATTGATAATTCTGGTGTGTTGTCTAAGGGCGATATAGGATTCCGTGTCGATAATTCGGCTCAGTTCCGGGATAATGTCTATTTTGACAATGTGCTTGTAACCGAATATGATGAGAACAATACATCTACAATCGTTCTTGATGAGGCTTTTGAACAATTACCGTCAGCTTTTTTCTATGATGCCATTGTTGTTGACGTGAATGGCAACCATAAAATGTATATGCCTGTGACAGGATCTGAAACTCGTGTTATGCAACGGGGAACAAAAGGTGCACCTATGTTTAGAAAGGAATTTTCTGTGTCTCGCGAAATTAAATCTGCAAAGCTTTACACTTCAGGTCTTGGAGTGTATGATGTGTTTGTGAATGGTGTGCGAGTAGGCCATGTGCAGCCAGATGGTACCGTTGTGTATGAAGAATTGAAACCGGGACGTACAGACTATCACAAGCGAGTGCATTATTCCTGTCACGACATAACCTCGTTTTTGCGTGAGGGTGCTAATGCTGTTGGCGCCGTAGTGACAGACGGATGGTGGCGTGGCGATGTGGCTCATGGAGAATATGGAAATCCGGACTTGGCATTTATTGCTTTGTTGCGTTTGACGTATGAGGATGGTACTGTGGAGAATGTAGTTACAGACAATTCGTGGGTGTCGTTTACAGGTGGAGCAATGAGGAGTGGTGATATATATAACGGTGAGATATATGACGCTCGGCTTGAGGATAGATGGACGGAGGCAGGTTATGACCAGTCTGCTTGGAATGCTGTTACTCAGTCAGATGATTTCGATGGAGTTGTGGAAGCTCCCCAAACACCACCAGTGATGGTACTTGATGAACATACGTTTGTGCCTTTAAAGACAACTGTATATGATGGTACTTTGGATGAGGGTTCTGATTTTGGAATGATAAATATTGTGTCGGAAACATCGTCTGTTGCGCCACTTAAATTAAAGAAAGGTCAAACTGTAATATTTGATTTTGGACAGAATTTTGCAGGATGGGTGGAGTTTAAAGCACGTGCCGCTTCCGGTAATCGCCTACGAATGAGATTTTCGGAAATGCTCAATGATACAGGTGAAAAGTCTCGTGGAAATGATGGTCCTGGTGGAAGTCTTTATCTTCTTAATTTACGTAGTGCTAAAGCCGAACTTTTTTATACATTTGCAGGAAAAGAGAATGGCGAAACATACCGTCCTACCATGACGTTCTTTGGTTTCAGATACTGCGAAGTTTCTGCATCAGATGACGTGGAAATAATGTATGTTTCTGGTCTGCCTATCAGTACACGGCTTGAGACTACTGGAAGCATTACTACAAGTGATGATTCTGTCAATCGTCTTTTCAGTAACATCCAGTGGAGTCAGCGTAGTAATTTTATAAGCATTCCTACAGATTGTCCCCAGCGCGACGAAAGATTAGGCTGGACTGCTGATGTGCAGATATTCTCACGTACGGCGGCATATAATGCAGATGTCTCAACCTTCTTGGCTAATTGGATGGAGACCATGCGTGATGGGCAGCACTCTGAAGGGGCTTATCCAAATGTGTCGCCTTATGAAAGTTGGGACGGTTACGGAGCTGGAGCATGGGCTGATGCTGGTATAATAGTACCGTGGACAATGTATCAGATGTATGGTGACAAGTCAATAATAGAAGACAATTATGAGTCCATGATGCGATATATGGACTGGCTCTCACGTCAGGTTGGTGATGGTTATAAGTATCAAGGAGGTGTACCAACGTTCGGTGACTGGTTGGCTTTTGTCCCGACGGATTCACGTTATGTAAGTGTGTGCTATTATGCTTATGATGCGAGTCTTATGGCTAAGATGTCGAAAGCTTTAAGTAAATCACCAGACGACCGTTATGCACGAAATGCAGAAATGTACGAGAAACTGTTTGATGATATAAAAGCAGAGTTTGCCACACGATATCTTATGAATGGCGTACCGCGTCAGCAAACCCAGACAACGTGTCTGTTGGCACTTAAGTTTGGATTGTTGCCAGATGCTGTGTCGGAGGAACGCGTGCGCAAGTTACTTTCACGTCTAATCTCTTCTGAAGGCGATCGACTTAATACTGGCTTTGTTGGAACAGGTATTATTAATACAACTCTTTCCGAACAAGGACTCATAGATAAAGCATATAATCTTTTAACTCGCTCTAAATTGGACTTTGATTGAAAATCAAGAATTTGGGCGTTTACCTA
>ERZ780167.456-NODE-456-length-42310-cov-29.352455_pt1 | contig 42310 bp, 28 predicted proteins | sample MGYA00510982_ERZ780167 | MGnify/ENA primary metagenome ERZ780167 (study PRJEB29588, sample SAMEA2146107) | human gut metagenome | biome: human gut; feature: human-associated habitat; material: faeces | place: Denmark | collected 2008/2010 ... | reverse complement strand
GGCGGCAAAATTTTGCCGCCCGCCTGTGCGCATTGCATTAGACGATGAAAAAATGGGAAACATATCTAAAATATGAATAAATGCTTTGATAAAAGAAGATTATTGTGTAATTTCGCAGCGTAAAAAGCGAAGAATGGACATTCTCCGAATTACTTTGGTATAAGGTATTATGTTTTAGGCCAATAACCAATAGAGTATAATTATCAATTAACTGATTAACAAATATGAGTAAAGAAAAGAAATTCTTGACCTGTGATGGTAATCAGGCTGCCGCACATATTAGCTATATGTTCTCAGAGGTGGCTGCGATTTATCCTATCACGCCATCGTCTACAATGGCTGAATATGTTGACGAGTGGGCTGCTGCCGGCCGTAAGAACATTTTTGGAGAGACTGTTTTGGTCGAAGAGATGCAATCTGAAGGCGGCGCTGCGGGTGCAGTTCATGGCTCGTTGCAAGCAGGTGCACTTACCACTACTTACACAGCATCACAGGGCTTGCTCCTTATGATACCGAATATGTACAAGATAGCCGGGGAGAACCTTCCATGCGTGTTCCATGTGTCGGCTCGTACATTGGCTTCTCATGCATTGTGTATTTTTGGAGACCATCAAGATGTTATGTCTGCGCGTCAGACTGGTTTCGCAATGCTTTGCGAAGGTTCAGTCCAAGAGGTTATGGACTTGGCGGGCGTGGCGCATTTGTCTGCGCTTAAAGCGCGTGTTCCGTTCATGAATTTCTTTGACGGCTTCCGCACTTCTCATGAAATTCAAAAAATTGAGATGCTCGAGGAAAAAGACCTTGAGCCGCTTATTGACCAAGAGGCGTTGGCTGAGTTCCGTGCCCGTGCGTTGAACCCAGAGAAGCCAGTGGCTCGCGGTATGGCTGAAAACCCAGACCATTTCTTCCAGCATAGAGAGGCAAGCAATAGCTATTACGATGCCGTTCCAGCAATTGTTGAAGAGTATATGAACAAAATCTCCGAGATTACCGGACGCAAATATGGCTTGTTCAATTATTATGGTGCGGAAGATGCAGAACGCGTAATCATCGCAATGGGCTCTGTTTCACAGGCCGCTCAGGAAGCAATTGACTATTTGATGAATAAGGGCGAAAAGGTTGGTATCGTTTCAGTGCACTTGTATCGTCCGTTCTCTGCAAAGCATTTCTTGGCTGCTGTTCCTAAGACTGCGAAAAGAATCGCTGTGCTTGACCGCACAAAAGAGCCTGGAGCAAACGGCGAGCCTTTATATCTTGATGTTAAGGATTGTTTCTATGGCAAGGAAAATGCTCCGTTGATTGTTGGCGGACGTTATGGACTTGGTTCCAAGGATACAACACCAGCTCAAATCCTCTCTGTGTTTGAAAACTTGTCACTTCCGGAACCAAAGAATCAATTCACAATTGGAATTGTTGATGATGTGACATTTACGTCTCTTCCTCCGAAGGAAGAAATCGCTCTTGGTGGAGAAGGCATATTTGAGGCAAAATTCTATGGACTTGGAGCCGATGGTACTGTAGGTGCCAACAAGAACTCGGTGAAGATTATCGGTGACAACACCAATAAATATTGCCAGGCATATTTTGCTTACGACTCTAAGAAGTCGGGAGGTTTCACTTGCTCCCACTTGCGTTTCGGCGACACACCAATCCGTTCGACATATTTGGTCAACACACCGAATTTCGTGGCATGCCACGTTCAGGCATATCTTCATATGTATGATGTGACAAGAGGTTTGCGTCCTAACGGAACATTCCTTCTTAACACTGTTTGGAGCGGAGAAGAGTTGGCAAAACACTTGCCAAATAAGGTGAAAAAATATTTTGCGAAAAACAACATAACAGTTTACTATATCAACGCAACGCAAATTGCACAGGAAATCGGCCTTGGCAATCGCACAAACACGATTCTCCAATCGGCATTCTTCCGTATCACAGAGGTGATCCCAGTAGACTTGGCTGTTGAACAGATGAAGAAATTTATCGTTAAGTCATATGGCAAGAAGGGCGAGGATGTGGTAAACAAGAACTATGCCGCTGTTGACCGTGGCGGTGAATATCAGACATTGGCAATCAATCCAGCATGGGCGGATTTGGAAGACGACGCTGTGGTAGAGAACAATGACCCTGAATTCATCAACAAGGTTGTGCGTCCAATCAATGCGCAAGACGGCGATTTGTTGCCAGTTTCTACATTCAAAGGTATTGAAGACGGTACATGGCAGCAGGGTACAGCCCGCTATGAGAAACGTGGTGTGGCAACATTTGTTCCAGAATGGAGCGCTGAAAACTGTATTCAGTGTAACAAATGTGCATACGTTTGTCCTCACGCAGCAATTCGTCCGTTTGTGTTGACGGCGGAAGAGATGGCGGCATCTCCATTTACAGAAGATAAAACGCTTCCTGCTATTGGAAAGACATTTACAGGAATGCGCTTCGTTCAGCAGGTTGATGTGCTCGACTGTCTTGGCTGTGGAAACTGTGTGGATGTATGTCCGGGCAAGAAGGGCGTCAAGGCGCTTGAAATGAAGCATATTGAAACTCAGCTTGACGAAGATAAGAATTGGGAATATTGCGTAAACAATGTGACGTCAAAGCAACACTTGGTAGACATCAAGTCGAATGTCAAGAATTCACAGTTTGCGACTCCTTTGTTTGAGTTCTCTGGCGCATGCTCAGGCTGTGGCGAAACTCCATACGTTAAACTTATAAGCCAATTGTTCGGTGACCGCGAAATGGTTGCCAACGCAACGGGATGTAGCTCTATCTACTCTGGTTCTGTGCCATCGACTCCATACACCACAAACGACAAGGGTCATGGTCCAGCATGGGCGAACTCTTTGTTTGAGGACTTCTGTGAGTTTGGTCTTGGTATGACATTGGCTCATGAAAAGATGGTGTTGCGATTGTGCAACGTTATGGCCGAAGTGGCAGAGTCTGACGTACCGGCAGAAATGAAAGAAGCTTGTGCAGAATGGCTCGCAGGTAAGGATGATCCAGAAGCAAGCCGTGCTGCTGCCGACAAGTTGATTCCGATGATTGAGGCCAACAAGGATAAATGCTCTTTGTGTGCGCGTCTTGACCACTTGAAGAACCACTTGGTGAAACGTTCTCAATGGATAATTGGTGGTGACGGAGCATCTTACGATATCGGTTTCGGTGGCCTTGACCACGTAATTGCATCGGGCAAGAACGTAAACATCCTTGTCCTTGACACCGAGGTTTATTCAAACACTGGTGGTCAGGCTTCGAAAGCAACTCCTCTTGGCGCAATTGCAAAATTTGCAGCATCAGGAAAGCGTGTCCGTAAGAAAGACCTTGGCTTGATTGCTTCAACTTATGGATATGTCTATGTGGCTCAGGTGGCTATGGGCGCTGACCAGGCTCAGACTCTTAAGGCAATTCGCGAGGCAGAAGCATACGATGGACCATCATTGATTATCGCCTATGCACCATGTATCAACCATGGATTGAAGAAGGGTATGGGTAAATCACAGGCTGAAGAGGCTGCGGCTGTTGAATGTGGCTACTGGCACTTGTGGCGTTATAACCCAGAACTTGAGAAGGAAGGCAAAAATCCATTTACGCTCGATAGTAAGGAGCCGAATTGGGACAATTTCACTGCATTCTTGAAGGGTGAGGTTCGCTACGCATCAGTGATGAAGGCTTATCCTAATGAGGCAGAGCAGTTGTTTGAGGCCGCTAAGGAAAATGCACAATGGCGCTACAACAACTATCGTCGTTTGGCATTGCAGCATTGGGGTCAGAATCCTGATGAGATTGAATTGAAAAAATAACGATAGTTATAAAGAAAATAGTTGAAGGGGGCTGTACTGAAGAGTACAGCCCCCTTTATGTATCAGGATTGCTGAACATTGTGATGGTGCTTGGGACAAAAATTATGGCTATCTTTGCAGTGTGAAAATTCTTTGGAAGGATATAGAAGGAGAATAAACTTTTGAATAGATGAAAGATGTCAGAATAGATAAATGGCTTTGGGCTACGCGGATTTTCAAAACGCGGACAATTGCCACTGAAGCTTGTAAAAAAGGACGCGTGTCGGTGTCGGGAGTAAATGTCAAACCGTCGCGCCCAGTGAAAATAGGAGAGGTCATTGATGTCAAGAAGCCTCCGATTACATATTCTTTTCGAGTGAAAGATGTGGCAGAGAATCGCATGGGGGCGAAGTTGGTCCCTCAATATTTGGAGAATGTCACAGCGCCAAGTCAATATGAATTGTTGGAAATGGTCAAAATCAGCGGATTTATAGACCGGCAAAAGGGCCTTGGTCGGCCAACAAAGAAAGATGGAAGAGAGCTGTCGAGATTTACAGATGATATGTATTCTTACAGTGATACGGATTTTGATTTTGACGAGGATTTCCTTGAGGATGAATAATTTTCTATAATGCGGAATGCAACAATGTTGCACTGAAAAATAATTATCTTTGCATAAGATAAGCTGCGTCTCAGCATAATATTCAAGCAAGCTTGATATTCTGCATTCGATTTGCATTATCTTTGCATAAGATAAGCTGCGTCTCAGCATAATATTCAAGTGAGCTTGCAACTTGCATTATCTTTGTAAAAACTGGATGAAAAAAATAGGCAAGATATCGATATCGTATTTAGCGTTGGTGGCTGTCATAGCCTTCAATTTTCTTGCCATACATCATCATCACCATGAGATGGCTGTGCCTATTGTTGTGGAACTGCTTGGCTCAAACTGTGATGATGCGGATTCAGATGCTTCGCATACATGCCACCACCCTGGTGTGCAAAAATGCAGTTATCATCAAGCGGCACTGCGCAATGTGGTTAAAATACACATTGAGAAAAAATGTGTTGAGTTTGATTCATTTATTGCCGGAGAATCACAATTAATAAAAATAGATCCACAAGAAGATGTTGAGTTCTACGATGTTCAGCTGATTTTAAAGCCAGTCCTGGATCAAATTCAATGTCTACGAGCACCTCCCGTATATTCATTTTTGCGATAATTTGATTTATTAACACAAAAACAATTGTAAAAATGAATATGACAACTGTTATTCGCTGTCTGTCGGTTGCTGCCGTTGTTGTAATGACGGGGTGTGCTGACTCGCACAGCGACAATAAAGAAAAAGAAGAAAACCACGGCCATGAAGAGCATGGTAATGAGATTGTTATCAAACACGAACAGATTGAAAAACTGGGCATAAGGACAACTATTGTCAATCCTTCCGAATTCCAAAATGTAATAAAGTGTGGTGGAGAGATTCTCCCATCTCCATTGTCGCAATCTGTTGTTGCGGCTAAATCAGACGGCATTATAAAATTGTCTGCGGGAATTAATGAGGGAGTGGAAATAAAGAACGGCGGTGTGGTGTGCAGCATATCCTCTGCAGGAATTTCCGGAGGCGACCCACGTGCGGATGCACGCACTCAGCTGACAGCAGCAAAGCAGAATCTGGAACGCGTACAGAAATTGTACAATTCAAAATTGGCTACAGCGAAAGAACTTCAAGAAGCGCAGGTCGCTGTTGAAATGGCAAAGAATGCAGTGTCGGGAAATAGTAGCAGCAGTGTGGCAGTCAGTCCAATATCCGGTGTAGTCAGCCAGTTGTTGGTAGCATCGGGCTCTTATGTGACTACCGGCACTCCAATTGCCGTTGTCACCTCAAGTGCTCGCCTTACGTTGAAAGCGTCTGTCCCGCAACGGTATTTCAATGAATTTGCATTGATCAAAACTGCTAATTTCAAACTGCCATATAGTGACAAGATTTTTGCATTGGATGAAATGCAGGGACATAGGCTGACAGCCGGAACAATGGCATCAGCAACCAATGGCTATTTTGACATTGAATTCAGTTTTGTGGGCGATGGAAGCGTTGCTCCTGGCAGCTATGCAGATGTCTATCTGCTTGGCAATCCGGAATCGGGCGTAATCTCCGTGCCTACAAAGTCGGTAATTGAAGAGCAAGGGAAATATGCAGTTTTTGTCAGAGAGAGCAAGGAGCATTTTGAGAAGCGTCCAGTGGCTATTGGCAGAACAGACGGCAAGCGTATTGAAATAACATCAGGACTCGCAAAAGGAGAGGAAGTTGTGACAGAAGGCGCAGTCTATGTGAAATTGGCAGGCAACAGCGGCGTTGTTCCTGAAGGTCATCACCATCATTAATACCAACCGCTATGCTGAATAAGATAATACGGTTTTCACTCAACAACCGCTATTTGATAATCAGTGTGTTCGCGCTGATTGTATCTGCGGGATTATATACCGTTTCCAATACGACTGTCGATGTTTTCCCTGATTTGAATGCTCCGACAGTGACCGTAATGACAGAAGCGCCTGGAATGGCTCCGGAAGAGGTGGAGAAACTTGTGTCGTATCCAATTGAAACCGCTTTGAACGGAGTGAACGGTGTGCGTCGGGTTCGTTCGACATCCGATACAGGGTTGTCGGTTGTTAATATTGAATTTGATTGGGGCACAGATGTTTATGTGAATCGTCAGATTGTGGCCGAGAAACTGTCGACTGTGGCTGAAACATTGCCGCCAAATGTCGACAGCCCCAAAATGGCTCCACAGACATCGATAATGGGCGAAGTGATGATTGTGGGCTTGACATCAGCCAAAACATCGCTTATGGATTTGCGCACAATTGCTGATCGCACAATCCGTCCGCAATTGTTGTCGTTGCCAGGTGTCGCACAAGTCACAGTGATGGGCGGGGATGTTAAGGAATATCAGATATTGCTCAGCCCGGAGCGGATGCGTTTCCACAATGTTGACATGTCGGATGTGCTTGATGCAACAGACCAGTTGAACAGCAATACGAATGGAAGCATCCTTCATGAATTTGGGAACGAGTATTTGATAAAAGGTCAAATAAACACCACGGACACTCTTCAATTGTCATTGGCTGCGGTGAGGAGTACAGATGGAAACATTGTGAAATTGGCGGATATTGCCGAAGTCACAATCGGCAGCGCTTATCCGAAACTCGGACTTGCCACAGAAAAGGGCAAGCCCGCGGTACTTATCACTGTTGCAAAGCAAAATGAGGCAAATACAACGGTGCTGGTGGAGGATATTGAAAATACTCTTGACGCAATGAAGAAGGCAATGCCGTCAGATATAACTGTTTCTACCGACATCTTCCGTCAAAGTGATTTCATAGACAATGCAATTGACAATATACAGGGTGCATTGGCAGAAGGAGCGTTGTTTGTTGTTGTGATTTTGTTTCTGTTCCTTATGGATTATAGGGCAACGATCATATCCGTGCTTGCATTGCCAATATCTGTTATAATAACACTTATCATTCTGCATGTACTTAATTTGTCTGTCAATACAATGTCGCTTGGCGGTATCGCTATTGCGATAGGCTCTCTGGTGGATGATGCTATTGTGGATGTGGAGAATGTCTATAGAAAGTTGCGTGAAAACAGGCTGCTGCCAGAGTCAGAACGGAAGAAGACTATAGATGTTGTATTTCATGCGTCGTCTGAGGTCAGAATGCCGATACTCAACTCGACGTTGATTATTATCGCATGTTTCTTGCCGTTGTTTTTCCTGTCGGGCATGGAGGGACGATTGTTGGTGCCGCTTGGAATAGCGTTTATAGTATCGCTTGCAGCGTCTACTGTTGTGGCCTTGACGTTAACACCTGTGATGTGCGACATGTTGTTGTCGAAAGACAAGCACCTAATGAAAGTTGGCAAAGAATCATTTGTGACCAGAAATTTGAAGAGAATTTATGACGTGATGCTCAAAAAAGCGTTCAGTCATCGCAGACCAGTATTCTGGGCTGTCTCTGCCGCGTTTGTGATTGCCGCAGGTTTGTTTTTTACGCTTGGACGTGGCTTCCTGCCGTCGTTTAATGAAGGGTCGTTTACAATCAACGTGACAGCATTGCCTGGCATCTCACTCGAGGATTCCGACGAAATAGGAAAGCAAGTTGATGAAGCATTGTTGAGTATTCCTGAAATCAAAACAATTGCCCGTAAGACAGGACGTGCTGAACTTGATGAGCATTCGCGCGGCAGTAATGCGTCGGAGATTGAGGCTCCGTATGAATTGAAAGACCGCAGCAAGGAGGAGTTGATGAGCGACATTAGAAAGAAACTGTCGATAATCCCCGGAATAAACATTGAAATCGGGCAACCGATTTCCCATCGCATCGACGCCATGCTCTCCGGAACAGAAGCGCAGATAGCCATTAAGATATTTGGAAACGATTTGTCGACATTGCACGACATAGCGACACGCATCAAGGGCGAGATTGGTGAAGTGGAAGGAATCGTCGACATCAATGTGGAGCAACAGATTCAACGTCCAGAAATAATAATTGTGCCCAATCGTGTGTTGATGGCTGAATATGGAATAACAATGTCTGACTTCCGTAAGTTCGTCAATGTCTGCACATCTGGAATTGTTGTTTCGGAGGTATATGAAGACGGCGTGCCATACGACTTGAAACTGAAGGTGGCTGATGACCGTCATAGCGGATTGTCGGCAATAGAAAATCTTATGATTGACTCCGACAAAGGTAAAGTTCCATTGTCGACAGTGGCAGAGGTGCGTTCATCATCGACATTCAATTCTATAAGTCGTGAAAACGCCAGACGAAGAATCATTGTGTCTGCAAATGTCGAGAATCGTGATTTGGTTGGAGCTGTCGAGGCAGTCAAAGATAAAATTAATGAATCCGTAAAATTGCCGGAAGGATATTATATCAACTATGGCGGACAGTTTGAAAGCGAGAAAACAGCATCGCGCATTCTTGGAATCGCAACGGTGTTTGCATTGCTGTTGGTTCTGCTCCTCTTGTATCAAGAGTTCCATCGTGTTTCTGATGCACTGATAATCCTTGTCAATATCCCGCTGGCTATGATTGGAGGAGTGCTGATACTATGGATCGGTGGAAAGGAAGTAAATATTCCAGCTATTATCGGATTTATATCTTTGCTTGGCATTGCAACTCGAAATGGAATGTTGCTTATTTCGCATTACCGGCAATTGGAAACTGATGGAATACCTTTGATGGACAGAATTTTTATTGGGTCAAGAGACCGACTTCTTCCTATTATCATGACTGCGATGTCGTCGGCATTGGCTTTAATTCCAATCGTGGCGCGTGGTGCTGAGCCTGGAAATGAAATTCAAAGTCCGATGGCATTGGTGATATTGGGCGGCTTGCTCAGTTCGACGCTTTTGAATATCTTTGTAGTCCCGATTTTGTATTACGTAAACAATAAGAAGAAAACGTCAAGTCATCAAGTATGAAGAAGATTTTATTATCATTGTCATTAATGGTCGCTCCGGTGTCAATGTATGCCGATGCGTTGTCGACGCAGATATTGCAAAATAACGAAAGTCTACAGACTGCAAAATTGTCGCTGAAAGGAGACGAATTGGCATTGCGGACAGAGGGAAACCTTCCGGATCCAGAAATTGAAATGGAGATAATGGCTTTGCCGGAACCATCGCTTGAACTTACCGTATCGGAAACCATTGAATGGCCCGGCGTATATCAGATGCGTAAAAAGGCAAGAGAATGCCGTATAAATGCTTCTCAATATCTGTTTGAGTCAAAGCGCATGGAGGTGGTTAAACAAGCCCGATTGGCATATTTGGATTTAATCAACTTGAATTGCCGTTTGTCAAGACGCAGGCAACTCCTTCAAGTGCTCGACTCGATGCTGAGAAAAGTTGTCGATGTGGAAATGCGTGCGGAATTCAACGTGCTTGAAATCTCAAAGATGAAAATAGATGCGTTTGATATCGCTTCGGATATCAGTTCGATGGAGATACAACGCCAGGTTGTTTTGTCGGATCTTGTTCAGATGAATGGTGGTAAAGCATTTGAGAATGTGGATATGAACAGCACGAAATATCCGATAGAGAAGAAAGCTGTTGAACATTACATCTCGGCGTATTACAACAGTCCTGACTATATGGCGACATTGTCTGGCCTTCAAGCGGATGAGTTTGATGTAAAGGCGGGCAAACGGTCGTGGTGGCCCAATATAACATTGGGATACAAATTTACGTCGGAAGGTGAAGTGCGTGGACATGGCGCCGTTGTCGGCTTCTCAATTCCTCTGTTCTCAAATAAGGGGAAGGTGAAAGCTTCGCGAGCCATACAACAATCCAATGATTTTGCCAAAACATATCAGAGCAGAAAAGGAGAGGCCGACATACGCAGTCGTTACGACGAGGTGGAGCGGATTTCTCAATCCATTGAAGAATATGGCAAACGATTGAATTATTCAGAGGTGAAGAAGTATCTGGATGAAGCGTTGGCTGCAAAATCGATAACCATCATTGATTATCTGGCGGAATATCAGTTTATTCTCAATGCGTTCCAGAAACTTGACGATATGCAGTCGGATTTGGCGGCAAAATATATTGAATTGTCGAAGTATGACTCACTTGATTGAAAGCAGCCCGTCGGTATAAGTAATCTTGCCTTCCTTTAATAGGAACCGTACCATTCCGGCAATATCTTTGGCGGGAAAAGCCAATGTGTCGGTGATTTCTTTCAATGTGCGGCTTTTTAGCGACAGCATATATAAAATCCCATCAGCAAGTTCTTTTTCGGAAGAACTTGCTTTTTTGCGTTCCACACATATGTCGCAGTGACCGCAATTGCAGGTGTTTTCTTCGCCGAAGTATTTCAAAATCTTGGCTTCCCGGCATGATGTTTGGTTGAACACGTAGTCAATCATAGAGTTAATCCTGAGTTCCAATCGTTGTTTGCCGACCTCATATGCTTCTTTGTGAATTGTGAGATGCCGGGGTTCCATGCGGGAATATGGGAAGAAAATGTATGCGGTACGCTTTCGAGGAATGTATGTGATAATGTGCTTGCGGCTTAAAAACAGAAGAGTCTCGTATATTTTATTTACGGGGATGTTGTGCTTGTATGCGATTGTAGGCTCGTCGATAAAAATATAGTCGGAAAAGACGCCGGCAAAATTGCGTAGGATCAATTCGAGCACATTGTCCATTTCAGGTGTCATGCCCTCTACATTGTAAAGTTCCCATTTCTCTACCAAAATCATAATTCTTGACAGAGTGTCAACTTCATCGATATAATCAATGTATTGACATGCCGACAAAATTTTAAGAGCACTGTATGTTTGACGTTCAGGAAGTTTGAATGTGGTGCAGAACAACTGTAGGTTAAAATCGAAGACTTTGTCATAGCCCGCTCCGATTCCAAGACCTAAAAAATCGCACATATGGGTGTATACGTCCTTTATGAAGTCTTTTGGCGGAAAAGCTTCAGAGATGCGGCGTTTTAGAGTGCCTTCATCTTTGGAAGACACGAGGAGCATTACGTATGCTTTTTTGCCGTCGCGTCCCGCGCGTCCCGCTTCCTGGTAATATTCTTCGAGGGAGTTCGGAACATCAAGGTGCATTACAAAGCGAACGTCGGGTTTGTCAATGCCCATTCCGAACGCATTTGTAGCAACGATGATGCGGATTTCACCACGTTTCCATTTGTCTTGTTTGTCGCGTTTTTCCTCTGTCGGAAGTCCCGCATGGTAATAATCGGCCGAGAATCCCTGTGATTTCAGTTGCTCGGCAATGTCTTTAGTCTTGGCTCTGCTCCTGACATAGATTATTCCGCTTCCATAAATCCTGGACAATGCGGAAAATAGTTTCTCGGTTTTGTTCTCTTGATGTCTGACAATATAAGATAGATTGTCGCGGCGGAAACTTTTTCTTATGACATTTGGCTCCTTGAATTGCAACTGCTGCATTATGTCGGCAACAACGGCAGGAGTGGCGGAGGCTGTAAGCGCGAGAACAGGAGCGTCTGGAAATAATTGACGTATCGACGCAATGTTCAGATACGATGGGCGAAAGTCATATCCCCATTGTGAAATACAGTGAGCCTCATCGACCACAATCAAGGATACCTTCATTCGTCTGAGAGATTCGATAAACGAAGATGAAGCCAAGCGCTCTGGTGAAATGTAAAGAAACTTGCACTTTCCGAACACGCATCGGTCAATGACGTTTCGGATTTCTCCATGACGCAGTCCAGAATGAATGTAAGCTGCGTTTATGTGCCTGTCGCGCAATCCGTCTGCCTGGTCCTTCATAAGAGCAATCAACGGCGTGACAACAATTGTCAAGCCGTCAAGCAGCATCGCCGGCACCTGAAAAGTTATTGATTTTCCGCCACCGGTAGGCAGCAGTCCAAGAGTATCCTTTCCGAGCAAAACAGAGTTGATAATTTCCTCTTGTTTAGCTCGGAAAGAATCATAGCCCCAATAGCGTTTCAGTGTGTCGTGAATTGAACCGCGGTCCATTTCATATCAATTTATACGAATCTCTTTTACAAGCAATTGGTATTTGCTCACATTGTTCGGATGTTTGTTTTCCTCAATAGTGTAGCATATGTCGAATGGCTTGCCTGATTTGATGTGGCTGAAATACTGCGCCATATTGAAAGCAATTCCGTTCAACACTTTCCCGGAGCTGTTGTTTACCAATTCCAGTTTGATGTGTTCGAGATTCTTGCCAACCAACTTGCTTGTGCCATAGTCCAATACGTTCTTTGAACAGAAAATTGGCTTCTGATTTCCAGGTCCGAATGGATTGAACTTGTCGAGAAGCGACAGGAACTCAGGCGTAATCTCCTCAAATCTCAGATATGCGTCAATGTCGATTTGCGGAGTCATTTGATATGGTTTTATCGTTTTGGCGACATATTCCTCAAACCTGCGTGAGAATTCCGGAATGTTTTCTTCTTTCAGCGACAATCCTACGGCATAGGTGTGGCCTCCGAAGTTCTCAAGCAAATCGCGAGAAGCCTCAATTGCCGAATAAATGTCGTATCCCTGTACCGATCGTGATGATCCAGTCGCAATCCCGTTTGACAGAGTCAGCACCACAGCCGGCTTGTAGTAAAGCTCGGTCAAACGTGAGGCTACAATGCCAATGATGCCCTTATGCCAATTTTTGTTGTAGATGACGATTGACTTGTGGTCGGAATCGATTTCTCCACGATTTTCCAAAATGGCATTGGCTTCTTCTGTGATTCGTTTGTCGAGTTCTTTGCGGTCGCGGTTGTATTGGTCGATGCTCTTTCCTTTGGCGTACGCCTCATTGAGGTCTTTGGTGGTGAGCAGATCGACGGCCTCCATGCCCGATTGCATACGCCCGGACGCATTGATGCGTGGCCCGATTTTGAAGATAACGTCGCTGATGGTTATCTCCCTGTTTGCCAGATTGCAAATCTTTATGATGCTCTTCAGGCCCAAATTGGGGTTTGAGTTTAGCCGCTTCAATCCGTGGTATGTCATAATCCGGTTTTCCCCGGTCATTGGCACAATGTCGGCAGCGATGCTGACGGCGACCAAGTCAAGAAGACTATACAATTCATTCTGATTTGTCAGCCCGTTACTCTTGGCGAAGGCTTGCATGAACTTAAATCCTACGCCACACCCGCAGAGGTGAGGATAGGGATAAGTGTTGCCTTCCATCTTGGGATTAAGAATGGCATATGCCTCCGGCAAAACGTCGTCGGGGACATGGTGGTCGCATATGATGAAATCAATGCCTTTTTCCTTGGCATAGTGGATTTCATCAATGGCCTTGATGCCGCAATCCAGCACAATTATAAGTTTGACACCAATAGATGCAGCATAGTCAATACTTTTAATTGATATGCCATATCCTTCTTCATCACGCGTTGGAATGTAGTATTCGATATGCGAATAATAATTCCTTAGATATTTGTATACCAAAGACACCGCTGTCGTGCCATCGACATCGTAATCTCCATATACCAATATCTTCTCTTTTGCCCCCATTGCCATATTAAGCCTATCTACGGCCTTGTCCATATCCTTCATCAGGAATGGATCATGCAAATCAGACAGAGAAGGGTTAAAAAAGTGTTCAGCGTCATCTACAGACGTGATGCCCCGCTGAACAAGCAGCTCAGCTATTGCTGGGCTGCCGGCATATTTTTTCGCCAACTCGATCTCTAAATCTTGTTCTTCTGATGTAAGGGGTAAGTAATTCCATTTACTTATCATTTATATTGTTTTTATTTTTATCTGTCTCAAAGCCTTTTACAGGCTTGGTGTGCAATGATTAATGCATTGCTGTCAGGAGCGGTTTATGGCGATTGTCAGTCAATTGTCGCAGGCCGTTCCGGCTGCCATTGCGCTTTGCTCCAAAGTTAACGCAAATATACTTATTGTTTTTTATTAAACAGGCAGACTTGACCGTGATTTTTTCAAAAATAAAACAAAAAATGCGGCTGTGAATTTAACAGTCGCATTAGCCTTTTCAGCACACATGAACATCCATTTGTGGGAACGGGAAGTTGATGCCGGCTTTTGGAAGTTCGTTGTAGAACCGCGCGTTTATGTCAAAGTAGACATTCCAATAAAGACTTGTCGGAGCCCATACGCGGACAACGACATCGACACTGCTTGCCGCGAGCGCGCTCAGAGCCACAAACGGAGAGCAGTCGGTTTTCGCTAAGCGAATTTCTTCAGCTGGCTGCTCCTGTTGGCTTTCGGATTTGTTTTTCTTGCGATGAAACATCTTCCACAATCTGGAGTGATGTCTCTCAAACTCGATGTTCGGTAAAAACGAGGGTCGGGTGGAAACGTCGGAGTCTTTAAACCGCATGGCTCGGTCGTCTTCAATGTATTTCTTTACAATGCGGTCGTCTTCATTGACAATGCGTAGAATCTCTCGTTTTGCCACTTCATAGTCATCACCATAGGCGATGCTAATTGTCCAGTCTATGCGACGGTAATCTTCACGGCTGTAATTGTTTATACTGCCGGTTGACAATCCTCCATTCGGGATTGAAATCCATTTGTTGTCACCCGTATTAAGGATTGTGTTGAATATCTGAATTTCTTTCACTTTTCCAGTGAAGCCTTGAAACTCAATGAAGTCTCCAACTTTGTATGGTTTTAGAATGAGAATGAGCACACCTCCGGCAAAATTCTGCAATGTCCCGCTCAGCGCCATACCCACAGCGACACCAGCTGATGCAAACAAGGCGATGAACGAACTTGTTTCTATGCCAAGTATGGAAATGGAGATTATTATCAAGATGAACAGCATCACTATTTTGACAAGGCTCAACACAAATGTGGCAAGCGACCTGTCAACTTGTCGGCGATGGAGTATTTTGTTTACGCTTTTGTAAATTTTATTGATGATAAGTTTCCCGAGGTAAAACACCACAATGGCTATCACAAGACGGAGTACCAAATCAACGGCACTTGAAACAAGTTTGTCAACCACTTGCTCTATAGGCAATCCGTTGGCGACATCCGACAGTTTGTGGCTGCTGCTTGAGGCTGTTTGGGTTGATGATATGCTTGAAATTATAAAACTGAGAAAATTCATAAACGTTGTATTTTCCACAAAAATACAAAAAAAATCCTATGGTCGAAACATTTCCAATCGGAAGAAGGTATCTTTGTAGACAATTATGCAAAAAATAAAGAAGATGACAAAGATAAGAACCATTGTCCTGATGCTGGCTTTGACGGTAATACCATCAGCTGCTATTGCTGCAGAAAATTATATGTCGTTGCTCGACCAGATCGACAAGGCTCTGACAAGCAGAGACTGGACATTGTCGGAGCGCTTGATAAAGACGGCTTTGGAAATGGAACCTGCAAATCCAAGCAACTATTTATTAATGTCGAATTTGGGTACAGTTTACCGCAATCAAGGCAAACTGGATGAGTCTTTGGAGAATTACAATATGGCTCTGTCCGTTGCGCCTAAGTCAACGACAATACTTCATAATCGTGCGGCTTTATATCTTGAGATGGACAGTGTGCAGTCGGCGTTGGCCGACTATAACAAGTTGTTGGATATAAACCCTTCTGATTGTATAGCGTTGAACGGTGCGGGCATGATTGCATTGGAGGTTGGCGATATGGGGCAGGCGGAACGTTGTTTTGACAAATGCTTGAAAACGGATGCCGGAAACATGGACGCCAAACGTGGCATGGCTTTGCTCCGCAGGCTGAATGGAGAATATGACAAGTCGATATTGCTATATGATGACATTATAAAAAAAGAGAACCGTTCGGTGAATTATTTGAATCGGGCAGAGTGTTATATAGCGGTAGGAAAATATCAAGAAGCCCAGAATGACCTTTCGGAGGCGCAGAAATTAGATCCCAAATCATCAGATTTGTATTTGCTTAAAGCTCGCATGGCACAGATGCAGTTCCGTTACGACGATGCCTATGGCTATGCGATGGAGGCAGTCAAACTAGGATGCGACAAAAGTCAAGCATTGCCATATTTAAAGAAAAAGGACAGGTAAAACATTGTTGCTTTGTCGAATTTTGATTAATTTTGCAATGTATGGAACTTATTAATTATATCGAATGCTTGCTCAGAGACAATGATTGTGTGATTGTCCCGGGTTTTGGTGCGTTTATTTGTCAGAATGTTGCGTCAAGCATATGCAACGGTGTTCTGTTGCCGCCATCCAGGTCGGTGGCCTTTAATGCCGCATTGACGCATAACGATGGCCTTGTTGCCAATGCCTTTATGAAACAGACGGGCTGTGGATATAATGCAGCGGTAGCGAAGGTGGAAGGCGACGTGAAGACCATAAAAGAGTCTCTTGTTGCAAACCATTCGTTTGATTTCGGTAAGATAGGTTCGTTCCATTACTCTGATGCGGGTTGCGTTGTGTTTGCTCCGTCGGCAGTGGGACTGTCGGGGGTTAATTTGAGCAACTATGGATTGCTGCCTGTCAGGATTCAGAACGTCGTAAAATCAGAAGAAAAAGCCCCACGTCGTAAATTCTCGGAAATTAGAATGAATGCATTGCGCATGGCTGCGTCTGTTGCGGCGATTATAGTTCTTGTGCTTACATTAACGACTCCTATTGCGATTGATTCCCTTCCGGACAAGGCAAGTGTTGCGTCAATATCGTCAGCTCAGCCTAAGGCTAAGGGCAAGAGTGGAAACGTTGTTGAAAAAATGACAAAACGAGCAGTCAAAATTGAGTCAAATGACATCGAAGCTGTGGAGAAAGGCGTTGGTGGCGAGACGAAAAAAAAATATAGTGTAGTGATAGCTTCGCTTAAATCGTATGGTCAGGCTAAAAAATTTGTCGAGGCCTCGTCTGAGACCGGGCTGGTTATCATAGATGCCGCCAAAGGTTCTTCAGTCTATAAAGTTGCATTGGCAACAGGCGACACAAAAGAGGAGATGTATTCATATATTCAGAAGAACGGCATCACTGAAAAATATCCTGATGTTTGGGTTTGTAGAAACTAAACAATTGACGCTTAGTTTATCACATCTTTAATATCTTCAATGTTTACCAAATTATTTGCAATTGCATAGATTGCCAGACCGGCAGGAGAGTGTATCTGCAATTTCCTTGAGATGTTGCGGCGGTGCGTAATAACCGTATATATTGAAATAGACAATGTGTCGGCTATCGCCTTGTTGGTCATTCCTTTTACAACGCAGCCGATGATTTCCTTTTCCCTGGCGCTTAAGGCATCTTGTTCGGAAGATTCTTCGTCAGGCTCATTGACAGCTTCTTTGATTTTACTGCAAATCGTTTCGATGTCATCATTAATAGAAATTGTTGTGTCGTAGTCAGACAGCAACTGGTTGTCGATAAGTGATGACGTCAGTGCCGCAATTTTCAATGATGGATATGTTTTCCGGATTGTTGCCAGATTCATGCCAATTGCAAAAAGCGGATTGATAATCAACAAATCTGGAGTGTGAAGTCTTAGAAAGATTGTCAGAGCCTCTTGATTTGTGATTTCGTTGATTCTGAAATTGAATTCCGAAAAATGCTTCAGAACCGATGCAAGACCGCTTCGCATGATGACCGATCCATCTGCAATTGCAACTTTTATATCCTCTTTACTTTTCATCGGTCAAATTCTGTTCTAAATTCAAGACAACAGGGGTAAACACACTGTCTTCAAGCCGGCAGTGCGTCCTTAAATCTGATTCGCAGTTGAATATGTCAAACAAAGTGTCGTTGAGAAGGTTGTTGCATTTTGTCTGCGGATAATATTTGATTAAAATGTTTTTCAACTCTTTCAATTTCTCGTTTATATGATTGTGGTGTTCCGCAAATTGTGCAATTGAGAAATTGTTGGATTTATGATGTTTAATCAAATTGTCAGCATATGAGAAAATATGGTTGTTCTCATATTCCATATGGCGTCTGACTTCATCTACATATTTGTCGTAGAACATCAAAACTGTTTTGATGATGTCATTCTTTTCTGGCTCCAATTCCAACGCATTGCAGAGTTTTTGCCGTATGGTTGGTAAACTGAAGTCCAGGAAATACGAATGCGCTTGCTTCAGATAGTCTACAAGGGCGGGAAGTGACACGGAGTCATAGTTGAATGAAAACTCTCCGCTGTAGGAATCTTCATTTACAAAATTAACAACAATAAGAAAAGTATTGCAGTCAACACCTTGTTCATTGCACACCTCGGCTACGGTCTTCTCGCCAAATCCTAAAGGCAGGCCGAAGCGGCTCATGACTGAAATCAGTGAATAATTTTCGCTGATAACATTGCTCATCTTGTCGGTGGGTTTATATTTGTGAAAATTATCCATTACATCCTTTTTTGTTTGCAAAGTTAAACTTTAATCCAATCGATGACAATACCTACAAATAGGTATTGTCGCCACTTTTTTCATATCTTCTAAGTAATAAAGCCATATCGTGATGTGAAGATATGACTGCTTGATTCCCTGTATGTTCCGTTATTTCAGGCGGAAAAAATATCCAATTGACGCCATAATTCCGATGCTGTTGGAGGCCGCGAATATATCTTTTTTATTGGCTCCGAAAATGTTGTTCAGTCCATAGTAGAACCTGCCTTCTATAAGTATGGAGTTCTTACGGTTTATTGCCCATTCTGCGCCAATTCCCGCAGATATGCCATAGTCCACTTTGTGTTTAATGGGCATGGCGAATTGTTCCGTATTGCGATTTTCCGAAGGAAATCCCTCTAAAGAGGAAAAATTGTTGATGTCAAAATTAGAATTTGTCTTTTCCGCAATCATGAAACCTATCTCTGGACCTGCGTTGAAGAAAAACTTTGCTTTCTCAGAACCAAAATAGATATGTGCCAGAAGGGGTATTTGGATATACGACAAGTCTCTGCTGTATGAATATGGCGCTTCCTCAAAATTTTCTTTCCATCCTCGTTGCTCGAAATTCACCTCGCCAATAAGCCCGAAATGATTCTCTTCGATATATCGGAACATGATACCAGCCATCAGACCTGAATGAAACTTTTGTGGCACGCTTGGTGAGAACGTGGTTTGAGATAAAGAAACCCCACCTTTCGCGCCAATGCTGAAAGCTCCAGAATAGTGGTCCTCTGCGACAGAAGTCAGACTTGATATCAAAAGTATACTTGCTATTACGTATTTTTTCATTATTTCAACATATGTTTTTCTACACCTTTTGTCGTGTAGTTGTAAATAAATGAAGCGGTGTTGACAAACCCTCCCCAACTGCTTGTGCGCACAATGTTGATGCCGATTTCCAAACCGTCGGTTGCTTGCATAGGCTTGTTGAAGTCGTTGCCGTTTGTAATGACAGCATTTATGAAGAACGACATCGTGTCATAGCCCAATTCACTCATGTTAGGAATTGAATTGATTTGGCTTTCTCCATACCAATATTTGTATTTGCTGTCAAACTTGTTGTTGCCTTCAATCGAATAGCGAGAGAACAGACATACGTTGTTTGCGCGCAGGAAATTCTCATATTCGTTGTATATCGACCATTCAGGATAGCCAAGAATGCTGAATTTTCCATCATTCGCAGGATCAGCAGCCAATTCATCAACCAAAGATTTCAGTTTTTTTAATGCGGATCTGGAGCTTGACGTCGGAACGAATAGCGTGGGGTGTTGACAAACGAAGCCGTTGCTCTCCGATAGGTTGACAGTCTGCTTTGACAGATTTGTCATTTTTAAATATTCAATCAATGGTTTGTCTTCTTCCGACTCGTCTTTTAAGAAAACGATTTCACAGTTTGCATAATTGCTCTCGACATAAGAACTTACTGAAGAATACATATATGACGACGGAGTGTTGACTTGGAAAAAACGATTGTTGTTGTAGCACATATCGTTGTTGATTGAGAAGGAATTAATGACATTGATTCCGTTCTTCTGTCCAAAGTCGACAATCGTTTTCAGCAAGTTGTCCTCAGAAGGGGCAAAAATCATATGCGCATTGGCAATCTCTTTCTTGCTCAAGACGGTTGAGATGTTTGTATCTGTAACATCGTAAGCATAAAGATTCAATTTTGACTTAGTCTTAAGGTCGTTGACTGCCAGCAATGCCCCACGATAGAAGTCGCGGTAGAACAATGCCTGCTTGCTTTTGTTGGTATTCTTTGCCTCAAAAGGGAATAAAATGGCAATGTTGACGCAGTCGTTGATGTTGTCGTCTGACGTTTCGCGGAAAGCTTGTCTGACAACCGTGGTTGAATCAGTTTGGCTTTCATTCGCAATAGGGACAACCACATACGATCCACGTTTCAGTTTGTCCACATCGGGATTTGCTTCTTTCAGCTGTTCTTCTGTAATTCCATATTCTTCGGAAATGGATTCAAACGAATCGCCTTTTTCAACTTTGTCGTGTACGAATACCGTTTCAGGTTTGTCATTTTCTTTATTAGCGTTGTTGCTTGGAGGAATAAGCACAGTCATTCCAACTTGGAAATTCTCAGGCGATACACCCGGATTCATTTCAAGCAAATCTTTCAACTCGACGTTGAAATTCACAGACAGCCGATAAAGTGTGTCGCCAGGCTTGACGGTGTATGGCACAGCTTCTTGCTTGTCGTTGCCGACAGGAATTGTCAACACAGAGTCTGCTTTAAGTCCGGTCCTTGCTTGGGGGTTTGCTTGCAGCAGTTCGGCGACAGAGAGTCCGTACATTTTGGCAATGCCATACAGCGTTTCTCCGTTTTTTACTGTGTGCTTATGCTCTTTTGGACGAACGACTGCCTGCCGTTTGACATATGCGTCAACCGGAAAATAAAGCACCTGATCTTTCTTTAAGCCGGTTGCAACCGAAGGGTTGTACTTTACGATATCCTCTTTAGGTATGTTCAACTCCCGGGCTATGCCGTAAATAGTCTCTTTCTTTTGCACAATCCGGTAATAATAGTCGACGCCGCCGATGTTGCGTGTCGGCAGGTTCAATTGGGCAAAAGCGGCTGCCGAGCAACTGACCAGAGTTATTGCAGCAATCCATTGTCGTATCATTCCTTCAATCTTTTTGTTTTATGCAAAAATACTAAATAAATTAAATATCAAGGCGCAGGTTATGGAATAATCACACGGTCTCCTATCAATTGTTTGCGAATTGCTCTGAGTTGAGACAGCTCTTGCATCAATTGCTCGACTCTGTTGATGTCGCCTGACGCTTGACATAGGAGCTTTATTTCTTCCTGAATTTCCTTGATGCGCTGAGACAACAGTGCGTCTTTCCACACGTTGAGAGACAACGACACCAGGTCACGAAGACGGTCGTATTCCGATTCCATATCGGACAGTCTCGTGTGCACTTTGCTGAGTGGCTCTTTTTCTATGACAAGGTCCAACGTTGTTTGCCTGATTTCGTCGTCTTGGTCTGAACACAGTCTTTTTTCAAGATATTCTTTTTCAAAATCAATGAGTTTGTTTTTGAAATCTTTCTGTATTGACTCGACCAACCGTTCTTTCGCTTTTCCAACTACGGTGTCTGACAATTGCGCTATCTGCACTTTTTCTCTCATTTCCTTGTCCAGACGATCTGCTTCGCCGGGCAGGTCTGCATAGAAGTCGGGGAGGAAAGACAACGCTCTGTCAAAAATCTTTTTAAATGCCGGTACGCTGAAAGATATTGACTCGGATGTCAGTTCGACGTTTACAGCCTCCACAAGCGTGACGTTGGAGAATCCGCCATCTGGGTTTTCAATCTCAAACAACTCATTGCACATACCATATTTGGCAATATATCGGATGATGTCTGTCTCGTACATCCTCAGCGATTTGGATTTGACGGTTGCCGCATCCGACGGCTCTGTGCGTACGGTTGGAGAGGATGTTGTCTCGGGTTCTGTGGTACTTTTGCCAGAACGGTCTTTTGCCTTGATGCCCTTTGCCGTTTTCTTCACCTCTTCGGCAAGTATCTTCTCGTCAATTTCGAAGCGCGTGCTGCATTCTTTTATGTAAACGGCGCGTGTGATATTTTCGGGGATGACAGAAATGGATTTTACAATGTCTTGTATCGCCTCGGATTTTTTTATAGGGTCGTTTTCAAGTCCTTCCAGAAGAATGGATGTTTTGAATTTTATGAAATCAGTCTCATTGGCGTCAATAAATCCTTGAAACTCTGAAGCGTTGTGCTTTTTGGCGAAACTGTCGGGATCGTCGCCGTCAGGCAACAAAAGCACTTTGACATTCAGGCCTTCTGCCAAAAGCAGGTCGATGCCTCGCAGGGAGGCTTTGATGCCGGCCGAGTCGCCATCGTACAAGACGGTGATATTGTCTGTGAAGCGGTGAATCAGTCTTATCTGTCCTTCGGTGAGAGATGTGCCTGAAGACGCCACAACATTCTCGATGCCAGCTTGGTGCATTGACAATACATCTGTATAGCCCTCGACCAAGAAGCATTTGTCTTTTTTTACAATTGCCTGTTTGGCTTGGTACAATCCGTAAAGCTCGTTCTTTTTCTTGTAAATAATTGATTCCGGAGAGTTTACGTATTTAGCGGGGTCTTTTTTCAATGTGCGACCGCCAAACGCTATTACCTTTCCGGCAATGTTGAGCACCGGGAACATGACTCTGCCTTTAAAACGGTCGTATACGCCGTGCTCTCCCTTGATACACAGTCCGGACTCTATGGCATACGTCGGATTATAGCCATTTTTTTTGATGGCATTGTAGAGTTCCGACCGGCCTTCCATAGAATATCCAAGATGGAATTTCTTTATAGTTGAGTCGGTAAACTCGCGTTCGTAAAAATAAGAAAGGCCGACACTTCGTCCCTCGTCGGTGTTGAAAAGATTGTCTTCAAAATTTTTCAGTGCAAAATCATTCACGAGCAGCATATTCTCACGTTCTGACTGTGCCTGCTTCTCTTCGTCTGTAAGCTCCCGTTCCTTTACCTCGATGTTGTATTTTTTTGCAAGATATTTCAGTGCCTCATAATACGACATCTGCTCGTGCTCCATAATGAAATTGACTGGACTGCCACCCTTGCCGCAACTGAAACATTTGCAGATGCCTTTTGATCGGGAGACGCTGAAGGACGGCGTCTTCTCATTGTGAAAAGGGCAAAGCCCGACATAGTTGGAGCCGCGACGTCGTAAATGCACGAAGTCGGAAACAACGTCTACAATGTCGGCTGCGTCAAGTATTTTGTCTACTGTCTCTTTGTCAATCATTCCGTATAGTGCAATTTTATAAAAGCCTTCATCCTTGGGAACGGCAAATGGATGAAGGCTTGTTCGGTTAAATAAAAAGTATTATTTACATAATTCCTTTCTCACGGAGGCGCAATTGCCATTTCCATGCAGACTTCATAGTGTCGGCAAGTGGAGTTTCAGCTTTCCAGCCAAGCACTGTGTTGGCTTTGTGCGGATTTGCCCAAACCTTTTCAATGTCGCCTTCTCTACGTCCAACAATCTTGTGAGGCACAGCCACTCCAGTCGCAGTCTCAAATGTGTTGATGAGCTCAAGTACGGAAACGCCTGAACCTGTGCCAAGATTGAATATTTCAATCGGGTCGGTGTAGGGATTGTCAAGCATTCTGCTGATTGCAACGACATGGGCTTTTGCCAAATCCACGACATTTATAAAGTCGCGGATGCATGACCCGTCGGGAGTGTCGTAATCATCGCCGAAAACGCTGAGTTCTTTGCGGATGCCTATCGCCGTTTGTGTGAGATACGGAATCAAGTTTTGAGGCACTCCATTCGGTAACTCTCCGATTTCTGCACTCGGATGCGCTCCCACAGGATTGAAATAGCGGAGGATGATGCTCTTGTATCCCACGCCGGAATTGATTGCGTCAGTGATTATTTCCTCGCTGATTTGCTTGGTGTTGCCATATGGAGAAGTTGCCTTCTTTATAGGGGCATTTTCATCAACAGGATTCTTGTCGGGCTCACCATAAACTGTGCATGATGAAGAGAATACGATTCCTTTGACGTTATATTCGGGCATCAGCTCCAGCAGGTTGGTGAGAGTGTTCAGATTGTTGCGATAGTAGAGCAGCGGTTTATGTACAGATTCACCGACAGCCTTGCTTGCTGCGAAATTTATGATGCCGCAGATGTCGGGATATGTGTCAAACAAATTTCGGAGAGCAGCTATGTCAGTACAGTCCGCTTCTACAAAATCCGGACGGATGTGTGTTATGTTCTCAATTCCATCAAGGACATCTATGTTGCTGTTTGACAGGTTGTCAATGATGACCACTTCATACCCTGCATTTTGCAGTTCAACTACGGTGTGAGAGCCAATGTAGCCTGTTCCACCTGTGACAAGAATGCGTTTTTTCATATAATGCTAAATTTTTCTACAAATGTAGTGAAGTTTTTCGATATTCAGAAAGATATCCAGTAAAACTATGGGGTGTTTCCTCTGAAAATCGTTCTTGTTTTTTATTAGAAGAACGTTGAAAAGAAACTGCGCTATGGAAGTTCTATGAATGACTTCCATAGCGCAGTTTTGACATTTTGGAAACTCTTGTTTCGAAAAAGCCGAATCCTGTTATCTATTGTTTTTAATTGCAAAAACGCATATAGCTCCAGCTAAGAGCAATGCGCCGGAAACAATCATCATGCTGCTTTGGTGAGATCCAATCAAATTGAGGACGCCACCGCCGCAGACTGCTGCAAAAATTTGAGGAATGCAGATTGTTCCATTGAAGAGGCCTAAATACGCGCCCATATGTCCGTATCCTTGCAGGGCGTTGGTTACAAATGCGAATGGCATAGCAAGCATAGCTGCCCATCCGGCGCCAACCATCAGGAACGGAATGAATTGCATATACTGGTCGTGCAGGAACGGAATCAAGCAGAAGCCAATCGCACCGATAGCCAAACTTAAAGCGTAAGCCATTTTGGCGTTTTTGAATTGAGGAAGGACAATGGCCCAGAGCACGCTTCCTACAGCTTGCACGGCGAAAAGGATTCCGACCCAGTTGCCTGCCTCTTGAAACTCGGCGGAAGTAGGGTCGGTTGTGTCCCATACGGTTTCGGCGATAGCGCCTGTTGAGTAGTTCCAAAGGTATAGGAATCCTGCCCAGCAGAAAAATTGAACCACCCCGACTTTCCAGAATGTGGATGGAGCTTTGCTCAACAAGGAAATCCAAGATGCGCTGTCTTTGTTGGATTCAGATTCGTTTATGACTGCGCCGTTGTATTCTGCGTATTGCTTCGGGTTCCATTCCCGTACTTTCATAGTTGTGTAAATCACACATAAAATCAAAATGGCTGCTCCAATATAGAATGACCAAATTACAGAATCAGGCACAACGCCTTTTTCTGCCGTGTTGCTAATGCCGATAAACGTGAACAAGAATGGAAAAATATATCCAGCCACAGAGCCTGCGTTACACAGGAAGCTTTGGATAGAATAGGCCTTTGCCTTTTGTTTCTCATTAACCATGTCGCCGACCAGCATTTTGAACGGCTGCATTGCCATATTGATGCTTGTATCGAGAAACATAAGAGCCACCAATCCGAAAACCATCGCACCGCTTACTGTCAAACCAAACGATCCTGCGTTTGGAAGCAGGCACATGACGAGTACTGCCGCGGTAGCGCCAATAAACAAATACGGGATTCGACGTCCGAACCGACACCAAGTCTTGTCGCTCAGTGATCCAACGATTGGCTGCACAATGATTCCCATCAGAGGCGGGAGAATCCAGAAATAACTCAAACTGTGCGGGTCAGCGCCCAAAGTGGCAAAGATGCGGGAAATGTTGGCGCTTTGAAGTGCGTATGCAATTTGCACGCCAAAAAAACCGAAACTAATGTTCCATAGTTTCCAAAAACTTAAATCAGGTTTAGCCTTCATGCTTATTAAATCTTAATTGATGCAACAATATAAGTGAACCAGGGATGGCACATAGGAAAGTCTCCCTGACATTCAACAACGATGCAAAGGTATAAAATTTGAGTTAGAAATATATGCGTTTTACTGAAAAAAACATCCACAAAGGTACTTTTTTGTCAAAATTGCCAGAATCGTTGACATAAGATGTATGTAAGACTGCTGACAAACAACTTCTTGTCGGAGAAGGCAGTCGGCAAGAGCGAGAGCAAGGATGTGCATCTTGCAGTGCTTAGGGTATTGCTCGAAGTCATACGTGAGAGTGTTGACGCAGAGCAACACGCTGACTATCGCAAGGGAGAAGGCGGCAATCACGGTGACAATGGAGTGAATCTCTATATGATATGCACATTCTGTATGGTGCTGTGACAATTGACGGGAAGACATATAGGGTTAAGGTGACGGTCAAACGCGACACACGAAATGAGGAACCTGCTCGCGGCAATGGGGCGTACTGCTTCTTCCTGTCCAAACCAACAGTCAACTTCGACTACGAGATGACGAACTCAGACGGTCAGCTCACCATTTGGCAATAGCTCAAATCCCATTTTCTCAAAAGCGCATCAGGCGACCAACACTATATCCGCATCCGAATCACGCCTTTTCAGTCCACGCTTATCCCGAACTCGCGTTGTTAGGTCGCCGCTTTCGCATTGGTATTTTTTCGAGGCGCTGAGAAGAGGTTGAAGGCGGCAAAGGCACTGAAGGAGAAAGGAGAGACGCCGGAAGAATTGTTGCGGTCAATCAAGGAAAACGAGGCGGCAGTGGCGGAGGCACAGAGGACGGTTGCTGCTTGGAAAGCCATCGTAGGCGAGAAGTCACGCAGAGAGGAAGCCGCCAAAGCGGAAGCAGAGCGCATAGCGACCGAGAAGGCGGAAGCGGAAAGGAAAGCCGCTGAGGAGCGTGAACGTGCCGAGAAAGAGGAGAAGACTCGCATTGAGGCAGAGAAGAAAGAGGCGGAGAGGATTGCCGCAGAAAAGGCTGAGGAGGAAGCTCGTGTTGAAGCCGAAAGGAAGGCAGAGGAGGAGCGTAAAACCGAAGAGAAGGAAAGAAAAGCTAAAACTGATGGGGATGGGCAGAATGGATTCAACTTCTTCACTGGGACAATAAATGAATTGATAGCTGCCACAAGGAAAAAAGGAAGTTCCCTTATAAAGAAGGTTCTATCTGCTGCAAGCAATAGACTTATCGCTGATTTGAAAGACAAGGGGGTCGATATATCGCCTGAGTATAACCATACGATTGACAATAATGCTATCAACCACGCTTTGAATAGACATTCTTCCGACAAAGAAAAAGAGCAAGGTCAGATTCCTTTGACGGAAAAAGATATAGAAAACGTCAATGATGTTATTGATAATTATGATGAGATAAAGACAGAGAAGAACAGCAGAGGTCAGGATATCATAATATACAAGAAACGATATACGGATGGAACGACTTTGTATGTGGAGGAAGTGCGCACGGGGCGCAAGGAACTTGCAATGGCGAGTATGCGTAAACAAAGAAGCAGAAAGCTCACCGACGCTGATGATCTAAAGTCAACGCCATCTTCGGATTTGCCTTCTGCTTCTGCTGACAAAGGTAGCGAAAAGCCGGAGAAGAAACAAGAGAAGCAGAGCGTTTTTGACAAGGCTAAGGAGATTGCCGACAAGGAGGAGAAGAAACGCAAGGCGGAGGCTGAGGATGACAAGCCAAAAGAACAGTCGCTGACTGAGGCGGAGCGCAAGGACGCCGAGGAGGTTGCAGGTGCGTTGGGCTATCGTGTGGAATGGGTGGACACGATGGAGGAGAACGGAACGATAGACGCGGACAAGAAAGTAATCCGTATCGCAAAGGATGCCGAGAACCCGTTGGTGCAGGTGCTGGGACACGAGGTGGCGCACGGAGTGAGGCGGATGATCGGTGGCAAGTTCAGGACTTTGCAGAAGGCGGCTAAGGAGGTCGTCGGCGAGAAGGAATGGAATGAACGCATCGAGAAGAAGCGCGAGTTGAATGCTTATGCCGAGGGGAAACTTGCCGAGGAGGTGACGTGCGACATCGTTGGAGAGGCGTTGAACGACAAGGATGCGTTGAAGCGTCTTGCCGAGTCGCTGAGAGGAGAGAAAGGCATTCTTGCCCGTCTGCGTGACGCTGTGGCGAGGATGGTCGAGTATTTCAAGAACAGAGGCGACAAGGAAGGTGTGCGCAGGATGAAGGCTGCCGACAAACTTCTCGCAGAGTTCGAGAGTGCGCTGAAGGAGGACGTTGCGTCAGGACAAGCCAATCCTGAAGGTGTAGACCGCAGTGTGAGGGAGAACCGAAGCGAGAAGACGGAGTTGACAGAAGAGGAGCGGGAACTGAGGGACAACCTTGTGGAGCGTATGCGCAAGGGTGGACTTGACGTGGTGACCGATTCGGAAGAGATGCAGAGAGTCATAGACACCGAGAACGAGCGGACAAGAAATATGTTCGTGGGTGAGAGAGGTGCAACCGAGGCTGACAAAGCCGAGGAAGTCTCTACCCGTCTTGACAATCTCTCCGTGGCAAGGAGGATGGAAGAGGCTGAGAAGGACGCCAAGGCTATCAAGATGGCTACAGGCTGGGAACGTGGCTCGGACGGCAAATGGCGGTATGAGACAAGCGACATAAAGCCGAAACCTTTTGAGGAATGGATGAACAAAAAGAACCTTAAACTTGGAGACATAATAGACTCGGACAGCGGATTGTTTGAGATGTACCCCGAGCTGAAGGACTTCAAGGTCACAAGGGGGAAAGGAAAGTCGACCAATGCGGCTATATACACCGGGTTGGGGAAGATTGAAATAAACTTCTCAAAGTTCAAGCCATATATGTCTATCCCTTCTAACCGAGAGAAGATTGACGGCATTCTTCACAGAGTGATTAACCACGAGATTCAGCACGCGATACAAGACAGTGAAGGTTTTGCACAAGGTGTGTCGCCTAATGCTTTCCGCCCCGATGCCCCTATTGGAAAACTTAGAGAGATGGAAGAGGCAGACGGAAGGATGGTGGAAAGGTACAATGCAATGTCATATACAGAAAAGGCATTGGGAGAAGGAGTGCGCCTAAAAGAAAGGATCTTGGAGAACAGGAAGGAATACAATGCACTCGCTTCTAAGTACAGATTCGGGATGGACGGCTACACAAGGGCTGCAGGCGAGGTGGAAGCGCGCAACACCGAGAAGCGCATAGGGATGACCGAGGAGGAGCGCAGGGCGAGCCTCGCATCGGAGACTGAGGATGTGGCACGTGAAGACCAGATACTGCTCGGAGTTGACAACGCGGACGGAGAAGTGAACGCCGGTTCAGTCCGTGAGCATCGTGTGTACCACGGCAGCGGAGCGGACTTCGATGCTTTCGACCACTCGCACATGGGCGAGGGAGAAGGTGCGCAGGCTTACGGCTGGGGTACTTATGTGACCGAGGTGGAAGGTATCGGCAGGACGTATGCTATTCAGAATACGACAACGCACAATGATGCTTTACGTGCATTGCAACACGATGTAGATGCTATATCTGACCAACTTAACAGACACCGGGATGATTTGAAGTATGACGAAGAGCAGTTAAAACGTGCTAACGAATGGAGAGCCGAGGCAGAGCTTGACTATGAATTGTTCAGAGATGAAGCTGAGGAATTAAAGGAAAAATATGGGGAGGCTTCTCCTGAATACCGAAATCATCTGTTTAATGACATCTATACAGATGAAATGAAACGTGCTCAAAGTTCAGTTAAGAGCACAGAAGAGTCAATCCAGTATCGCAAGGAGAAAATCGCAGAGCTGGAAAAGGCATTAAAGGATAAGCAAGCGGAGATTGATGAACTGCCGAAGGAGTTTCCACGTCACCTTTACACGGTCGAGATTCCCGATGACAATGGCAGCAACTATCTGGATTGGAATGGACACCCTGCTGAATCTTTACTGAAAGGTGTAGGTTCGTTTTTGGAGAGTGAAGGCTTTGAGAGGGTGCAGGATAGCCCTGTCAGATATGAGAAAGGCGAAAGCACCGTTGTTTTGAACCCCAATGCGACTGGAGCTGATTTGTATGCGGAATTGCGTGAGGCTCTTGGCAGCGACAAGAAAGCGTCACAAGCATTGGCTGAGTTAGGCTGTATTGGCATCAAATATCCTGCTGACAATATGCGAGGCGGCCGTGAGGATGGCGCAAAGAACTACGTTATCTTCAACGAGAATGATGCGAAGATAACCGACCATACACGTTTTCTGCGGACAGCAGGCGGAGAGGTGTACGGCTTGGTGAAGGACGGACGCATATACCTTGACCCAAAGGTGGCGACATCGGAGACTGCGGTACACGAATACACGCATCTGTGGGGCGATATGCTGAGACGCAAGGACTCCGAGCAATGGAGCCACACGGTGAAGGAACTGAAGAACAGCGTTCTTTGGGAGGAAGTGAAGGAGCTGTATCCGGAGCTGAAGACCGATGACGAGATAGCGGACGAAGTGTTGTCGACGTTCAGCGGACGCAGAGGAGCGGAACGCTTGCGCGAGGAGGCACGCAGGGTTGCCGATGGCGATGGCGGAGTGTTCACCAAGGCGAAGGCTATCGAGACGTTGGAGCGAGTGAAGGAAGCCATAGAGCGGTTCTGGGAAGGAGTGGCGAGGATGTTCGGCATCAACCGCTACCGCAGTGCCGAGGAGTTGGCTGATATGGCAATGAAGGACTTGCTTGACTCCAAGAATCCTATGAAGGACGAGAGCGGAATGAGAAAGCGAGGAGAGGTTGGCGAGACGCTTGCCACGTCAGGCACATATTTCAGCGGAGGCGGACTGCTTGAAGCAGGTCTGAAGGGCGTGATAGACCCGAAGGTTGCGGTTGAGTTCAGCGAGAAGATAGCAGGAGTGTATGCCGACAACCACGGCAACCACATTGTTGTGGCAGACGTGAGGGATGTCGATCCCAAGAAACTTGTAGGCGCGGTTGACGGAGGCGAGGTGCAGTACTTCCACGCATCTCCGGTGTGCAAGAACTTCTCCAAAGCCAAGCGAGAGGGAGGCGAGGTTGAACTTGACAAGGAGACAGCGTTGTCGACAGCCGAGTTTATAGCGAAGACAAGACCGAAGGTGGTGACCATAGAGAACGTAAAAGGCTACCGCAATAGCGAGGCGTTGAAAATCATCACTGACGAGCTTACCCGTCAAGGATATGACTGGGATGCCGATGTGTACAACGCGGCAGACTACGGAGGCTATACGAAGAGAGAACGGCTGATAGTGCGTGCCAAGCGAGACGGCAAACTTCCTCCCAAGCCGGAGAAACTTCCCGAAGAACTGAGGAAGAAGGGATGGTATAGCGCGGTGGAGGATTTGATTCCACACCTTGAAGAGAAAAAGACAGGTGTTCCGCAAGGCACTGACGAGCGGTTGAAAAACAGCGGAATAGACTACCGCACCATTGACAAGCCTTTGTATGTGTTCGGACGTGGCTATGCCAACAAGACCGTAGGGCACGCTTTTGCCGATGAGCTCCTGCCAACGCTGACCACCGGAGGCGGAGACATCATAATAATGCCTGACGGCAGGGTGCTTAAAGCGTCACCGAGAGTACTTGCGAGAGTCACGGGTCTGCCCGACACGTACAAGATGCCTGAGACAGACCAATTGTCGCACACCATAGTCGGCAACGGCATCCCAACGCAGTTGACCGAAGGTGTCATCGCTCCTTTGCTTGACAATGCCATTCCGTCTGCCGAGCGAGCCACCAAGCGTGAGAGCGTGTTTGACGTGGCGGATAGAGTGTCGCAGAACCTTGAGGAGCGGACGAGGGCGATGGCTGTTAAGAAAGCAAATGATAGATTCAATGAGGAACTTGAAATGCAAGTAAAAGGAGAACTTGAAGAAGGGCACGTCTACAAATTAGGTATGCCGTCAGAGATATTGCTTTCTACGGGAGTGCCGAATCTGCCGATACAAATGTCTGCGCAACGACTTGAAGACAAAGCAACCAAATTTGGGCATAACTTTGACATTGCAGAAGTTAAGGATCTGGTCAATGCTATTCAGAAACCTATCGCAATCTTTGAATATGGAGACAGAAACAAGTCTCAAAATCTTATTGTAGAAATACAGAAAGACGGGAAAAACTTCATTATCGGATTGTCATTAAATCCAGTGGTGAAAGGGAAAGCACTTGAAATTAACAGTGTGAGAAATGTGTTTCCAAAAGATAATGCAGAATGGCTGAATTGGATTTCTCAAAACAAACTTCTTTATGCAGACAAAGAAAAAATCCAAGCGTTGATAGATAAACAGCAAACCAATCTCGCTGACGTTAACTATCTCAACTTGGATGATGTGGCAAAGAAAGTGAAAGATTTTGAAAATCCCAAGCTTTTTGATGGAAAAATTTCAGAAGTAGGCAAAAAAGGTTCAGATTCAATCGACCGCTCCGTCAGAGAGAATCCCAAAAACGAGGATAAGCCACGCTTCAGCAGAAAGCCGGGCGAGAGCATCTTCGACTATGCGTCACGTGTGTCGGAGGACGTGGATAGAAGCGTGAGAGAAAGAGTAAGCGCACGGGACGAGTATGAGAAGAAGGTCAAGAGCAAAGGCTTCCAAACGAAGGAGGCGTTGCAGAACAGTATGCTCGGACTGCAGGAGTTTATGCTTGCAATAGACCACGCATCGGGCAACAAGCGATACATAGAGGACATTCCCGACTTTGAGAATCCGATACTCGGAGAGAACCGCCTGTCGTCGGTGAACAAGGAGGAGATGCACCAAGTTGCCAAGACGCAATTCAAGCCGTTGATGTCGGCAGTGGCCAAACTGAGCGGCAACGGCAAGGAGAGCGGAGAATTGTACGACTATATGTTCGCCAAGCACGGACTTGAGCGTGATGCCGTGATGCGGCAGAGAGAGGCTCAGAAAGAGTTTGACAAGTACCAAAAGGCAAATCCCAAGGGTACTAAAACGATTGGAGATTTCGTTGCAAGCCTTGAAGGCAAAGACTATGCAGGACTTACGGCATTGACGGCAGAAGACGGCAGGGTGAAGTCGATACAATCGCAGATAGACGCCATAGACGAGCAGATGAAGGCTACAGACGACCAATTGTTGCTCCGTAAACTCGGTGGTCAGAAGAAGCGGTTGAAGGTGGATTTGCTCAACGCCGCAAGGGATGCCGCCGATGACATCCGCAAGGCTTTTGAAAACAATCCGAGCCATGACCGGTCAGACATAAATGAATTATGGAAGCGGGTAAACGAGGTGAACGGCAACACACTTAGGAAGTTGTACGAGAGCGGTATGCTCACGAAGGAGGCATACAACGACATCAGCAGCATGTATACGAATTATATCCCTATGAGGGGATTTGACCAAACGACAAGTGCGGACGCCTACGCTTATCTGACGCACGGCGACAGCGCATTCAACGCACCGATAAAGACAGCCAAAGGGCGCAGCTCCAAGGCTGACAATCCTATAGCATATATGCAGGCGATGGCGGAAAGTGCGATAATGCAGGGCAACCGCAACGTATTGGTGAAACAAAAGATGTTGAACTTTGTGCGCAACCATCCGAGCGACCTTGCGAGTGTCAGCGATGTGTGGTTGCAATATGACTCGGTTGCCGATGAGTGGAAGCCATTCTATGCTTTTGGGCGCGAATCGAAGGGGTGAAACGACAAGAACGTGGCGACATATTCGTTGAATATCAACGATGCAAAATACACGGAACTTATTCGTTTCGGGGGAATCAGCCTAATTCATCGGATTTGATTCCCAGAGCCATCATTATCGGAAAAGCGACAATTTGAGTGGCATATCCATTCCCTTTCGCAGATTTGTCCATGGTGAATCGTGTGGCTATTTTGCCGTTGCTCTCAGAAAGAATTTTGTCGATTTCCTCGCCACAACGCCCATCAAAGCCAATGACAGCGACTCGCTTTATCTCCTTTTCTGACATGAGATTGTGAAGAGAGTCAAGGAAAAAGTCGTTGGAGTCAACCATCCCTTCATTTGAATATGTGTAGAACGAAAATTCGCCGAGATGTCCGTTGAAAGCCATTCCGTTCAGTCCGGCAATGTCAGACGGGGTGCAGACGTCGAAATTGTCACAACCGTTGTTGTATGTAATATAAACGTCAATTTGGTTTTCGCCGGGAGTGACACCCCAGTCCAAAGCAATGTATGTAAACAGCGAAGAGAGATCGATGGTGCTCAGCTCGCGGTTTAGAATGCGCTCAAAATTAGTTTTGAAATCCGATGTGATAAAATTAAGGAATGCCGCATCCACAATGATGGCATTTGGGGCTGGTGTGAAATCTTTAGTCATCTGCTTTTTTATGCAAAGATAACTTTCGATTGCGTATCGGCAAAATTTATGCTCCAGCATTTTTATGTTATTTGTAATATCGTTAACTTTGTGGATATGGAACTTTCAGCAGGAGTAATAAAATGGGTGCATTCCTTGTCGCAGAAAAAGAATCGTGACAAGGAGCGTTGTTTTGTTGCAGAAGGAACAAAATGCGTGATAGACACACTCGATTATTTTAAGGTTAGATATTTGTTTGCCACGTCTGATTGGGCGGACAGCGTCGGCTGTAGATTGCGCTGCCCCGTGACGGTCGCAACCAAAGCTCAAATAGAGAGGATGTCGATGCTGAAAACGGCGACAGACGTCATCGCTGTTTATGAAATGCCAGATGTCCAGATTGGGAAAGGCTTGGAGAAGCGTCTTGCATTAGTGCTTGATGGAATCCAAGACCCAGGAAACTTCGGAACCATATTGAGGATTGCCGATTGGTTTGGAATCAAAGACGTGTTTTGTAGCAAAGATACCGTAGACGTTTACAATCCTAAGGCGGTGCAGGCGACAATGGGTGCTGTTTCGCGTGTGAATGTCGTGTATTGCAGCCTTTCGGAACTGTTTGCGACATATAAGGAAATGCCAGTATACGGAACATTGCTTGACGGAAACAATATTTACGAAACGCCGTTGTCACAGGCGGGATTCATCGTCATGGGCAATGAAGGCAAGGGGATTTCGGAGGAGATAAGACGTCTTGTGACAGGAAAGTTGCTCATTCCGTCATACCCAATCGGCACTCCGACATCGGAATCGCTAAATGTGGGGATGGCGACAGCCATTGTTGTCGCAGAATTTAGAAGAAGAACAATGTAGTATGTGCTATGGCAAAGGATAAAATAGCGTTTTTTTGTAGCGATTGCGGATATGAGTCGCCAAAATGGGTGGGGAAGTGTCCGAATTGCGGAGCCTGGAACACTTTCGTCGAAGAGCGCGTTGTGCAGACTCGAGGCGGGAAATCGCTCCTCCCGGAAACAAAATTGGACTCGAAGCCACTTCGCTTGTCTGAAATCGAAGCTGGGGAGGAGAAGCGCATACAGATGCCGAGCGGAGAGTTGAACCGTGTGCTTGGTGGAGGTTTGGTGCAGGGTTCTATAATATTAATAGGAGGAGAGCCTGGGATCGGAAAGTCGACCCTCGTTTTGCAGAACGTAATACGCATTAGGAGCAGAAAGGTGCTCTATGTGTCTGGTGAGGAAAGCGCGCAGCAATTGAAGATGCGGGCTGACCGACTTGGTGCAGACGGAGGAGAGTGCTACATTGTTTGTGAAACGTCGTTGGAGAAGATATTTCAACACATAAAAAACAGCAATCCAGGGATAGTGGTTGTCGACTCCATCCAAACTATTGCTTCCGACAATCTTGAATCTGTGGCTGGAAGTGTGGGCCAAGTGCGGGAATGTGCGGCGTCTCTTTTGAAATATGCCAAGGAGAGCGGAACACCAGTGGTGCTGATCGGGCATATCAACAAGGAGGGAAGTATAGCCGGGCCGAAGGTGCTTGAACACATTGTCGACGCCGTGCTGCAGTTTGAGGGCGACCGTCATTACATGTATCGGTTGTTGCGCTCGATAAAGAATAGATTCGGAAGCACGTCGGAAATGGGCATATATGAAATGACACAATCGGGATTGCGTGAAGTGGCAAATCCATCGGAGCTGCTGTTGTCTGATAATGATTCAGACTTGTCGGGAGCTGCTATTGGTGTGACAGTGGAGGGGGCGCGTCCATTGCTCGTCGAATCGCAAGCGTTGGTAAGCACTGCTGCATACGGCACAGCGCAGAGGTCGGTGACTGGCTTTGATTCAAAAAGAATGAATATGTTGCTGGCAGTGCTGGAGAAACGTGTCGGATTCAAATTGGCTTTAAAAGATGTGTTTCTCAATATTGCGGGGGGATTCAAGGTCAATGATCCGGCGCTTGACCTTGCTGTTATCAGCTCGATACTTTCGTCAAATGTCGATATGCCGATCGCAAAGACGGTTTGTTTGACAGGGGAAGTCGGATTGTCGGGGGAGATTCGCCCAGTCACCAGGATAGAACAGCGCATAATAGAGGCTAACAAATTAGGCTTTTCCACGATTTATGTGCCAAAGCACAATTTGAAAGGTGTGGATGTGTCTCAGTATCATGTGGAGGTTAAAGAAGTGGCGCGTGTAGAGGAAGTGTTCCGCTCGCTTTTCGGATAAATCTGAAATTAATATTCTCGAAATTTTTTTCTTCAGCCGTCTTTGATTAATTTTGTATGACATAAAAACGTATATAGACAACAAAAAAGAATAACAAGAGGATAAATATGAAAAATGAATTCAGAGATTTCGCAGTGAAACACATGGGACTCAACGGGCTCGCCGTTGACGACTATATGAACATCACCAGCAGCTATATCTCTCCGACTATTATTGAAGAACGTCAATTGAATGTGGCACAAATGGACGTGTTCTCACGATTGATGATGGATAGAATTATATTTTTGGGCACACAGATAGATGATTATACAGCAAATGTAATCCAAGCCCAGTTGCTTTATCTTGACTCTTCCGACCCGGGCAAGGATATCTCAATTTATATAAACTCTCCTGGTGGCTCTGTATATGCTGGACTTGGCATATATGACACTATGCAGTACATTTCGAGCGATGTCAAGACGATTTGCACAGGAATGGCGGCATCGATGGCTGCCGTGCTGCTTGTCGCTGGAGAAAAAGGCAAACGTTTTGCGCTTAACCATTCGCGTGTTATGATTCACCAGCCGATGGGCGGTGCGCAAGGCCAGGCTTCCGACATTGAAATAACAGCGCGAGAGATTCAAAAATTGAAAAAAGAGCTGTATACAATCATATCGAATCATTCAGGAGTGCCATTCAAGAAGGTTGAAAAAGACAGCGACCGTGATTATTGGATGACATCGGCGGAGGCTAAGCAATATGGAATGATTGATGAAGTTTTGACAAGAGAGACCAAATAAAAACTAATGGCAAAAAAAGATTCTGGAACATCGACAATGCGGTGCAGTTTTTGTGGCCGCAGCCAAAGAGATGCGGCGCTGTTTATTCCAACAATTGACGGCAAGGGAGCTATCTGCGACAATTGTATCGAGCAGGCACATGCTATGATTTCGCAGTATATTGACACAAAGCCCATAAACGGCAAAGGCGGCAAATTCGACTTGGAAATGAAAAGTGTGCCGAAGCCAAAGGAGATTGTTGATTATTTGAATCAATATGTTATCGGTCAGGAACAGGCAAAAAAATACTTGTCGGTTGCTGTATACAATCACTATAAGCGTCTGCTTCAGCCTGTTGATGAAGACGGGGTGGAGATTGAGAAAAGTAATGTGATAATTGTTGGTCCTACTGGAACCGGCAAAACGTTGTTGGCAAAAACAATAGCGAAATTGCTTAATGTGCCGTTTGCAATTGTCGATGCAACCGTACTCACGGAGGCTGGATATGTTGGCGAAGACATTGAGAGTCTTTTGGTGCGTTTGTTGCAGGCTTGCGATTATGACGTGGCACAGGCTGAACGAGGCATCGTATTCATTGACGAGATAGACAAAATAGCAAGAAAGGGCGACAACCCGTCAATCACAAGAGACGTGAGTGGAGAAGGAGTGCAGCAGGGGCTTTTGAAGTTGCTCGAAGGCTCTGTGGTCAACGTGCCACCACAAGGCGGAAGGAAGCATCCGGAGCAAAAGATGATTCCTGTCGACACAAAAAATATCCTGTTTATCTGTGGCGGCGCTTTTGAGGGAATTGAGCGTAAGATTGCCCAGCGCCTTAACACATATGTGGTTGGTTTCGGAACTGACAATGTGGAGCGCAAGCAGAAACGGGAAAATCTGATAAACTATGTAGCGCCACAAGACTTGCGGTCATTCGGACTAATTCCTGAGATTATAGGTCGATTGCCGATATTGACCAATCTTGAGCCATTGGACCGCAATGCGTTGCGGAGAATCCTCTCGGAACCGAAAAATGCCATAATAAAACAGTATCAGAAATTGTTTGAGATGGATGGCGTCAAGCTGGTTTTTGAGAAAGATGCTCTTGACCTTATTGTTGATAAATCAATAGAATATAAACTTGGCGCGCGCGGACTTCGCTCGCTGACGGAAACCATTGTGGTCGACGCAATGTATGAAAGTCCGTCGTCAAAGAAAAAAGAGTTTGTAGTTACCAGAGAATATGCATTGGAGAAGCTTAACAAGGCAAATTTAGATCTCCTTGTGTGAAAATATAGCGAAAACATTTTGCAAATTGTCGATAGGTCCTTAACTTTGTAAGTAAAGCAAACCTCTAATTATTATGGCAGTCAAAACTGATTTAAAAGCCGAACTGAAAAACTATTTCGGATTCGACAACTTTAAAGGCAATCAAGAAGCGATAATAGAAAATCTGATGGCCGGCAATGACACGTTTGTGCTTATGCCTACAGGCGGCGGCAAGTCGCTATGCTATCAATTGCCATCCTTGCTGATGGACGGCACTGCAATTGTCATATCGCCATTAATCGCCTTGATGAAGAATCAGGTAGACGCTATGCGCAATTTTGGAGAGGACGACGGAATAGCTCATTTCTTGAACTCTTCATTGAACCGTGCTGCAATAGAGAAAGTTAAGTCGGACATTGTGTCGGGAAAAACGAAATTATTGTACGTCGCACCGGAGTCACTGACAAAAGAGGAGAACATAGAATTCTTATCGACGGTGTCGATTTCATTCTACGCAGTCGACGAAGCGCATTGTATATCGGAATGGGGACACGATTTTCGGCCAGAGTACAGACGAATCAGACCGTTGATAAATCAGATAGGCAACCGTCCGGTCATTGCTTTGACAGCCACTGCTACGCCAAAGGTGCAGCATGACATACAGAAGAATTTGGGAATGCTGGATGCTAAAGTGTTTAAATCATCATTCAACAGGCCAAATCTATATTATGAAGTGCGTCCGAAGACCAAGAACGTTGACAAGGACATCATAAAATTCATAAAAAGTCATGAGGGCAAATCGGGCATAATATATTGCCTGAGCAGAAAAAAAGTGGAAGAGTTGACAGAGACATTGATTGTCAACAACATCAAAGCATTGCCATACCATGCTGGCATGGACAGCGCGCAACGCAGTGCCAACCAGGATGCCTTTCTGATGGAGACTGTCGATGTCATCGTGGCAACGATTGCTTTTGGTATGGGTATTGACAAACCGGATGTGCGTTTTGTAATACATTATGACATTCCCAAAAGTTTGGAGGGGTATTATCAAGAAACCGGACGCGCGGGACGTGACGGCGGCGAAGGCTTGTGTGTCGCATTCTATACCAACAAGGACTTGCAGAAACTGGAGAAGTTTATGCAGGGCAAGCCAATTGCAGAACAGGAAATTGGCAAGCAGTTGCTTTTGGAAACGGCGGCATATTGTGAATCATCTGTGTGCCGGCGAAAGTCGTTGCTTTATTATTTTGGAGAGGAATATCAAGAAGACAATTGCGGAAACTGTGACAACTGTTTAAATCCTAAGAAAAAAGTGGAAGCAAAAGATGAACTTTGTGCGGTAATTGAGACCGTCTTGGCATTGAAAGAAAAATTTAAATCAGACTATGTTATTAATGTCATGCTCGGAAAATCGACCGCCGAAATAAAATCATATTTACACGATCAATTGGAAGTGTTCGGCTGCATGGAGGCTGACACCGATAAATTTTTAGGCGCGGTGATTCATCAAGCAATCATTGCTGGATATCTTGACAAGGAAATTGAAAACTACGGGTTGCTGAAAGTGACAAAAGCTGGGCACTCGTTTTTGAAGAATCCAAAGTCGTTTAAGATTGTTGAAGACAAGGAATTCAACGAAGATGATGAAGATGTTACTATAAAATCGGGCGGAGTTTGCGCCGTCGACCCAGAATTGTACTCCATCCTTAAAGATCTTCGCAAAAAGATTGCCAAGAAGCTGGAGTTGCCGCCGTATGTAATCTTTCAAGACATCTCGTTGGAGGCTATGGCTACAACATATCCAATCACAATGGAAGAACTTCAAACTATACAAGGCGTTGGCGCTGGCAAGGCGAAACGCTATGGAGCGGACTTCTTGAAAGTTATAAAGGCCCATGTCGAGGAAAACGATATTGAACGTCCGGAAGACCTGCGGGTGAGGAGCGTTGCAAATAAAAGCAAGCTTAAAATATCAATCATCCAGGGTATTGACCGTAAGATTGCTCTTGATGAGCTTGCGGAGTCTAAGGGGTTGGAATTCGATGAGTTGTTGGATGAAGTGGAGGCAATTGTATACTCTGGCACAAAAATAAACATCGATTATTTCCTGGACGAGGTGATGGATGAAGATCACTTGGACGACATTTTTGAATATTTCAAAGAAAGCGAGAGTGATGATTTGGAATTGGCGATAAATGAACTTGGCGGAGACTATACTGAAGAAGAAATCCGGTTGGTTCGCATTAAGTTTATTTCTGAAATGGGCAACTAAGTCTATGGAGGTTGTTTATGAAGATAATCATCTGATAGTGGTGAATAAAGCCGCAGGTGAAATCGTGCAAGGCGATAAAACAGGCGACAAACCACTGTCTGAGATGGTTAAAGATTATCTGCGCGAAAAATATAACAAGCCAGGCAATGTGTTTTGTGGCGTGATTCACCGGCTTGACCGCCCGGTGAGCGGGCTTGTCGTATTCGCCAAAACAAGCAAAGCGTTAGCGCGGATGAACGAGATTTTTCAGAATCGGAAAGTGAAAAAAACATATTGGGCAATCTCAAGAAATTTGCCGCCAAGAGCGGAAGATACGTTGGTTGACTATCTGACACCTCGGGAACGCAATAACAAAACGTATGTCAGCCGCACGCCTGCCGACGGGGCGCAGAAAGCTGTGCTTGACTACAAATTGTTGGCAAAAACTGATTATTACTGCCTGCTTGAAGTGAATCTTCACACGGGAAGGAAGCATCAGATACGCGCACAATTATCGGCTATGGGATGTCCGATCCGTGGAGATTTAAAATATGGTGACCGACGGAGCAATCCCGACGGTGGCATATCATTACAGTCGCATAGAATCGTATTCGAGCATCCTGTGTCAAAAAAAATAATCGATTTGGTTGCGCCAATACCAAACGACAACCTGTGGCGGGCGTTGGCTGCAAATCTATGATTGCTTTATGCGGATAGCCTTTGGGAATCAAACCCGGAAGGTTGCTTATTTATCCCAAATCTGGTCATTAGTACGGCTTTTTGATGTTGACTCCGTAACTGATTGACAATTAGTTTTTTTGCTATTCACACGAGTTCGGGATAAGAGGTGTTTGAATAAATGGTGAGAAAAAGGAAATCATTGATTTTTAGTAATTTAATGGTGTAAAAAGGAACAATTACAAATCATGATCACCAAGAGTAAAGTTACTGAAATTTTTGTATTGCCGATGATTTCTGCAAAGAATTTGATGCAGAGATGGCAAAAAACGCTGTTCAATCAACACCTGATGCCCCAAAACGCCGTCGCAAGCGTATGATGTCAGACGCCGAGGTCATCACAATCCTCATCTGTTTCCACTTCAACTCCTACCGCAACTTCAAGCATTATTACCAGACCTGTGTGTGCACTTTTCGGACGGCTTTGGAGTGAGGGGATACATGTGGTGACAGGGCTGCGCTCTAACATGAAGCAGCGACTGATGCCTCTTTATGACAAGATAATGCTGCGCAGAGGAGCATTATCGAGACCGTGAACGACATTCTTAAAAACGTGGTGCAGCTTGTGCACACACAGCACCTACTCTCAACCGGCAACTGCAAAATTATTAATTTGTCGGAAGAAAACATCCTT
>ERZ780167.450-NODE-450-length-42474-cov-42.119050_pt1 | contig 42474 bp, 36 predicted proteins | sample MGYA00510982_ERZ780167 | MGnify/ENA primary metagenome ERZ780167 (study PRJEB29588, sample SAMEA2146107) | human gut metagenome | biome: human gut; feature: human-associated habitat; material: faeces | place: Denmark | collected 2008/2010 ... | reverse complement strand
GGGGCAGAGACGAGAGGGGGCAGAGACGAGAGGGGGGGCAGAGACGAGAGGGGGCAGAGACGAGAGGGGGGCAGAGCGGACCGTTCCGTCGGGCACAAAAAAAAGCGGCGCCGCCCCGAAGGGACGGGCCGCCGAAAAAAGAACGTCGGCAAAAAGGTGTCGGCAAACCGTGGCGCCGGAACGGGCTGCGAAACGCCGGATGTGCCACTGAGCGCCGGAACGGGCTGCGAAACGCCGGATGTGCCACTGAGCGCCGGAACGGGCATCCATACCCATACCCCGGCAAAACCTGCCGTCCGGCGAGAAGGGGCCGGAGCCGAACAACCCCGGGCGGCCCCGGCCTCACCGCCGCTCCGTCCTCCCGGCCGCGGTTCGGGGAAAGGTTCATTCGGGGAACCGGCGGCCGGAGGCGGAATGCGGCGGCGCTACGCCTTCTCGTGAACGGCTTCGCGCTGCGTCGACCCCTTGCCGGCATGCGCGCCTTCGGCCGCAGGGGCATCCTGCGCGTGGCACTGCGCCGAACGGCAATGGCCCGTGTGGGTGAAGATGCGGCTCGCCTGGTGCTCGTTGCGCTCGAACTTCAGGCGCGACTGGGTCGGGTACTCCAGCTTCTCGAACTCCGCCACCGCATTGCGGATGTCGGCCAGCAGCATGTCGGCCATGTCGCGCGACATGCCCTGACGCACGACGATGCGCATGACTATCATCTGCTCGATGTCGCGCGGCATCGTGTAGGCGGGCACCATCCAGCCGCTCTGCTGCAGCGCCGCCTGCAGGTCGAAGAGCGTCCAGCGCGCTGTCTTCTCATAGTCGGGGTCGAGGTGCCAGATGAAAATCGGGTTGGTCACCTCGTCCGAATAGTTGGCGAAGCACTTCATGCGGCCGATGGCCTGATGGCAGTAGCGCGCCACGTCGAGCGAGTTCTGCTGCACCTCGCGGTAGCCCTCGAAGCCCAGACGGATGAAGTTGTAGTACTGGCCGAGCACCTGCGCCGCGGGACGCGAGAAGTTGAGCCCCACCTGCGTGATTTCGGCGCCGAGGTAGTTGACCGAGAAGGCCATCTCGTCGGGCAGGTAGCTGCGGTCGCGCCAGACGGTCCACCCCAGACCCGGATAGACCAGGCCGAACTTGTGGCCCGAGGTCGAGATGGAGCAGACCCACTTGAGGCGGAAGTCCCACCGCTTGTGCGGATTGAGGAACGGGAGCAGGAAACCGCCCGAGGCGGCGTCGACGTGAATCGGAATCTCGTAGCCCGTGCGGCGGTTGAAGGCGTCGAGCGCCTTGTCGAGCGCCTCGACGTCGTCGTCCAGCCCCGACCACGTAACGCCCATGATGGGCACCACGCAAATCGTGTTCTCGTCGCAGAGCTCCAGCGCGCGGTCGACGTCGAGCGTCGGCGACTGGGGCGTCAGAGGCACCGTGCGCAGCTCAATCTGCCACAGCTGGCAGAACTTCTCCCACACCACCTGATAGGCGGCGCTCATCACCAGATTGGGCCGGTCGCAGGGCTTGTGGGCCTGCTGGCTGCGCTTGCGCCACCGCAGCCACGCCGCCACGCCGCCCAGCATGCAGGCCTCCGACGAGCCGATGCCCAGCGCTCCGGTCTTCCACGGGCCCTTCTCGGGCGTGTTCCACAGGTTGGCGATGATGTTGATGCAGCGGCCGCTCATCACGGCGATGCGCGGATACTCCGTCTCGTCGATGTAGTTGACGTTGATGGCCTCGTTCATCAGCCGCGTGGCGTAGTCGTCCATGTAGGTGGTGACGAAGGTGGCCAGATTCAGGCGCGGCTGCGTCTGCGAGAAGGTCTCGTCCTTGACCAGCTGGTAGGCCACTTCGGGGGCCGTGCGCTCCTTGGGGATGAACTCCGTGGGCGCCGGCGAGCGCATCTCCTTCGTGCCGAAGATTTCGACCGGGGATTCGTCGTGTCTGTTTCCTTTCATAAACATGTTCTTCGAGTTTTGTTGGTTGACGCCCGTTCCGGTGCACGAATTATGCCACATCGGGCGACGAGCGGCTCCCTTTCGATGAACAAAAGCGACGGAGCGGGTTGTCCCGATGCGAATTGTTTCGTAACTTTACGGCTCCGAAAATACCCTTTTGCGCATGACCGCAGCCTTCAACATCTTCCTGCTCGTCATGGCCTTCCTGGCCCTGATTGTCTTCATCGCCCTGCACTTCTTCGAGGCGGGGTACGGCTATCTGTTCAACCCCCGCTACGGGCCTCCCGTTCCGAACAAGGTCGGATGGGTGCTCATGGAGTCGCCCGTCTTCATCGCCATGGCCGTCCTGTGGGCCCTCTCGCCGAGGATGTGGGAGGCCGCGCCGCTCGTCCTCTTCCTGCTCTTCGAGGCGCACTACTTCCAGCGCTCGTTCATCTTCCCGCTGCTCATGCGCGGCAAGTCGAAGATGCCGCTGGGCATCGTCCTCATGGGGATGCTCTTCAACACGCTCAACGCCCTGATGCAGGGCGGATGGATTTTCTACGTCTCGCCCGAGGGCTACTACGACGGGTGGTTCTCGCGCCCCTTCATCTACGTGGGCGGAGCGCTCTTCGTGGCCGGCATGGCCATCAACCTCCACTCGGACTACATCATCCGCCACCTGCGCCGTCCTGGCGACACGCGCCACTACATCCCGCGCGGCGGCATGTTCCGCTACGTCTCGTCGGCCAACTACTTCGGCGAGCTGCTCGAATGGACGGGCTTCGCCATCGCCTCGTGGTCGTGGGCCGGCGCCGTCTTCGCCTGGTGGACCTTCGCCAACCTGGCCCCCCGCTCGGCGTCGCTCTACCGCCGCTACGAGCAGGAGTTCGGCGAGGAGTTCACCCGCCTGGGCCGCAAGCGCATCATCCCCTTCATCTACTGACACGAACCCAAAACAGCTTCCACGATGGAATCCAAACTCTTCACCCCCTATAAGCTGGGCCCCGTGACGCTCCGCAACCGGACCATCCGTTCGGCCGCCTTCGAGTCGATGGGCAAGGACTTCGGCCCCACCGAGCAGCTCAAGCAGTACCACGTGAGCGTGGCGCGCGGCGGCATCGGCATGACCACGCTGGCCTATGCGGCCGTCAGCCGCAGCGGCCTCTCGTTCAACAAGCAGCTGTGGCTGCGCCCGGCGATTGTCCCCGCGCTGCGCGACATCACCGACGCCATCCACGCCGAGGGTGCCGCCGCCGGCATCCAAATCGGCCACTGCGGCAACATGACCCACTACTCCACCGCCGGGCAGATACCCATCGGCGCCTCGACGGGCTTCAACCTCTACGCCTACACCCCGGTGCGGGGAATGCGCCGGAGCGAAATCGAGGAGGTGGCGCGCGACTTCGGCCGCGCCGTCCACACGGCGGCCGATGCCGGATTCGACTCGGTGGAGGTGCACGCCGGCCACGGATACCTCATTTCGCAGTTCCTCTCGCCCTATACGAACCACCGCCGCGACGAATACGGCGGCTCGCTCGAGAACCGCATGCGCTTCATGCGCATGTGCCTGACCGAGGTGATGGAGGCGGCCGCACGCCGCAACATGGCCGTGCTGGTCAAGCACAACATGTACGACGGCTTCAAGGGGGGCATCGAGATTCCCGAAAGCATCGAAATCGCCCGCGAAATCGAGCGCTTCGGCGTCAACGGCATCGTCCTCTCGGGGGGCTTCGTCTCGAAGGCGCCGATGGCCGTCATGCGCGGCCTCATCCCGCTCTATACGATGAGCTACTACTCCCCCTGGTGGCTCCGCTACTTCATCCGCTGGTGCGGCCCCTACATGATTCGGCAGTTCCCCTTCAAGGAGTGCTACTTCCTGGAGGATGCCGTGAAGTTCCGCGCCGCGCTGAAGTGCCCGCTCGTCTACGTGGGCGGACTGGTCAGCCGCGAGGGCATCGAGCGGGCGCTGGGGGCCGGCTTCGAGCTGGTGCAGATGGCCCGCGCACTGGTCAACGACCCGGCCTTCGTCAACAAACTGCGTGCGGGCGACGCCTCGACGCGCAGCGAGTGCGACCACCGCAACTACTGCATCGCGCGGATGTACTCCGTCGACATGAAGTGCTGCAAGCATTGCGACAACCTGCCGCGCAAAATCGTCGAAGAGCTCGCCAAACTGCCATGAAACGGGGAGAGGTAACCAAGGGCAGCGCCTGGGCGCTGGTCACCGGGGCCGGTTCGGGCATCGGGCGCTGCTTCGCGCTGCGGCTCGCCCGGCTGGGCTACCGGCTCGTGCTGGTGGGCAACGACCTGCGCAAGCTCGAGTGCGTGCGCGCCGAGCTCCGGGCGCTCGACGCCGCCGAGGTGCGCATCATCTCCTGCGACCTGGCCCGCGCCGAGGCGGCGCAGGAGCTCTACAACAGGCTGCGTGCGGCCGGCATCGCCGTCGACGTGCTCATCAACAATGCGGGCATCTTCTCGTTCCGCGACATCATCCGCACGCCGGCCGAGCGCATCGAGCACGTCATCATGCTCCACTGCCTCACGGCCACGCAGCTCTGCCGCCTCGTCGCCCGCGAGATGGCCGCCCGCAACGGCTTTGCGGCGGAGCCCGGGCAGGAGGGAGATAACGCAACGGAGCCGACGCCGGAGGGCGATGCACCGGCGGCAACCGGCAACGAACCGGCAACCACCGGCGACGCACCGGAGACCTGCTCCGCACCGGCGGCAAAAGGCTCGGCACCGGCGGCAAGTGCGGCGGCAGGTTCCGCGCCGACTACCACCGGCACCGCACCGGCAACTTCGCCGGCCCCGCGGCGCCGCTTCCACATCCTCAACATGGCCTCCTACTCGCTGTGGATGCCCTTCCCGGGGCTGACGCTCTACAGCGCCTCGAAGGCCTACCTGAAGTGCTTCTCGGTCGCCTTCGCCAAGGAGGTCCGCGAGGCAGGCATCCGCGTGACGGCTGTCTGCCCGGCCGGCGTGGCGACCGACCTCTACGGCCTCACGCCGCGCTGGCAGCGCATCGGGCTGCGCATGGGCGTGCTGATTTCGGCCGACTGCTGCGCCCGGCGCGGGCTGTGGGCCCTCTGGCACGGGCAGCGCTGCACGGTCCCCGACTGGTGGAACCGGCTCTGGATACCCCTCTGCAAGCTGCTGCCGATGTGCCTCATCCGCCCAATCCGGCGATTTACCATGAAATTCCAGAAATAACGACACCTTGAATACCCCAACGATACCCCAAACAGCGCCGCACCCCATGGAGGAGATTGACAGCGTGGTCTTCGACCTCGGCGGCGTGCTGGTCGACCTCGACGCCGAGCGCTGCATCGACGCCTTCCGGCGCCTCGGCATGCCGCAGATTGCCGAACTCATCAACCCCTACCACCCGGCGGCGATGATTGGCGAGATGGAGCACGGCCTCATCACGTTCCACGAGGCGTGCGAGCGGATGCGCGCCGCCAGCGGCCGCCGCGAGGTGACCGACCGCCAGATTGGCGAGGCCTACGGCGAGTTTCTGGTCGGCGTGCCGGCCGCCAAGGTCCGCCTCATCGAGGCGCTGCGCCGCCGCGGCGTGAGGACCTACGTCCTCTCGAACAACAACCCCTCGTCGATGAAGCTGATTCGCCGCATGTTCGCCGAGGCGGGCTGCCCGATGGAGCGGCTCTTCGACCGGGTCTACCTTTCCTACGAGCTCCGCGAGCTGAAGCCCTCGGAGGCCATCTTCCGCAAGATGATTGCCGACAGCGGCATGGAGCCCGCCCGGACGCTCTTCATCGACGACTCGGAGCGCAACGTCACGGCGGCCCGCGCGGTGGGCTTCCAGGTCTACATGCCGGCGCCGCACGAGGATTTCAGCCACCTGTTCGACGGCCTGCTGCGATAGCGGGCTGGCGCGACGGGCCGCTGCGATAGCGTGCCGCCTCGACGGGCTGACGCGATAGCGGGCAACTTCGACGGGCTGACGCGATAGCGGGCAACTTCGACGGTCTGGCAGTTTCGACGGTCTGCTGCAGAAGTGCGATGCTCCTCCGGACGCAATACCTGAGGGCGGGCGGTTCCTTCGGCGGTGATGCCCCTCCGGGCGTGATGCCTCCGCGGCAGCGGGAGTGCGGCGATTCTGCGGGCTTCCGGGCGGCAGTCCTCCGGGCGGCGGTTCCTTCGGCGGTGATGACCCTTCGGGCCGGAGAAAGATTTCGAAGCGAAAAGTTGGTGGGCACCGAAAAAGCCGTTATCTTTGCACCCCGGACTTCCGAAAGATGCCCGGCCCGCCAGGGCGGGCGGCAGCGAGGGGCCAGTGGCGACGGTCGACGGTCGGCAACGACGGGCCAGCAGTCGGCAGCGGTTGGCAGCGGCATAATGCAGCAGACGGTTTTGGCTGTTTTGGAACGCAAACGGCGCCGCCAACCTGCAGCGACGGCGGCAGTAACGGAAGGAGGGAACAGACGGGGTGTAGCGCAGTCAGGTTAGCGCACCTGCTTTGGGAGCAGGGGGTCGCTGGTTCGAATCCAGTCTCCCCGACAATTGACAATCAACCACTTGCGGCAACGCAGGTGGTTTTTTTATTGGGGCCGGCGGCACACAATTTACACGCAAAATCGGGGATTTTCCGGCTGCATTAGGATTGGCCCCCGCAAAAGCCGGATTTCCCGGCTGCATCAAGGCAGGCTCCCCGCAAAAGCCGATTTCCGCCCGCTTGCGTATAGCTCGCCTGCGCGGCCTCAATCACGTCAAAGAACCTCCTCCACACGCCTCCGGGAAACAGACGCCCCGAAGCACCATCGACCCGGGAGCCCCCACCGCCGCAGAGCCCTCGCGACCCGAGCCACCACCAATCCGTGTCACCACCAACCCGGGGGACCCGCCGCGCTCCCTCCGCTCTCCGGAACCCCGCCGCTGAAGCCTTAGTTGCCCCGAAACCACCGCCAACCCGCCGCTCTTCCTCCAACGTCCCGAAAACCTCGCCACCCCGGAACCTCGCCGCCGCAGAAGCCTTAGCCGTCCCGAGGCCCGGCAGACCCGCCGCGCTCCCTCGCCACCGTGGAGACCTCTCCAACCCTCCCCTCCGCAGACCCGGAACCCCTCCCCCGCCAACCCGCCGCGTTCCCACCGCCGACCTGCCCTCACCGCGTTCCTCCGCCGCCCCGGAAGCCAGCCGCAACCACCTCCCCTGCCGCCCCCGGGCGGTCAGTCTCGCCGCGTGCGGATGCGCCACCGTACCCCCTGCGGCGTCTGCACCGTCTCGAAATCCTCCGCACGGTAGTTGCCCCCGTTCGTCGGGAGTAGCTGCACCATCTGCAGGTAGGTGTACAAACGTCCGCATGCGGCCTCCGCCTGCCGCCGCGTCAGCAGCTCGTGGTCCCGGGCGGCGTAGGAGGTGAAGGTGCAGAAGGCGCTCCGGTTCTTCCACGCCCCCTTGTTGTCCATCGCAGCCACCAGGCGCCGGATGTCCTCGACGTCGTACTTGCGGAGCATCCACACCAGCTGCTGCCGCGTGAAGGGCTCCTCCATCGCGGCTACCTGCGGGAAGCGCTCGCCTATCCATGACAGCAGCACATCGGCCGCCCCGGTCAACTCCCCCGACGGCCCGGTCAGCTCCGCCGACGGCCCGGCCGGTTTTCCCCCTGCAACCCCCTTTTCTGAACTTACCGTGTGTGTGCTCTTCCTTCTTTCCTTCTTATTACTTCTTTCCTTCTTACTTTCTTCCGTTGTGGTCGCTCGCTGGTCGGGAGTTGGTCGGCAGCTGGTCTTCGCCCGGTCATCAGCCGGTCCGACGGCCGGTCGCTCCGTGCTGTCCGTAGACTGATATCGTTCGTAATTGCAAATCGTTACGACCGTGTAGGAGCTGGTCGCCCGGCAGGTCAGAAAATCCGACCGCTCGAGTTTCGAAACAGCCGTCCGCACCTCACGCTCCGAGAGTCCCGTTTCGCGGGCCAGCGCAGCGCGGCTCGTGACGAGCTGACCCCGCTCGACGGTGATTCCCCGCCAGCGACGGGTCTGAAAGTTTGCCTTCAGGAGCAGGTGCAGCGCCATCCGCACACAGTTCGTGTCGGAGTACCACTCCCAGTCGAGCAGCCCGCGGTGTATCTTAATCCATCCCTCCATGGTCATCGTACTTCAAAACAGGTGAAACCCCGCATGCGCCATCCGAAGGCGCTTACGGGCTTCCGTCGCTTAAAATTCATCCGTCGTTTATTTTTGTCCGATTTTTTGTAAATCTTTGACCCGTTCGAAATCTCCGCTACCCCGTATTTTGTATGCGACGGGTCGGGCAATGCGCATACGAAACGAGACCTGCCCAAGCCAGGAATGCATGGATGAGCGCCCCCCGAAGACTCGATGCCGCCCCTTCCGAACGAGCGGGCCAGTCATCATCCGGACGCCCTCGCCGCTGCCGGGTCAAGGGCCGGAACTCAAAAAACAGACTATAATGATACCCATTTTACAAGCAACTCCTATTGCCCCGGAATCAAGCAGCGGGAACCTATTTTATCTCTTCCTCGTATTTTGCATTATTGTCGTTGCCATCAATGTCTCCAGGCTGATAAAACGTCACCAGAGAAGGGGCTACTATCAAGGAAATTCCGCCACAACAAGCAATGAATCGGACGTGAACCCCGAAGAATACGAACACACAACAGAACAGGGAGAGACCCTGTTCGATGATGTCAAGCCCGAAGACGACGAGGTCGAATACAAAATTATCGGGACCAACCACCGGGACCTTTCCAAAAAGGACATCGGATACTCCGAAAATTTCTACCTGAAAGCGACCAAAGAGGTCAAAGAGGACAAATTCGCCGTTGAGATTTACAACGGACGCGGGAGACTCGCTGGCTACCTTGACCGAGACTTGAACAGGTTCTGGCACAAACTGCTGATGAAGGCCAATCCCGAAAATCCGGTTATGCAATGTCGTGGGTTCATCGGCCAATTCAGAAACGACAGAGATGAACTAAAATTCTACGGGAAAGTATATCTTCCAGAGGTTGACGAAACAGACCCGGACTACAAAAGAATAATGAACGGATAACTTCCCGGTTATGACAAAAGTACAAAAAACGGATGGAAGCGCTTCATGCCGGCTGCGGCAAGACCGCCGACAGCCATGACGGCGCATGCCGAAGGCCCTGCACGGGCAGGCGCAGCGGCCGTTTGATTCCGAAAGATACGAACGATTTGCGCCCGATGATTCCACATTTTACGAAAAAAAGCATAACAGACTGATACTCCAATGAAAAGACTTTCAGCAACACTCATCCTCGCGGCGGCGCTCTTCGCATCCGGAGGAACCTTTGCCCAAGTGCACATCGAACCGCACAACTTCTACTGGCAGCGCGTGGTCGAATACCGGGGTACCCCCTCCGCGATGCGCGACCGCATCATCGCCTCGGGGATATTCAGCGACATCCAGCGGAACGACTCCACGATGATTGTCGGGCGGGTCGAAAATGTCCTGCTGAACTATGCGACGATGGAGCCGGAGCCGAGGCTTTTCTCCCTGCCGATTTTCTTCAGAAACGGCGAGAAGTTCTCCGGGACGCTCATCTATGAATTGAAGCAGGGGCGCTATCGGGTCACGTTCAAGAACCTTATCTACAACGGCGACATGGTGCTCAACGTCAACGGCGTGTCGGTCGACATGAGGGACCAGCCCGTAAACAGGATATTCTACAAGAGCGACGGCAGCTTCTGCCGGGGCGCCAGGGCCCGGCAGTTCGCCTGCGAGGTCTTCGACTACTCGTTCTCGAACTCGTTCATCCTCAAAAGCGACGACGAGCAGCAATCCGACGACTGGTGATTGAGATTGCCGGGGGCAAGGCATATCCGGAGCTGTCCGACAGGGCAGGTCTCTGGCTCGACGCGCCCGCATGCGCACGCGAGGTACGCCACTGGACGCACGCGCACGATGTGCGCGCACGAATCGCACTCCCACACGCCTTGCACCCGGCGGCGGAGCGACCCGGAACGGCTCGCACGTCCCTCCCCCCAACCGCAGAGAGGCCCGCACGGCGGGGGCAAGTTGACGGGCGGATGCATTTTTTTTGAAAATTATTTTGCCGATTCGAATTTTAGACGTATCTTTGTGCGCTCTTAAAGATAAAACGAGCTCTGTTCGGGGTGTAGCGCAGTCCGGTTAGCGCGCCAGCTTCGGGAGTTGGAAGTCGCTGGTTCGAATCCAGTCTCCCCGACACGGAAAGAGGTTATCGAAGTTCGATAACCTCTTTTTCTTCGTTATTGCAGCCAGCAGGGAACAGGCCGCCTCCAGACAGGGGAAGGCCGCAAATCCGAGCCACGCCCCTATCACGTTTCGACTTGAGGCAACGCTGCAGGCCGCCGACATGCAACAAAAAAAGCTCCGGAGTCGAACTCCGGAGCTTTTTACTCTTTTTCAGCGGGACTTCCTCCCCGCTTGTCCTTTAATTCTTTTGCGCGCTTCCCTCGGGCCGGATGGTCTCGCCCACTGATGTGCCCCGGGCCAAAAAACAACCCGTTCGGCGCACATAGGCCGAAAAAAAATGCCCCGTCCGGTACGCTCCCCAAGCCGAAAAAACTGCCCCGGCCGGCATCCCCGAACCGAAAAATCGCTCCGTCCGGTGCGCCCCCGGGCCGGATGGTCTCATCGTCCGGTGCACTCTCCGACCAAAAAAAACGTCCCTGCCAGCACACGCTTCCACAGGCAGGCCTCTCAACCGGCGCGCCCTCGGACCGGATGGTCACGCCTTCCGGTACGCTCCCCGGGCCGAAGAACCTCCCCGGGTCGGTGCGCCCCTTCCTCAGATGCTCCCCCCGCGGCCCGGCGGCTGCTGCCCGCTACCGCGTCGTCCCCGGAAGCCGGTGGTAGTGACAATAGAGCAGGTCGCCGTTGTCGTCGTGCAGGTGCATGCCCCCGCCCAGGCAGTAGCGGAACATCGAACAGGAGGCGCACTCCCCGCGACGCGCCCACGCGCGGTCGCGGAAGGGCTCGAAGCGGTTCTGCCACACATCCCAGAAGCGGTCGCGGTAGATGTTGCCCTGGTGGAAGTTGGCGCGGATGCTCGTGCAGCCCGAAATGGAGCCGTCGACCCGTATCGAGGCCACCGAAACTCCGGCCGCACAGAGGTAGAAGTGGTCGCGCACCTCCATCTCGTAGTTGCCCAGAAATCCCTCGCAGGCGTAGCTCACCTCGATGCGCCCCTCGCGGCGCGTGCGGCGGATGAACTCCAGCACCTCGCGGAAATCCTCGTCGCTCACCCGCAGCGTGGGGTCCTCCTTGGCGCGCCCCATCGGGAAAATCGAGAAAATCCGCCAGTAGCGGATGCCCTCGGCGATGAGCATCTCCTTGAACTCCTCGAGGCGGGGTACCAGCGGCCCCGTGACGCAGGTGATGACGTCGTAGGCCAGCCCCGGCACGCGGGCGATGCGGCGCGCGGCGTCGAGCGCACGCGCATAGCTGAGCGGATTGCGGCGGATGTAGTTGTGCGTCTGCTCGAATCCGTCGAGGCTCACCGAGACGGAACGCAGCCCCGCGCGGAGCAGGCTGTCCAACCGCTCGGGGGTGAGCGCCATGCCGTTGGTGACCATGCCCCACGGATATCCGCGGCGCGTCACCTCGGCGCCGGCACGCTCCAAATCCTCGCGGACGAGCACCTCGCCGCCCGAGAATATCACGAGCACCTGCCGCGGGTCGACATGCGGCGTCACCTCCTCGTCGAGCACGCGCAGGAAGTCCTCGAGCGGCATGTCGCGCACCCCGGGGTCGACCCGGCAGTCGCTGCCGCAGTGCCGGCAGGCGAGGTTGCAGCGCAACGTGCACTCCCAGAAGAGCGTACGCAGCTTATGCTCGGCCACCGAGCGGTCGTGCAGCGATGCGAAGAGGCGAAGCCCGAGGCGTTTGCGCAGGCTCGGTTTACAGTTTCCGCTCATGGATTGGATTACTTCTGCCCATCTGCGGCGGATTCGGCGGCAGGTTCGGCAGCGGATTCGGCCGGCTGACCGGCTGCGGGCTGTGCGGCGCTTCCGAGCGAATCGGTCTCCTCGAGGGGATAGGCCTTGTTCACGAATTCGGGGCCGACGGGCTGGCGTACGCCGTACATCACCTGGATGGCGGGCGTCTGCTCCTCGGTCACGGGCTCCTGCTCCGCCTTGCCCTCACGCGGGGTATTTTTCACCGACGAGCAGCCCGTCGAGAAGCCCAGCAGTGCCAGCAGCGTCAGATTGATTTTGCGATTCATATTCATTCTGTTGGTTCCAATGTCAGGAACAAATATACAAAATTGATTCCTGATACGAAAATATAGCGTAAAAAGTTTTGAAAACCACCGTTTTTTCCGTTTCTTTGCAAAACACATTAACACTTAATCCGCAATTTTATGACAGGAACAGTAAAATGGTTCGATAGCAAGAAAGGCTACGGATTCATTATCGCCGAGAACGGCAAGGAGGTTTTCGTTCACTTCTCGGGCATTTTGTCGAAGGGCTTCAAGTCGCTCAACGAAGGCCAGAAGGTGGAGTTCGAGCTCGGCAACGGCACCAAGGGCGAGCAGGCCGTCAACGTGAAGGTCATCGGCTAAGCCGCGCGTCCGATTCCACAACGACACGACACAAACCGACATATCGGAACACCCGGAGTCCATCCGGCACAGTATGGGAGAAGCGGAACGCCGCTTCTCTTTTTTTGCGCCTTTGCGTTTTGCGCCTGTTTTTTTGCGTTTTGCGCCCGTTTTTGTTTTTGCACCCACCGCCCGGGCCCCGGGCATGCCGCCTTCACCCTCCCCCCCGGGCACGCCCCGCCGCTCCTCTTCTCACGTACACGCGCGCTGCGCGCACGCACGCGAGTTTTCGCACACTCTTTTTGCCCGTTTGAAAAAATAATCGTAATTTTGGGCCGCCAATACAGAGCAGACCATAACGGTTAATTCACAATAAAAACCAAAAAACCATGAAAGAAGCAATCGCAATTCTGACCGGCGGCGGACCGGCTCCCGGCATGAACACCGTCGTAGGCAGCGTCGCCAAGACGTTCCTGCGCAAGGGTTATCGTGTAATCGGCCTCCACGAGGGTTATACGGGACTGTTCAACCCCTCGCCCCGCACGGTGGACATCGACTATCCCATGGCCGACGGTATCTTCAACCAGGGCGGTTCGTTCCTGCAGATGAGCCGTTTCAAGCCCACGGATGCCGATTTCGAGAATAACTTCAACCTCAAGTTCTTCACCGACAACAACGTGAAGCTGCTCGTAACGGTGGGCGGAGACGACACCGCATCGACGGCAAACCGCATCGCCAAGTTCCTCGAGGCCAAGAAGTACCCCATCGCCAACATCCACGTTCCGAAGACCATCGACAACGACCTGCCGCTGCCCAACGGCACGCCGACCTTCGGTTACGAGTCGGCCAAGGACAAGGGTGCCGTCATCGGCCGCGCCGTCTATGTCGACGCCCGCACGAGCGGCAACTGGTTCGTACTGGCTGCCATGGGTCGTTCGGCCGGCCACCTCGCATTCGGTATCGGCGAGGCCTGCCACTACCCGATGATTGTCATCCCCGAGATGTTCAACAAGACCGAAATCACGGTCGAGAAGATTGTCAACCTGGTCATCTCGTCGATTATCAAGCGCAAGATTATGGGCATGGACTACGGCGCCGCCATCATCTCGGAGGGCGTATTCCACGCACTGTCGAACGAGGAAATCCGCAAGAGCGGCGTTCACTTCACCTACGACGAGCACGGACACCCCGAGCTGGGCAAGGTTTCGAAGGCCCACATCTTCAACGAGATGATTGAGAACAAGCTCAAGGCCCTGGGCATCAAGGTGAAGAGCCGTCCCGTGGAGCTGGGTTACGAAATCCGCTGCCAGACCCCGATTGCCTACGACCTGACCTACTGCTCGGAGCTGGGTATCGGCGTACACAAGCTCTACTCGGAGGGCAAGACCGGCTGCATGGTCTATGTGGATTCGGAGGGCAACGTATCGCCGCTCTACCTGAAGGACCTTCAGGACCCGACGACGGGCAAGATTCCGCCCCGTCTGGTCGACATCACCTCGGACAAGTTCAAGTCGGTAGTGGACAATATCCTCAACGCCATCGAGCCGAAGGACTACGAGGCAGCGAAGAAGTATGTCGCCAACCCCGAGGAGTACGACTTCTACAAGATTCTCAACTGGAAGTAATCCATCCGGTTGCTTTGCACAAAAGCCCCGGCCGATGCATTCGGCCGGGGCTTTCTGCTTGATGCCGTGCGGAGGGGCTACTTCCCCGAGACGATTGCTCCGAGGAGCTTCGCCTGGTAGGGCAGCTCGGGCGTTGCATTCTCGAGCACGGTCTTCACATAGGAGACCGAGCGGGTCGCCGACTTCACCTTCATGGGGTTCTTGAGCGACTTGAGCGACGAGGTCGCCTTGCCCAACGCTTCAGTCAGCTGCTTCAGCTCACCCGAGGTCCCCTCGATGCGCTGCAGCAGCTCGGTTGCCCGCAGAATCTGCTCGGCGCTGGGGGTCGCACCGTCGAGCAGGGCCGTAAAGTCGGCCACCTCGACCGTGGCGGCAGCCACCGTCTCGGCCGTTTTGGCAGCGTCGTCGATTTCAGCCACGCCGCAGGCCTTGGGGGCCTCGCTCTTCAACTGCTCGACCCGCTTGGCCGAAGCCTCCTTCTCCTCGGGCGTCTGAGCCGAGACCGCCGTCACGGCCATCAGCAGTGCGGCCGCACACATCAAAAACTTTTTCATGTTGTTTGGGTTTGTTTTGAATTGCTCCTACTCTCTTGCAGATTTTCGGAATCCTCTGTTCCCGGGGCGACGGAGTGGATGCATCCGCAGGTTTCTTCGTCGTCGTGAAGAACGCGGATGATGCCCCCGGGAGGGAGGAACCGCCGTCCGTTCTCTACATACGGTTGAATGTACAGGTCGTTTTCAGTCAGGAGAAATCGGCAGAGCACGCCAGAAGAGGCCGCCTGGGCTTATCGCATGTCAATCAGCCACAAGATATCCGCGTATGCACAATAAAAAAGGTGCATCCCCGCTCCCGCTCCGACTAACTGAGGTACGACCAAGCACCCGTATGTATCGCAACAGAACATGGGAACACACCCCAAACGGAGTGTATCCGCAACATCCGTTCCCCGACATACATCTAATTGGTCGTTTTCAGTTACGGGCGAACAGCGGCAAATATCATTTCAAGACAAAGATAGCGAAAAGCGTACGATTTCCAAAAAAACGAGGGCATCAGCGACAGAAATCATGCAGTGGCAGGAGCCGGCGCGCCACGGGCAGCCTCCACAGAAACGCGGTGCGCGGGTACGGAGGTGCAGGGTGCGGGATGCGGGGCGAAGGAGCGAAGAGGAGCGAAGGAGCGAAGGAGCGAAGAGGAGCGAAGGAGCGGAGAGGAGCCGACGCGGGGGTATCGGCGGGCGCGAAGGTGCACGGGGTTAGAAGAGTGTCAGTGCAGGTGCGGGGGCGCAGAAGAGTGTCAGTGCAGGTGCAGGTGCAGGTGCAGGCGCGGGCGCGGGCGCGGGCGCGGGGCGTGGGGTCAGAAGAGTGCCGATGCGGGGCTCAGAAAAGTGTCGCTGCAGGGCTCAGAAGAGCGTCGGTGTAAGCCGAGTGCAGGCGCAGGCGCAGGTGCAGGCGCGGGGACAGAAGGACGTGAAGGGCGAGGGGGGGGGAAAACAAATCGACGTGGGGCTCAGAAGAGCGTCGGCACAGGCGCGGGCGCCGGCGCGGACAGGACGGGGCCCTCGGGGCAGAGGTTGCGGACCCGAAGGCCGAGGCGCAGGGCGCGGCCGACCGTATAGCGGGTGCCGCCCGTGCTGCCGTCGTACCAGGCCACCACCTCGTCGGCATGCTCCACCAGAAAGTCGTTGCGCACCCGGTAGCAGCCGGGGCCGTAGGCCGGACGGAGCACCACCCGCTCGTCGGCCCGGGCGACCGTCTCCGCATAGCGAGCCCGGTCGCGGGGCGCGGAGAAGCGCTCCTGCCCCGCAAAGGGGATAACGGCCACCAGACGCACGTCGGAACAGCGGCTCCGCAACGCGAGCACCGCCTCGGCCGCCGCCAGGTCGAAACCCACGGCCATGCCGCTCAGAAAGGTGCGGAATCCGCGGGCGTACATCGCGTCGAGCAGCGCCCGAAGCGCGGCGTCGCCCCGCCCGTCGTAGGTGCGATGGCCCGTAAAGGCCGCATGCAGGTTTGTCTCCATCGTAGACCAAAGATACGCCTTTGGCGCGGACTTTGCAAGAGTTCATGCCGAGTCAAACCAAAAAAACAAGCAACCATGAAAAACACCGGTATTGCCATCGTATCGCTGGTGGGCGGCCTGATTATCGGCTCGGCCCTCACGATGCTCTTCACGCCGCAGTCGGGTCCCGAACTGCGCCGCAAAATCAAGGAGTCGCTCGGCGACGAAATCGACCGCATGAAGGAGAAGCTCAACGAGGTCGAGGAGCAAATCGAGCAGGCGCGCTGCAAGTGCGACGACTAACCGACCCCTCGTTGCCGATGGAAGCGCAAGAAAGGCACCGCACGCCGGGCGGCGCGCCGGAGACGGGGAGAGGCAGCGGGCGCCTGCTGCTCGTCGTGCTGCTCTTCGTCACGACAGCCATCCTGGCGCTGCTGCTTCTGCTCACGGCCGCCGTGGTGGGGCTCTCGCTCCTCACGGGGTCGTTCATCGCCTCGACGCTGATTCTGGGAGGCTTCTTCGCCCTCATGGCGGCGGTGGTCTACCTGGCGGCGCTCCGCGAGGAGGTGGAGCGGCTGCGCGCCCGTGCCGAAACGGTCTACGAGGTGGCGCGAGCCGCCCGCAGCGGCTACGAGTGGCTCGCCTCTAAGGTTGCGCTTCTCAGCCGCCTCGGCGACGCACTGCGCCGGGAGTAGGGGTGCCGGGGGCCGGGAGCCGCCCGCGGTTGAAAGCACCCGCGCCGGGACCACGTCCCGTCCAGCCGCAGCCACGCCTCCCCGCCGCTGCCACCGTGAGCAGCCGCCGGAGCCCCTTCCTCGCCGCCGCGCACAAAAAAAAACCGATACCGGATGACCGGTATCGGTTTTTTGTTCAACACCCCTGAGGGCGTCTCGGTCGACTATTTGCCGAAGTAGCGCTTGTAGAGACCCTCGAAGCCCTTGCCGTGACGAGCCTCGTCCTTGGCCATCTCGTGAACCGTGTCGTGTACGGCATCGAGGTTCTGCTCCTTGGCCAGACGGGCCAGACGCATCTTGTCCTCGCAGGCACCGCACTCGGCGTTCATGCGCTTGTAGAGGTTGGTCTTCGTATCCCATACCACCTCGCCAATCAGCTCGGCGAACTTCGAAGCGTGCTCGGCCTCCTCCCATGCGTAGCGCTTGTAGGCCTCGGCGATTTCGGGATAGCCCTCACGGTCGGCCTGACGGCTCATGGCCAGGTACATGCCCACCTCGGTGCACTCGCCCATGAAGTGGTTCTGGAGACCCTCCCAGAGCTCGGGGCTGGCACCCTTGCCGTCGCCCAGCTTGTGAACGGTCACGAAGTCGAGGTTGCCCTCCTCCTCTACGACCTCTACGAACTTATCCTTGCCTGCCTTGCAGAGCGGGCACTGCTCGGGTGCCTCGGGACCTTCGTGGATATATCCACATACGGTACAACGCCATTTCTTTGCCATAACTGTATCGATGTTAAGTTAGTGTGTTTGTAATTTTGGAACTGTTTGCATTGGTTTGCACGACAAAGATAAGAATTCTTTGCGGAAATCCTATAAAAGACCTATTGTCTTTTTTTATGGAGCGATAAGCCGTGCCTATAGCCGAGCCCGGAGGGGTTGCCCGGGGGTGTTCGCAGCGGTCGGGAACGGGGGGCGCGCGGCGGAGGGAGGTGTTCGTGCCACCCGAGGGTCTGCGCGCGCCGGCCGGGGAGAGTGTCCGCGGCGACCGGGGAAGTCCCGCCTATTCGCGGCGGTCGATGACCTCCTCGATGTAGGGTACGTCGGTCGAATCCTTCACCAGCACGCGCTTGCGGCTGTCGAGCAGGTAGAGCGCCGGAATGGCCTCCAGGTCGTAGCTCCCCGTCTCGCGGATGACGCAGCCGTCGTCGTAGCCGTTAATCCACGCGGCGGGAATCTGGTCGCGGTAGGCGCGCCACTCGGCCAAATCCTCGTCGGGATAGAGCGCCAGCACCTTCAGCCGACCACGCTCCTGCATCTCGGAGAGCATCGGCGAGGAGACTATCGCCTCGCGAATCTGACGGCACATCGGACAGCCCGGATTGTTGATGAAGAGCAGCACATACTCCGCGCGGATGTCGTAGAGGCGCCCAGTGGCACCCGAGGCGAGCGTATAGCGGAAGTCGTTGGCCGGCTGCCCGAGGCGGTTCTGCAGCGCTATCTGCAGGTCGTACTCGGGCCCCAGCTTCTCGTACTGGTCCAGATAGGGGCTCGCAAGCTGCGCGCGGAGCACCGGGATGTAGAACTCGCCGTTGCGCAGCGGCGAGTTGGGGTCGCGCAGCACCCGCTCGGCCAGCATCGAGAAGTAGCGCAGCATGGGTGCCGAGGCCGAAGCGCGGCGCATGAGCGAATCCATCGGCGCACCGTCCGTCGGATGTTCCGAGAGCAGCGAGACGTAGGAGGCGAAGGCCTCAAGCATCGAGAGCGTGTCGGCCTTGTGGACGAAGAGCGTGTCCGAGAAGTCGAAGCGGTCCCAGTAGTGGCGCCGCAGGTAGTCGCGCTGCTCGGCGGGGGCGAGGCCCGAGGGGGCGATGGGGGGAAGGAAGACCTTCATCCCGGCGGCGGCTTCGGCCACGGCCTGCTGCTGTTGCCGTGCGCGGCGGCCGCCGCACGAGAGGGCGAGGGCGGCCACGGCCGCAAGGAGGAGCATCTTCAGCGACGTCTTCATGTTCATGGCTGTGTAACGTTCTTGTGAGAAACAAATATAGGTCTTTTCCGGCAACTTTCCGCGCACGGAGGGGGCAAAAAGCGTGCGGCGACGTTTTTTGCACGGTAGTTGCACCTGGCGCAAGCGTCAAATTCACAAAAGAACCGAAACTCTATGGATGCAAAAAAAACATCGGGTACGGGGTTCAAGCTGAGTGTCATGACGCTGGCCATCATGAACGTGACGGCGGTCGTCAGCCTGCGCGGACTCCCTGCCGAGGCGGTCTACGGACCCTCTTCGGCCTTCTACTACCTCTTTGCCGCCATCGTCTTCCTCATCCCCACGGCGCTCGTGGCCGCCGAGCTGGCCGCCATGTTCGCCGACAAGCAGGGCGGCGTCTTCCGCTGGGTGGGCGAAGCCTACGGCGCACGGACGGGCTTTCTGGCCATCTGGCTGCAATGGATTGAATCGACCATCTGGTACCCCACGGTGCTCACCTTCGGGGCGGTCTCGATTGCCTTCATCGGGGTCAACGAGGCCCACGACATGACGCTCGCCTCGAACAAGCTCTTCACGCTGGTCATCGTGCTGGCCATCTACTGGCTGGCCACCTTCATCTCGCTCAAGGGGCTCGACTGGGTGGGCAAAATCAGCAAGTGGGGCGGCATGATAGGCACCATCATCCCCGCCGGACTGCTCATCGTGCTGGGCATCGTCTACATCGCCTCGGGCGGCCACAACAACATGGACATGTCGCAGGGCTTCTTCCCCGACCTGACGAAGCTCGACAACCTGGTGCTCGCCAGCGGCATCTTCCTCTTCTACGCCGGCATGGAGATGATGGGCATCCACGTGATGGAGGTGCGCAATCCGTCGCGCAACTACCCGCGCGCCATCATCATCGGCTCGCTCATCACGGTCTGCATCTTCGTGCTGGGCACCTTCTCGCTGGGCTTCATCATCCCGGCCAAGGACATCAGCCTGACACAGTCGCTGCTCATCGGCTTCGACAACTACTTCCGCTACCTGCACATGTCGTGGGCCTCGCCCGTCATCGCCGTGGCGCTGATGTTCGGCGTGCTGGCCGGCGTGCTCACCTGGGTGGCCGGCCCCTCGAAGGGTATCTACGCTGTGGGCAAGGCGGGCTACCTGCCCCCCTTCTTCCAGAAGGCCAACCGCATCGGCGTGCAGCGCAACATCCTGCTCGTGCAGGGAGGCGTGGTCACGCTGCTGGCGCTGCTCTTCGTCGTCATGCCCTCGGTGCAGTCCTTCTACCAGATTCTCTCGCAGCTCACCGTGCTGCTCTACCTCATCATGTACATGCTGATGTTCTCGGCAGCCATCGTGCTGCGCTACAAGCTCCGCGACACGCCGCGCCCGTTCCGTCTGGGCCGGGGCAACGGCCTGATGTGGCTGCTCGGGGCACTCGGCTTCTGCGGCGCGCTGCTCGCCTTCGTGCTGAGCTTCATCCCGCCCGCCCAGATTCAGACGGGAAGCAGCGCCGTCTGGTACTCGGTGCTCATCGTCGGCTGCATCGTGGTGGTGGCGGCACCCTTCGTGATTTACGCCCTGCGCAAGCCCTCGTGGCGTGACCCGCAGGCCGCGGCCGACTTCGCGCCCTTCCACTGGGAGGCCGCCGCAACGACTTCGAAAGCCGCTCCGGCCGCAGCGACCGCCCCGAGGACCACTTCGACCGCAACCCCTGCCGCAGCCCCGGCTTCGAAAGCCGCTCCGGCCGCTCCGAAGGCCCCCTCCGCCGCTCCGAAGAGCACGCCGTCCGCCCCGACCGGCTCCTCCGCCGCGGGAAACAAGGGCGGCCACACCCCGAAACAATAACCAACACACACGTTACCACCATGTTACATCGAATCGACAAAACCACCGTCCGCAACGCGCTGCAGCAGGCCTACGAGTGCACCCGCGAGACCAACTCGGGCAAGAATGCAGACTACATCCCCTACCTGGCGAAGGTACCCTCGGAGCTCTTCGGCATCTCGGCCTGCCTGCCCGACGGCGAGGTCATCACCGTGGGCGACACCGACTGCGCCTTCGGCATCGAATCGGTCTCGAAGGTGCCCACGGCGCTGCTCGTCATGGAGCAGTACGGGCCCCAGAAGGTGATGAACCGCATCGGCGCCGACGCCACGGGCCTCCCCTTCAACTCCATCATCGCCATCCTGCTCGAGAAGGACCACCCCTCGACGCCGCTGGTCAACGCCGGCGCCATCAGCGCCTGCTCGATGGTCAAGCCCGTGGGCGATGCCGAGGGGAAGTGGAAGGCCATCGTCGACTTCATCGAGGGGCTTGCGGGCTCCGAGGTGACGCTCATCGACGAGCTCTACCGCTCGGAGTCGGCCACCAACTTCAACAACCGCTCCATCACCTGGCTGCTCAAGAACTACAACCGCATCTACGACGACCCCGAGATGTCGCTCGACCTCTACACGCGGCAGTGCTCGCTCGGCATCACGGCGCGTCAGCTCTCGATTCTGGGTGCGACGATAGCCTTCGGCGGCCGCAACCCGGTGACGCGCAAGCAAATCTTCCGCACGGAGCTCACCCCGAAAATCGTCTCGCTGATGGCCACCGTGGGCTTCTACGAGCATACGGGCGACTGGCTCTACACCACGGGGCTGCCCGCCAAGTCGGGAGTCGGCGGAGGCATCGTGGGGGTTATTCCGGGGGTTATGGGCATCGCCTCGTTTGCGCCGCCGCTCGACGCCTCGGGCAACTCGGTGAAGGCGCAGCTGGCGCTGAAGTTCGTCATGGACCGCCTCAACCTCAACATCTTCAACCCCGACCGCTGCATCACGGCCGTACCGGAATCGGTCGCCTGAACGGGGCCCGGGTGGAGAGGACGTTCCCCCGCCCCACCGGCGGGAAAACGACGACCCGCCCCGGGAGCAAGGGCCCCGGCACCCCGCTCCATCCGGGAAAGGGCCCCGGCGCTCCGCCCGGCGGCGGACAAACAACGGTTCCGACCCAGGAACAAGGGCCCCGGCTCCGCCCCACCCCTCCCCGGCGCCCCGCCCGGCGGCGAACGTCCGAAAAGACCCGGCTCCGCCCCACCCCGCCGGGGCAAAGGCGCCTCCCGGGAGCATCGCCCCCGCCCCACCGCGGGAAAACGAAGCGGGCCGGCTGCACTGCGCAGCCGGCCCGCTCTCTTTTGCGGTCAACGACCCTATCAGCAATCCTGCTCGACGGCGTGGAAGAGCTCCACGTCGCTCACATCGGACTTCATCACGTAGTCATATGCCTCGGAAACCTTGCCGTCGGCCAGCTTCGCATAGATGCGGGCCGAGTTGACATACTCCTCCGACTCGCCGGCCTGACGGGCCAGCAGGTAGGTGATGATGATGTGTCCGGCGGTCTCGACCAGACGGCGGGCATGGAAGTCCTTGAAGCCGGCAGCCTGCTTCTCACCCTCCTCGACGTGGGCAATCATCTCGGCCAGACGGCCCTTCAGCTCGGCCAGACGGGCCACAATCGGCTGCATCGCCTCCGAATACTCGGCGGCGGCATAGCGCTCAATCTGCTCCATGAAGGTGCCCTTCGTCACGGCGTTGATGGCCGCCACGACCTGCAGCTGCGAGGTGCCCTCGTAGATGTTCATGATGCGCGCATCGCGGTAGAGACGCTCGCAGGGATAATCCTTCATGAAGCCCGAACCGCCGTGAATCTGAATCGCGTCGTAGGCCAGCTGGTTGGCATACTCCGACGAGAAGAGCTTCACCAGCGGCGTGAAGCCGTCGGCCAGGCGGTTGTAGAACTTCATCTCCTGACGCTCCGCGCCCTCGAGCGGACGCTCGTGCGAGATGTGGGTGTACTGCTTGTAGATTTCGACGAAGCGCGTGGTCTCGTAGAGCAGCGCGCGGGCGCCCTGCAGCTTGGCCTTCATGTTGGAGAGCATCTCGGCCACGGCGGCGAACTTGACAATCGGCTTGCCGAACTGCTCACGCTCGTGGGCATACTTCAGCGCCTCGCGGTAGGCCGCCTCGCACGTGCCGACCGACTGCGCGCCGATACCCAGACGGGCGGCGTTCATCAGCGACATCACGTACTTGATAAGACCCATCTTGCGGTCGCCGACCAGCTGCGCCGGAGCGTTCGTGAAGACCAGCTCGCAGGTGGGCGAGCCCTTGATACCCATCTTGTTCTCGATGCGGCGCACCTTCACGCCGCCGTCGCGCTTGTCGTAGACGAGCATCGACAGACCGCGTGCGTCGGTCGTACCCTCCTCGGTGCGGGCCAGCACGAGCGAGATGTCGCCGTCACCGTTGGTGATGAAGCGCTTCACGCCGTTGAGCAGCCACGTCTGGCGCTCCTCCGACCAGGTGGCCTTCAGCATGACGGCACCCAGGTCCGAACCGGCATCGGGCTCCGTGAGGTCCATGGCGCAGGTGGCGCCGGCCGATACCCACGGCAGATACTTCTGCTTGAGCTCCTCCGAGGCGAACTCGTTGAGCGTCTCGGCGCAGTCCTGCAGACCCCAGATGTTCTCGAATCCGGCGTCGGCGCGCGCCACCATCTCGTTGGCCATCACGAAGCAGACCAGCGGGAAGTTCAGACCGTCGTACTTGCGCGGGAGCGTCAGGCCGCTCAGTCCGGCATCGACAATCGCCTTGAGGTTCTCGACCGTACCCGAGGCGTACTCCACATGGTCGTTCACCACGCGGGGACCTTCGTGGTCGACGCCCTCGGCATTCGGAGCAATGACCTCGCCGCAGACCTCGCCGGCGATTTCGAGCACCCGGCGGTAGGAGTCCATCGCGTCGTCGAAATCCTGCGGCGCATAGTCGTAGAGGTCCTTCTCGGCAAATCCGCGCTCCTTGAGCTCCACAATCTTGCGCATCATCGGATGCTGGAGGTGGAACTGCAAATCCTTGTTATCTGAAAAGAAATTAGCCATTACTTCGAATTTTGTTTGTAGTACTTAATCATCTTGGGGATAATCTCGTTCACGTCGCCCACAATCGCATAGTCGGCAATCTTGTTGATGGGGGCCTCGGGGTCGGTGTTGATGGAGATGACCATCGACGACTGGTCCATGCCGGCCGTATGCTGAATCTGACCCGAAATGCCGCAGGCGATGTAGAGCTTCGGACGCACCGTGACGCCGGTCTGGCCCACCTGCCGTTCGGGCTCCGTGAAGCCGGCATCGACGGCCGCACGGCTGGCGCCCACCTCGGCGCCCAGCACCTCGGCCAGCTCGTGCACCAGACGGAAGTTCTCCTTCGAGCCCATGCCGTAGCCGCCGGCCACGATGATGTTGGCACCCTTGATGTCAATCTTGCGCTCCTCAATCTGACGCTCGACAATCTTCACCGCCAGGTCGCTGTCCTTGACATAGCGCTTCCAGTCGATGAACTTCACCTCGCCGGCGGCGGGGTGTGCGGCGTACTCCTTGCGCATGACGCCCTCGCGCACGGTGGCCATCTGCGGACGGTGGTCCGGGTTGACAATCGTGGCGATGATGTTGCCGCCGAAGGCGGGACGAATCTGGTAGAGCAGGTTCTTGTACTCCTTGCCGCTCTTGGCGTCGCGGTGGTCGCCGATGACCAGCTGCGTGCAGTCGGCCGTCAGACCGCTGTGCAGCGCCGACGAGACGCGCGGAGCGAAGTCGCGGCCGATGCAGGTGGCGCCGAAGAGGACAATCTGGGGCTTCTCCTGTTCGATGAGGCCACACATGACGGCCGTATGGGGCAGCGTGCGGAAGGGGGCCAGCTCCTTGTCGTCGGCCACCCATACGGTGTCGGCGCCGTAGCGTGCCAGCTCCTTCTCCATGCCGGCAAGATTTTCACCGATGACGACCGCCTCGAGCTTCACGCCGAGCGTCGCGGCCAGTTCACGGCCTTTGGTCAGCAGTTCGAGACTCACGTCGGCCACAACGCCTTTCTCGGTCTCGATGTATACGAATATGTTGTTCATCTCTTTCAATCCGGATTAACCGAGCGTGTGGCTCGCAATAAGTTCGACCATCAGGGAGTTAATGTCCTCGTCGGCGGCCGTCAGGCGCTTGGCCTCCTTGGCTGCGAAGACGACGTTCTCGATTTTCTTGACCTTCGTGGGCGAGCCCTGCAGACCGAGCTGCTGCATGTCGGGCTCGACGGCGGCGGCACCCCACTCCGTGATGCGGAGGTAGTCATGCTCCTGTGCGCGCCGTGCGGCGGCCGATTCGGGAGCGGCGGCAATCTCCGATGCGGCGAGCGCACCCTTGTACTTCATCACGCGCTTGGCATTGCGCGGACGGCACTCGGCGGCCGACTCGTTGACCGTGATGACGGCCGGAACGGGGCACTCGACCACCTCGATGCCGCCCGTGATGCGGCGCTTGATAACCAGCGACTGGTCGCGCACCTCGACAATCTGCTCGGCGTAGGTCACCTGCGGCAGACCGAGCTTCTCGGCCACCTGGGGGCCTACCTGGGCCGTATCGCCGTCGATGGCCTGACGGCCGGCGAAGATGACGTCGGGACCAATCTTGCGCAGCGCGCACGAGAGGGCGTAGGAGGTGGCCAGCGTATCCGAGCCGGCGAACTCGCGGCCCGAGAGCAGGTATCCTCCGTCGGCACCGCGGAACATCGCGTCGCGGATGATGTCGGCGGCACGCTGCGGGCCCATCGTGAGGATGTGCACCGTAGCACCCGGCATGCGGTCCTTCAGATTGAGCGCCATTTCGAGTGCATTGAGGTCCTCCGGGTTGAAGATGGCCGGCAGCGCAGCGCGGTTGACCGTTCCTTCGGGGGTCATCGCATCCTTGCCCACATTGCGGGTATCGGGTACCTGCTTTGCCAGCACAACGATTTTAAGCGGTTGTTTCATAGGTTGTCTATCTGTTGTAAGATTTGTTTTCGGTTCTTTCATTGCGGTCGGTCACCGTGCGGCGGCCGCCTCTTCACGAAACGGCCGCCGCGCGGCGTCGTGGCCGATGCTAACGGACGATGGTCTCGCCGCGGTCGGGGCCAATCGAGATAATCTTCACGGGGACGCCCGTCTGCTGCTCGATGAACTCGACGTAGTTGCGGAACGCCTCGGGGAACTCCTCGTAGCGGGTCACCTTGCGCAGGTCGGACTTCCAGCCCGGGAATTCGCGGTAGACGGGCTTGATGTCGGCCTCGGTCTCGAAGGGGAAGCGCGTCGTGCGCTCGCCGCCGATTTCGTAGGCGACGGCCACCTTCACGGTATCGAAGTCGTTCATCACGTCGGACTTCATCATGATGAGCTGCGTGACGCCGTTAATCATAATCGAATACTTGAGTGCCACCAGGTCGAGCCATCCGCAGCGGCGGCGGCGGCCCGTGACGGCGCCGAACTCGTGGCCGATGGAGCAGAGCTGCTCGCCCGTCTGGTCGAAGAGCTCCGTGGGGAAGGGGCCGCTTCCGACACGGGTGCAGTAGGCCTTGAAGATGCCGTAGACCTCGCCGATGCGGCGGGGAGCGACGCCCAGACCGGTGCAGACGCCGGCGCAGACCGTATTGGAGGAGGTGACGAAGGGATAGGAGCCGAAGTCGACGTCGAGCAGCGTGCCCTGGGCGCCCTCGGCCAGAATGGCCTTGTCGTTGTCGAGCAGCGCGTTGATTTCATACTCGCTGTCGATGATGCGGAAGCGCTTGAGGTACTCGACCGCCTCGAACCACTGCGCCTCGAGCTCCGTGATGTCGTACGAATAGTTCAGCGAGCGGAGAATCTGCTCGTGGCGTGCCTTTGCGCGGGCGTAAATCGCGCGGAAGTCGGGGCTCAGCAGGTCGCCCACGCGCATGCCGTTGCGGCTCACCTTGTCCGTATAGGTCGGGCCGATGCCCTTACCGGTGGTGCCGATTTTCGAGCTGCCCTTGGCAGCCTCGTAGGCCGCGTCGAGAATGCGGTGCGTCGGCAGAATCAGATGCGCCTTCTTCGAGATGCAGAGCTGCCGCGTGAGGTCGTGGCCGCTGCGGGCCAGCTCCTCGGCTTCGGCACGAAAAAGAACGGCGTCGAGCACTACGCCGTTGCCGATGATGTTGGTCTTTCCGCCCTGGAAGATGCCCGAGGGAATCGACCTCAGTACGTATTTCTCGCCGTTGAATTCCAGCGTGTGACCGGCGTTGGGTCCGCCCTGGAAACGCGCCACCACCTCATAGTGGGGCGTCAGCACGTCCACAACCTTGCCTTTACCCTCGTCGCCCCACTGCAGGCCGAGAATGACGTCTACTTTTTTCATGATATCCGAATTATGTTATTGGCTGCAAAAGACATTTTTTGCATTCAAAGGTACGAAATATTCCACGAAATACCCAACTCCGGGGGCGACTTTTCGACAAATGGCCCCGAAAAGGGCTTTCGGGGGCGTGTTGCGGCCCTTCGGGGGAGGTTTCCGGGGCCCCAACCGGGAGAGGGCCAGCGTGTTCAGCGGCGCAGGACGGGGGCGGTGCAGGGGGTTCTGCGGTGGAGCCGGGGCGGGGCCAGCGCGTTCAGCGGTGGGGCCCGGTGCGGGACGGGGGCGGAACAGGCGGGGGTTCTGCGGCGCAGGCGGGGGCGGGGCCAGCGTGTTCAGCGGCGCGGGATAGGGGCGGGACGGGGAGTTCAGAGGTGCAGACGGGACGGGCCGGCCGCCGGGTCGCAAAAAAAGTGTTCCGAAGGGAAGATGCGCCCGCCGCCCGAACACATACGGGCACAAAAAAAAACGGACCTCGGTCCGTTCACTTCTATTTCTGCTACACTACTCTGCTACTCTACGGGCTTCTGCTCCGGGATGCTCGTCCGATACACCCTGCCGCACGACAACGGCTCCGCACTCCGGGAGCCCGTCTCTTTTGCGGGAGACTTCCGGCAGCATGTTCTCCTGCAACAGCCTGTCTGCCTTCGATTTCGGTCTGCCCGTCGGTCGGGGGTCACAGCCGTGAAAGCCTCCGCCATCCGGAGCCTCAGCCGCTCAGCCGCCCGCCGGTCGGGGCTCAGCCGCCTGGCCGCCGGAATCTCAGCCGTCCGGGTAGCCCCCCGTGAAAGCCTCCGCCCGCCGCCCGGGTCACAGTTCTCAGCCGCCGGGGTCACAGTTCTCAGCCGCCGGGGTCACAGTTCTCAGCCGTCCGGGGTCTCGGCCGTCCGCAGCCCGGAACTTGCCGTCCCTGCTGCTCGCCCCCTCCGCCGCCGGGGTCACAGCACCACCACGTCAGTATGGCCGTCCACCTGCAACTGGCGAATCTCCTGCGTCGAGCTTACGTAGAGCGTCTCCAGCTCGGGACTCGACTGCGTATCGACCCGCTCCATGACGGCAGCGCAGCCGCTCACGTCGAGCGTCCGCAGGGCGTTGCCGCCGCAGACGAGCGTCGAGAGGGCCGTATCGCCCCTCAAATCGAGCGAGGAGAGCAGGTTGCCGCTGCAGTCGAGCGTCGCAAGTATCGCGAGCCGCTCGACATCGAGCCACGAGATGCGGTTGCGGGCGCAGTTGACCTCCACGAGCCGCGGGCACGACGAGAGGTCGAGCCGCGTGAGGTCGTTGTCGCTGCAGTCGAGCCGCTGCAGGTTGCGGAAGTCGGAGATTTCGTCGAGCGAGGCGATGCCGCACCCCGAGCAGTCCATCCGCACGATGCGCTCGGCCTCGTAGCGCGAGATGCGCCCGTCGTCGTTCAGGTCGAGCGTCTCGAGGCAGTAGCGCTCGAAGGCGGGGTCGGTAAAGCGCAGGTATTCGGTCCGCGCCGCGTCGTCGTACCCGTCATCGAGCAGTCCGCACGAGGTGCAGAGCAGCACGAGAAGCGATGAAAGGGCACGGCGCATGTTCTATGATGATGTTGTTGAAATTGAGTCTTTTACAGGTCAGATGTCGATATCGTCGTCGGTCTCTTCGAGCCCCTCCGAGCTGCCGTCGTCCTGAATCTCGTCGGCGTCCTTGATTTCGTCGTCGTAGTAGTCCTTGTCGTCGTCATCCTGGGCGTGGTCGTCGACCTTCACGTCGATTTTCACCAGATAGGCAACCTCGTCCGTATCGAACGGTACGGCGTAGAAGAAGTCGCCGTTGGGCTTGTCGACACGCATCATGGCGTCGGTGAATCCGAGGGGATACTTCTCCCGCACGGCTTCCTGAAGTTCGGGGCTGAGGTTGTGAAGACTCGCAACGATATGTTTCTTCGTGCTATTCTGTTTGGTCATGGTACAGCGTAAAACTAACGTGTAAAAATTTTCTGCAAGTATACGCAAAATTTGCAAACCGCACCACCCCGGAATATTTTTTATTGCATTTTTTTCGAATTTCGATGATGTTCTGAACAAATTGCGTACCTTTACACAACAATACATATATTTAATGCCCCCACGGGCTGCCCGCGCCGGCATCTTCGCCGGACGGCGCCGCCGCGACGGGCCGCCGCCCCGCCCCACTCGGCACCGGGCGGCAAACGGACAAACACGATGACACCCCAGGAACGAATCGAGGAGCTCCGCCGGGAGCTCGACCGCCACAACTATAAATATTACGTCGAAAACGCCCCCGAAATCTCCGACTTCGAGTTCGACACGATGATGCGCGAGCTCGTCGACCTCGAGCGGGAGTATCCCCAGTATGCCGACCCCAACTCGCCGTCGGTGCGCGTGGGCAGCGACCTGACCTCCGACTTTCGGACCGTCCGCCACCGCTTCCCGATGCTCTCGCTGGGCAACACCTACTCGCTCGACGAGCTGCACGAGTTCATCGACCGCATCGAGCGGGAGGTGGGGGCCGCCGACCTGGTCTGCGAGCTGAAGTTCGACGGCACGGCCATCTCGCTCACCTATGAACACGGCGCGCTGGTGCTGGCCGCGACGCGCGGCGACGGTGTCGAGGGCGACGACGTGACGGCCAACGTCCGCACCATCCGCTCCGTGCCGCTGCATCTGCACGGCGAGGGGTGGCCCGAGCTGTTCGAAATCCGCGGCGAGGTGCTGATGCCCTACGCCTCGTTCGACCGGCTGAACGCCGAGCGCGAGGCGGCGGGCGAGCCGCTGCTGGCCAATCCGCGCAATGCGGCGGCCGGGACGCTCAAGCAGCAGGCCTCGTCGGTGGTGGCCCACCGCGGGCTGGACTGCACGCTCTACCAGCTGGCGGGCGACAACCTCCCCTTCACGAACCACTGGGAGAGCCTGCAGCAGGCGCGCACGTGGGGCTTCAAGGTATCCGACGCGATGCGCATCTGCCACACGCGGGCCGAGGTCGACGCCTTCATCGACCACTGGGATACGGCGCGGCGCGAGCTGCCCTTCCCGACCGACGGCGTGGTCATCAAGGTCAACGACTTCGCCCTTCGGCGCCAGCTGGGCTTCACGGCCAAGGCGCCGAAGTGGGCCGTCGCCTACAAGTTCAAGGCCGAGCAGGCCCTCACGCGGCTCACAAGCGTCGACTTCCAGGTGGGGCGCACGGGGGCCATCACGCCGGTGGCCAACCTCGAACCGGTGCTGCTGGCCGGCACCACGGTCCGCCGGGCGACGCTCCACAACGCCGAGCAGATGGCGCTGCTCGACATCCGCCCGGGCGACATGGTCTATGTCGAGAAGGGGGGCGAGATTATCCCGAAAATCACGGGCGTCGAGCTCTCGATGCGCCCGGCCGACAGCCGCCCCTTCACCTACATCACCGAGTGCCCCGTCTGCCACACGCCGCTGGTGCGCTACGAGGGCGAGGCGAAGCACTACTGCCCCAATGCGGACGGCTGCCGCCCGCAGATTCTCGGCCGCATCATCCACTTCATCGGCCGCAAGGCGATGGACATCGAGGGGCTGGGCGAGGAGACCGTCGAGCTGCTCTACGACAACGCGCTGGTGCGCAACGTCGCCGACCTCTACGACCTGCGCGCCGAGCAGCTGGCCCCGCTGCCGCGGCTGGGCGAGCGGTCGGCCGAGAACATCATCCGCTCCATCCGCCGCTCGACGGAGGTGCCCTTCGCGCGGGTGCTCTTCGCGCTGGGCATCCGCTTCGTGGGCGAGACGACGGCCAAGTATCTGGCGGGCCACTTCGGTTCGCTCGACGCCGTGATGAAGGCCTCGCGCGAGGAGCTGGTCGAGGCCGACGAGGTGGGCGGCCGCATCGCCGACGCCATCCGCGAATACTTCGCCGACGAGGAGAACCTGCGCATCATCGACCGCCTGCGCAGAGCCGGGGTGCAGCTGGAGGCCCGGGCCCGCACGCTCGCCTCGAACCGTCTGGCGGGCAAGAGCTTCGTCATCTCGGGACGTTTCCTGAACCACAGCCGCGACGAGCTGAAGGAGCTCATCGAGCTGCACGGCGGGCGCAACCTCTCGGCCGTCTCGGCCAACGTCGACTACATCGTGGCGGGCGAGAAGATGGGCCCGGCGAAGCTCAAGAAGGCCGAGAAGCTGGGGCTGAAGATAATCTCCGAGGAGGAGTTCGACGCCATGCTGGCCGAGTCCGACTCGCCCGAGGCAGTGCCCGAAGCAGGAACGGAACCCGAGGCAGGCGCGAAACCCGAAGCAGAACCGAAGCCCGAGGCAGGCGCGGCACCCGACGCCGGAGCGAGACCCGGCAGCGACGGCGCGGCGCGGCAGGGCGAACTCTTCTGAGGCACGGCGGCTCCGGGGCGGCACTCCCGCGGCGGCTCCGGCCGAATGTTTCCGGACGGCAGCTCCGACCGAACACTCCCGGGGCGCGGCTCCAGCCGAACTCAACCGGGGCGGCGGCTCCGGCCCAGCGGCTCGGCCGCAGACAACCATCAGCACCATGAACAGGGGCACGACCGGCAACCGGTCCGAGGCCCGCAAACCATAAACCCTAAACAGCGAACAAACCATGTTACAGAACAAACTGGCCGGCGCAGGCGCCGCCATGATAACCCCCTTTACGCCCGACAGACGGGTGGACTACCAGGCTCTGGCCCGCATGCTCGACTACGTCATCGAGGGGGGCGTCGACTACATCGTGGCCCTGGGCACCACGGCCGAGACACCGACGCTCTACATGCCCGAACGGGCCGTCATCGCCATGTACATCACCGACCACATCCGCGGCCGCGTGCCGCTGGTGATGGGCTGCGGCGGCAACTCCACCTCGGAGGTGCTCGACCAGCTGCGCGAATTCGACCTGCGGGGCGCCGACGCCATCCTGAGCGTGACGCCCTACTACAACAAACCCTCGCAGGAGGGGCTCTACCAGCACTTCCGCACCGTCTCGGAGCACTCGCCGCTGCCCGTCATCCTCTACAACATCCCCGGCCGCACGGGGGTCAACATGACGGCCGAGACGACGCTCCGCATCGCGCGCGACTTCCCCAACGTAATCGGCATCAAGGAGGCCTCGGGCAACATCGAGCAGATGCAGCAGATTCTCGACAACCGCCCCGAAGGGTTCCTCGTCCTCTCGGGCGACGACGGCATGACGCTCGAGCTGATGCGCCGCGGCGGCGACGGCGTCATCTCGGTGGCGGCTAACGCCTTCCCGCGCCGCTTCATGGAGTGCATCAACCTGGCCAAGCGCGGGGCGTTCGACGAGGCCGACCGCGCCTACGAACGGCTGCGCGAGGCGGTCGAGGCGCTCTTCGCCGAGGGCAACCCCGTCGGCGTGAAGTGCGCCCTTGCGAGCATGGGGCTCATCGGCCCCACGATGCGTCTGCCGCTGGTCGAGGGGACCGAAGCGCTGCGCCGCCGCTTCGAAAAACTCATTGCGGAATACGATTTGCGGTAGGCTGCACGTTAGTTATCCATCCAGTAACGTGCACAACCGCTGCCTATGAAACGATTCGAACAAGTGCTCCTTGCACTGCTGCTCCTGCCGGCGCTGGCGCTGGCCAAGGTGCCCGACGACGAAGACATCCTCGACCGGACGATGAACACCGCCTCGCCCTTCTACTACACGAAGCTGATGATGCGCTACAACGCGGGCGATTCGACGATGACCGACGAGGACTACCACTACCTCTACTACGGCTACGCCTTCCAGGATGCCTACAAGCCCTTCGCCTCGAACCAGGCGCTCGACCGCATGCTGATGATTGCCGCGCGCATCGACGTCGAGCGGCCGCTGCGCGAGGACCTCGAGCTGCTCGTCTCGGCGGGCAACGACGCCCAGAAGGTCGACCCCTTCAGCCCGAAGGTGCTCAACCTGATGGCCTACGCCTACGGGGCGCTGGGCGACACCATCCGCGAGCGGGCCTACTACGAACGGATGAACCGCATCATCCGCACCATCGAGCAGTCGGGCGACGGCTACACGCAGAAGACGCCGCAGCACATCCTCATGTTCGACCATGCACTCGACGTGCTCGCCTCCGAGGGGCTCCCCTACGGCCGCAGCCGCGTCATCAGCCGCGAGGTCGAGTTCGTGCCGCTCGTTTCGCCCATGGTCATCGAGGGGAAGAAGCGCAAGGGGTTCTACTTCGACTTCAGCCGCATCTACCGCAACAAACCCGAGGGATACACCTATAAACGTGACCGCACATGGCAATTCAACAATCTGAAACCCCGCACCTACAAATAATCGCACGCCGCCTGCTGCTGCTCGTGCTGACGGCCGCCGCGGCCTTCGGCTGCAGCAAGGAGGAAGGCGAGCGGCAGCGCCTTGAGAGCAACGTTGCGAGCGTCGTGCTGCGCTCCGAGGCGGGCTCCGAGGCGTCGTTCACCGTCTCGTCGAGCGGCCCGTGGTCGCTCACCACGACGGGCGAGGAGTTCGAGGTCGTCGGCCCCGCGAGCGGCGACCGCGGCGAGACGACCGTCACGGTGCGGGCGCTCGCCGCAAATGAGGGGCGGCTGCGCCGCGAGCTGGGCAGCATCACGCTGCAGCTCGACAAGGGCGGGCTCCAGACGCAGGTAGGCGTCGAGCAGAGCATGGCCACGGCGCCCCAGACGCTGCTCATGTACATGCCCTGGTCGGGCGACCTCACCTCGTTCTTCGAGCAGAACCTCGCCGACATGGAGCAGACCGTCGCCGCCGGCTACCTCGGCGATACGCGGCTCGTGGTCTTCTTCATGCCCGATGAGCGGCGGGCCGAGTTCTTCGAGCTCTACCACGACAACGGGCAGTGCGTCCGGCTGAACCACCGCACCTACGATACGGCGCCCGACTTCACCACGGCCGAGGGCATCGCCTCCATCCTCGAGCAGGTGCGCCAGACGGCCCCCGCCGAGCGCTACGCCATGACGATTGGCAGCCACGGCATGGCCTGGCTCCCCGTCTCGGGCATCTACGCGCGGCCCGGCAGCGCGGCTCCGCGCGAGCGGGAGTACTGGGAGTATGCGGCCGAGGGTGCGGCACTGACCCGCTGGTTCGGCGGCAAGCTGGACCAGTACCGGACCGACATCACCACGCTGGCCGAGGGCATCACGCTGGCCGGCATGGAGATGGAGTACATCCTCTTCGACGACTGCTACATGTCGTCGGTCGAGGTGGCCTACGACCTGCGCCACGTCACGCGCCACCTCATCGGCTCGACGTGCGAAATCATGGCCTACGGATTCCCCTACGCCCTGATGGGGCGCTACCTGGTCGGCGAACCCGACTACGAGAACATCTGCGAGTCGTTCTACCGCTTCTACAGCTCGTACCAGTACCCCTACGGGACGATTGGCGTGACGGACTGCGCCGAGCTGGAGCGTCTGGCCGACATCATGAAGCGCATCAATGCGGGCGATGTCTTCGACGGCTCGCAGCTCTCCGAGCTGCAGGTGCTCGACGGCTACAACCCGACGCGTTTCTTCGACCTGGGGGACTACGTCCGCCACCTCTGCACCTCGCCCACGCTGCTTGCCGAGTTCGAGGAGCAGCTCGCCCGCACGGTCCCCTACCACCGCCACACGCCGGAGTTCTACTCGATGTCGAGCGGAGCGAAGGCGATTCGCACCTTCTCGGGCATCACCACCTCGGACCCGAGCACGAGCGACGCCACGCGGACCAAGCAGCAGACCGCATGGTGGCAGGCCACCCACGAATAGCGGGCCGCCGACCGGGGTGCCGACCGGCCGCCCGCGCGACCTGCCGACCATAGCTCCGCCGCCAGCCCATAAAAAAAGAAGAGAAGCGACCCCGCAAGGGTCGCTTCCCTTTTATCCTTTTGCCCAGCCCTAACCTCCGACTTCCGCCCCCGCCTACTCCCGGACCGGCGACGCATACCCGACCCGGCCCGCATCGGCCCGCGCATAGATGACCTGCAGGCGGCGCGTCATGAAGAACTGCAGCACGCCGCGCAGGAACATGTAGAGCATGAAGGCGAGCCAGAGGGCGTTGTTGCCAATCCACCCGTAGAAGAGGTGGTAGATGGCGAAGTAGGCCGCCGTAGCCCAGAACATCGAGTTGCGCATCACGCGCGTATGGGTCGCACCCACCATGATGCCGTCCATGATGAAGGGCATGGCGCTGGCGATGGGGATGATGATAATCCAGACGATGTAGCGCCCGGCAAGCTCGACGATGGTCGGGGCGTCGGGGGCCGACGCGTCGACGAAGAGCCCCACCAGGTCGCGCCACCAGACGATGTAGATACCCACGAAGAGGGCCGAGACGGCCGTCCCCCAGAAGATGCAGCGCTTGAGGCATGCGCGCAGCGAGCGGCCGTCGCGCGCCCCGATGAAGCGCCCCGTGAGCGCCTCGGCGGCATAGGCGAAGCCGTCGTTCATGTAGGAGAAGAGGGTGAAGAGCTCGAGCAGCAGCGTGTTGACCGCCAGCATCGCCGGGTTGTCCATGCGGGCCGAAGCCCCCGTGAAGAAGGTGTAGACGGCCACGATGCAGAGCGTGCGCAGCATGATGTCGCGGTTGACGATGAAGAAGTGGCGCAGCGGACGCAGGTCGAAGACCTCGCGCCAGTCGATGCCCGTCAGCACGTGCCGGTAGCGCCACACCAGCAGCAGCGTCGCCAGCATCACCCCCGTCCACTGCCCCGCAACGGAGCCGTAGGCGATGCCGACGATGCCCATCTTCATGCCGAAGGCGAACCAGAGGCTGCACCCCACGTGGACGATGTTGACCGTCACGGCCGTACACATCGGAATCAGGGCGTTCTGCATGCCCGTATACCAGCCGTTGAAGCCGAAGAGCATGATGCCCGCCGGGACGGCCCAGATGCGGGCGTAGAAGTAGGCGCGCGTCATCTCGCCGCCGTTCATGGCCCAGAGCGCCAGCTCGCCGATGGGGTACTGCAGCGCGACGACCAGCAGCCCCATCGAGGCGGCCACCACCAGCGCACGGGCCAGCATGTTGGTGCACTCGCGGAAGTCGCCCGCACCGAAGGCCTGCGCCGTGAAGCCGCTCGTGCCCATCCGCACGAAGGAGCAGTTCCAGTAGATGAAGTTGAAAATCGAGACCCCGATGGCCAGCGCCCCGATGTTGGCCGCCGAGTCACCGGCCGAGTGGCCGGCGATGGCCGTACCGACGATGCCCATCAGGGGCACCGTGATGTTCGAGACGATGTTGGGCAGCGCCAGGCGCAGGATTTCGCGGTTCATCGACATGGGCACTCGCCGCCGGAGGGTAGATGCCGCAAAGAGCCGCCGCGGCAGGGGGTTCCGGCGAAGCGAATACAAAGATACACTTTAATTCGACAAAATGAAGGCCCCGCCCCCCTTTTGTTTCCGATTTCGGCACGAAGCGTGTGCAGAATCCCGAAAATTGAATTACCTTTGCGCAACCTTGTCGACGCGTGCGGGTTAGCGCATCGGAGGGGAAGCCCCCTTCCCGTGCCCGGACCCATGCGCAGGGCCGCCGCTCCGCACGGCGGAGACGCAGCCGCCGACCGGGCAAAAGGGGCAAATGCCGGCAGGAATCCGGGCGTCAGCGACGCCCCGAAACGAGTTCGACGTATTCCGCCGCCGGCAGGAGCCTCCGTTCAGCAAACAGACCATACCGAAAAAACATCCACGTCGAACTCGACCATTCGTATGAAAGAACACAAGAACGACTCAACCGACGCACTCGCACGCTTCGGGCGTGACAAGCGGGTGCGTACCGCAACGGTCACGGCAGAACGCGTTGAGCGCAGCCCGCGTCCGCAGCGCGATGCCGCCGACTCGGAGCGACCCACAACGGACCGACAGCCCCGCAAACGGGCTTCGTACAACCCCAACTTCACGGCCGACAACCGCCCGCTGCACGAGGAGCAGCAGGGCCGCAGCTACGGCGAGCGTCCGCACTACGGCGAGAAGGAGCACTCCGGACGAGGCTTCCAGGGCCGGGGAGGCGCCGCACGCGGAGGCGAGAGCCGCCGCGGGCAGTACGCAACGCGCGACCGCGACGAGCGGCACGAGACGCGCGGCCGCTATGAGCGCTACGAGCGCCGCGACCGCCGCGAAGAGCAGTACGGTTACTACGACGAGGAGCCGCGCGAGGAGTACGGCCGCTACGGGCAGCGCGACGAGCGTGACGAGGAGCGGCGTGCAGGCCGCGGCCGTGACGACCGCCGTGACGACCGCCGTGACGACCGCCGCGAACGCCGCGCCGGGGAGTACGGCCACGCACCGCACAAACCCAACAAGCGATACGACAACAACCGCGCAGAGGGGCGCTCCTCCTCGGCATACGGCGAGCGCAAGGCTCCGCGCAAGTATGGCGAACGGCCCTCGTACGACGGGCGCCGCGAGGAGCGCGGCGGACGCTTCGCCTCGGAGCGGCGCGGCGAACGGAGCTCCTATCCGCGTTTCGACGCGGCGAAGGGGAGCGGCGAGATTCGCCTCAACCGCTTCATCGCGCAGTCGGGCCTCTGCTCGCGCCGCGAGGCCGACGACTACATCCAGGCGGGCGTGGTCACGGTCAACGGGCAGGTGGTCACGGAGCTGGGGAGCAAGGTGAAGCCGACGGACGACGTGCGCTTCAACGGCGAGCGCGTACAGGGCGAGAAGAAGGTCTACCTCGTGCTCAACAAGCCCAAGGGATATGTGACCACGATGGAGGACCCCCACACCGACAAGACGGTGATGGAGCTGGTCAAGGGAGCCTGCACGGAGCGCATCTATCCGGTTGGCCGGCTCGACAAGAACAGCGTGGGACTGCTGCTCTTCACCAACGACGGCGACCTGACCAAGCAACTCACCCACCCCTCCTACCGCAAGAAGAAGATTTACCAGGTGACGCTCGACAAGCCCCTCACGCGTGCCGACATGGATGCCATCGCCGAGGGCATCACGCTCGAGGACGGCGAAATCTATGCCGATGAAATCTCCTACGTTTCGGAGAACAAGGAGGAGGTCGGCATCGAAATCCACTCGGGGCGCAACCGCATCGTGCGGCGCATCTTCGAGCATCTGGGCTATACGGTGCTGAAGCTCGACCGGGTCTACTACGCCGGTCTGACGAAGAAGAACCTCAAGCGCGGACAGTGGCGCTTCCTCACGCGCGAGGAGGTTGAGCGCCTCAAGTCGGGACAGTACGAATAGTGCCCGCACACTATCCGCCGCCAGACCACGGAGGCCGCCATCAGTGCGGCCTCCGTTTTTTATCTTCCACCGCCTCACCCCGGCTGTTCCGGCATCCTCTCCGCCACCCGGTCCGGCACTACCCCCCCCACACACAGACAGTCGCCTACCCGACGACACAAGCGTCCAACACTCGCTTGCCCCACGACCTCCTCTCCGGCGCCCAAACCAACCGCCCACACACACCTCCTGCCGCGCCTCCCCGCGCCCCCCCTCCCCGACAGACACAAAAAAGCGGCTCCCGGCACCGGAACCGCCACCCTACATCCGCATCCTCGCCCGCACCATCCGCCCCCCGAACCGGCTGGGAAAAAGTACCCTCTTCCTGCCACGTCTTCCACGTCCGCGCCGCCCGGAAAAGCGCCGCCCCGCACCTCTCTCCGCCCCCACGCACCCGCCCGCACCAGGGAAAAGCTCCGGAGCCCGCCCCCACACATCCGCATCCTCGCCCACCTGCACCTCTCTCCGACTCCCTGCTCACGCGCCCCACCCAAGCTCCCCCTCTCGCCACCCCGCAACGCCCGAAAAAACGTCACCCCGCATCCCGCCGGCCGCCTCCCCGCGCCTTCCCGCACCTCCAAGTGCCTCCCCTCCCCGGCAGGCACAAAAAAAGCGGCAGCCCGCTAAAGGCTGCCGCGCTTCGTTCAAACCGCCGGGCGATTAGTTACCCTTGATTTGGTTGTAGAGGTCGTTGTACTTCTTGTACTTGTCCATCATGCCCTCCTCGTCACGCAGACGGAAGCAGAGCGACTTGAGGAACTCAACGGCGTCCGGGTCGTTGGGCTTCAGCTCGAGGACCTTCTCGAACCAGGGCACTGCTGCCATGTAGACCGCATTGACCGTCTTCAGGTCGGCATCGTAGTCGGCCTGGCTGCTGTACTGACGCTCGTTCATCTCCTTGTTCATGGCATCGCCCTTGAGCGCATAGAAGAAGCCGAGGTAGTAGTTGCCCTCGTACATGTCGGGCTTCAGCTCGACAATCTTCTCGAACGACTTGATGCTCTCGTCGTAGTTCTTCAGCGCGTAGAAAATACGGCCGCGGCCGAACCAGAGGTCCGTGTTGGTCGGATTCTCGGCAATGGCGGCGTCAATCATCGTCACCAGGTCGGCGGGGTCGCCCACGCCCTTCTCGGCCGTGTAGAGCTGCATCAGACCGTCGAGAATACGCTCGTTCTTCGGGAACTTCTCAATACCCTCCAGCAGCGCATCCTTGCTCTTCATGACGAAGGCGGCGTCCTTATCCTTCTGGCCGTAGTAGCAGTGGAAGAGGTAGTAGTAGATGTTGCCATCCTCGTCAGCATAACCCTGCTCGAGCGCACGGTTCAGGTAGTCGGCACCCTCGGCATAGGCCTCGGGGTTCGTCGAACCCTCGACCGTCTTCAGATAGCCCGCATAGTAGAGCAGCGCCAGGTTGGGCTTCTCGCCGTAGGCGGGGCTGCTCTGTGCGGCATAGGCCGTCATGTAGTACTTGGCCGCGTCGGCATACTTGCCCGTGGTGATGCTCACGTCACCGGCCTGTGCGCAGAAGTCGCTGATTTGCTTCAGACCGACCTTGACCTTCGATGCGGTCTTGGGGTCCATGTCGTAGGCCTTGTTGTAGGCCTCGAGCGAGAGCTCCAGAGCGCCGGGGTAAATCTCCTGGGTCTGCGTCCATGCCATAATCTTGTTGTCCTTGACATAGGCCGTGTAGTAGGGATATACATAGGCCGTGTAGGGCACGTCGAGCAAGGTCACCTCGGAGGTCGACTGGGGGTCTCCGTCGTTGAACTTGAGCATCACGGGGTCCATTTCGAGGAACAGGTCCTTCGTCGGTTCGGATACGGCCTCGAAGAAGAGCTTGCCGCGATTTACCCACGTTGCAGCCTTGGCTCCCTTCTTGGCGTCGGCGATGTCGGCGTCGCTCTTCTCGATTTTCGAAAGGAACGAATCCTTGTTCACCTTCTGAGCCTGCACGGCGGGAACTGCCAGAAGCAGCGCCGCGAGGGCCGTTACACATGTTTTTTTCATAAAGAACTTATTTTTAGGTGTTTGTATTTGGTTTCCGTCATGCGGTGTTTCCTACCTGCAAATATAGGCATAAAACCCACTACTGCAACAGATGCGCCGCATGAAACTGCCCCAAAGATGTCCTTTCCGGCCGAAACGGCCCGGAGGAACTACTTCTCCGGGGTCGTCTCAGTCGTCTCGGTCGTTGCGTCCTGAGCGCCGTTCTCCGCATCCGGAGCCTCGACTGCGGTCTGTCCCGCCGTTTCGTCCGTTGCGGCAGAAGTCTCCTCCTCGTCGGCATGCGGCACGGCCATGACCGAAGCAATCGCGTCGCCCTCGCGCAGGTTGATGATGCGCACGCCCTGCGTGGCGCGTCCCACCATGCGGATTTGCGACACGGCCGTGCGGATGGTCAGGCCCGAGCGGTTGATAATCATCAGGTCGTTGTCGTCGGTCACGGCCTGAATCGAAATCAGGTCGCCGGTCTTCTCCGTGATGTTAATCGTCTTCACGCCCTTGCCGCCGCGGTTGGTGATGCGGTACTCCTCCAGGTCGGTGCGCTTGCCGTAGCCGTTCTCGCTCAGCACGAGCACGTCCTGCTTCGAGTCGGGCTCGATGCAAATCATGCCGACCACCTCGTCGCCCTCCTCGAGCGAAATGCCGCGCACGCCGGCGCCCACACGTCCGATGGGACGCACCGTCGTCTCGTTGAAGCGAATCGCCTTGCCGCCGCGGGCCGCAATCATGATTTCGGCGCTGCCGCTCGTGAGCTTCGCCTCGAGCAGCTGGTCGCCCTCGCGGATGACAATCGCGTTGACGCCGTTCTGGCGCGGACGCGAGTAGGCCTCGAGCAGCGTCTTCTTGATGACGCCCTCCTTCGTGCACATGACGATGTAGTGGCTGTTCACGTAGTCGGCATCGTCCAGACGCTTGACGTGGATGTAGGCGCGCACCTTGTCGTCGGGCTCAATCTGGATGACGTTCTGGATGGCGCGGCCCTTCGAGCTGCGCGTACCCTCGGGAATCTCGTAGACCTTAAGCCAGTAGCAGCGGCCCTTCTCCGTGAAGAAGAGCATCGTGTTGTGCATCGTGGCCGTATAGATGTGCTCGATGAAGTCCTCGTCGCGCGTGGCGCTCCCCTTGGCACCCACGCCGCCGCGGTTCTGCGTACGGTACTCGGCCAGCGGCGTGCGCTTGATGTAGCCCATGTGCGAGATGGTGATGACCATGTCGTCGTCGGCGTAGAAGTCCTCGGGGTTAAACTCCTCCGAGGCGTAGACAATCTCCGTGCGGCGCTCGTCGCCGTACTTCTCCTTGACCTCGAGCAGCTCCTGCTTGACAATCTCGAGCTGCATGCCGACGTTGGCCAGCACCTCCTTCAGGTGGGCAATCTGCTTCTCGAGCTCGTCGCGCTCGGCCACCAGCTTGCCGTGCTCGAGCCCCGTGAGGGCGCGCAGACGCATCTCGATGATGGCCGAAGCCTGGATGTCGCTCAGCCCGAAGCGCTGAATCATCGTCTGCTTGGCGGCATCGGGGGTCTGCGACGAGCGGATGATGTGGACAATCTCGTCGATGTTGTCCTGGGCGATGAGCAGACCCAGCACGATGTGGAGGCGCTCCTCGGCCTTGCGCAGCTCGAAGCGCGTGCGGCGCACCACCACGTCGTGGCGGTGGTTGACGAAGTGCTTGACCAGGTCGCGCAGGTTGAGCAGCTGCGGGCGGCCGTTGACCAGCGCGATGTTGTTCACCGGGAAGACCGTCTGCAGCGGCGTATTCTTGTAGAGCGTGTTGAGCACGACGCTCGCCACGGCATCGTGCTTCAGAATCACGATGATGCGCAGTCCGTTGCGGTCCGACTCGTCGTTGATGTAGGAGATGCCCTCAATCTTCTTCTCGTTGATCATGTCGGCGATTTTCTTAATCATCTCCGCCTTGTTGACCATGTAGGGAATCTCCGTGATGACGATGCACTCGCGGCCGCTGGCCGTATGCTCGATTTCGGTGCGGGCGCGCATGACCACCCGGCCGCGGCCCGTGAGCAGCGCCTCGCGCACGCCCTCGTAGCCGTAGATGATGCCTCCCGTCGGGAAGTCGGGGGCCTTGACGTATTTGAGCAGCTCCTCGCACTCGATGTCGGGGTTGTCGACATAGGCGCAGCAGGCGTCGACCACCTCGCCCAGGTTGTGCGGGGCCATGTTGGTCGCCATGCCGACGGCAATACCGCTCGCGCCGTTGACCAGCAGCAGCGGAATCTTCGTGGGGAGGACCGTGGGTTCGGGAATCGTATCGTCGAAGTTGAGCGTCCAGTCGACCGTCTCCTTGTCGATGTCGGCCATCACCTCGTCGGTGATTTTCTTCATGCGGGCCTCGGTGTAACGCATGGCGGCAGGCGAGTCGCCGT
>ERZ780167.446-NODE-446-length-42699-cov-14.999789_pt1 | contig 42699 bp, 50 predicted proteins | sample MGYA00510982_ERZ780167 | MGnify/ENA primary metagenome ERZ780167 (study PRJEB29588, sample SAMEA2146107) | human gut metagenome | biome: human gut; feature: human-associated habitat; material: faeces | place: Denmark | collected 2008/2010 ... | reverse complement strand
GCCTTCCGCATCGCGGAAGGCGCTTTCCCGTTCGAAGGGGATTTGTGGAGAAAAAACACTGACGTATTTTTTACTGGCTCACTGCCGTGAGAGGCATTTTGAGGATCTGACCGACGAAAATGACCGAGGGGGACTTGACGGTGTCCTTATTCAGGTCATAGATCTCAGTCCAGCGGTTGCCATTGCCGAGCTGCTTGCTGGCGATCTTCCACAGGCTGTCGCCGGAGACGACGGTGTAGGTATCGCTGCTCGCGGGCTGGGAGGGCTTCTCAGGCTGCGTGGGCTGGGTGGGCTCGGCGGCGGTGCCGTTGCTCACAAGCGTGGTGCGCGGGTCGTTGCCGGTGTAGCGGTACATGGGGAAGTTCATGGTCGACTTGTCATAGTCGATCTGCTTGTACTGATAGAGCGTGCCGTCGTAGCCGTTGGAGTCGGTGACGTCGGGCTCGCAAAGCATGGCGATGACGTTGCTGGCGACCTGATCCATCGGGAAGACATAAGCGCCGTTGGCGAAGGTCACGTCGGCGGTGTCGCGCAGGCCGGCCTCAATGCCCTTGGCCTTGCCGTTCACCATGTAGTCGCCGACATAGTAGTACTGCTGGAGGCTTGCGGTGGTACCGGCGTTGAGCTTGTAGTACTCAGCGCCCTGATTGTCCATGATGTAGAGGATCTTCTCAATGTTGGCGGTGTCCGCGGGAATGACATAGGCGGTCGGGCGGACGCGGCTGCGGGTCAGAGTGTCGTTCAGGGAAAGGGGAGACGCCTTGCTGACCTTCTCACTGCCGTCGGCGACGCTGTACTGCACGGTCGCGGCGGTGTAGTCGGTCAGAGTCTTGCCGGACTTGGTCTGATAGAGGGCGAGAACGTCGCTTTCCTCATAGGTCTTGCCCTTGGCGACAACATCGGCACGGGCGGCGGCGACCGCCTTCATGATCTCGTCGGCGTGCTCGGCGGCATAGGTGATGTAAGAGGTGGTGGCAACTTCCTGAGAGAAGACGCGGCGCTCAAAGTTCTGGCGGCCGGCGCCGATGCCGCGCGTCTCAATGAGGAAGGAAACCGCATTGAACAGGCCGAAGTAGGCGCGGCCGATGGGGTTATTGACGGTGGTGCCGTAGTGATTGACGCGCAGGCCGGCGTTCGTAGCGTCGGAGAAGGCGCGCTTGGCCATGTCGAGACCGATCTTCGTCACGGCGGGGTTGTTGTTCAGGCTGGTGGCGGGGGTGGTCTCAAGATCGTCCGCATTCTCCATGTATTCACCGGCGCTCGTCCAGTCGTCGTTGTAAGCGCCGTAGAAGGTGAACTCATGCGTGTCGAGGACAACCTCGCTCATGAACAGGCGGTAGGCGGTGTGCAGCTGGGCAAGCTCGGCTGCCTTGAGGGACATATGGTCGCGGTTCATATCAAAGCCGTCGTAGGTGGCGCGGCTGAAGAGATAGGAGCCGTCGGGATTGATGCGGGGGACGATGACAATGTTGATCTTGTCGAGCAGGGCCTTGTAGGCGGGATCGTTGACAAAGTTGTCGATCATCACGAGCGCGCCTTCACCGGCGGCGGGCTCATTGGGGTGGATCTGCGCCTGATACCAGACGTTCAGCTTGCCGTTGCCCTTGACGATCTTGGCGGCCTCGGCGAGCGTGGCGTTCGCGGGAATCTCGGAGGTGGTGAAGAGTGCCAGGGGGAGGTCATACTTGTAGTTCGGGGTCGTACCGGCAGAGTAGAGATGCATGGTGCCGGAAGCGGCGTCCATCTTCTTGAGGAAGGCCATCAGCTCTTCCTGAGAGGTGAACTCGTTGGCGGCGTGCTTGCCGTCGAAGGCGGGGGTGGTGTAGTTCTGCGGCTCGAGGGCGAAGTGCTTGTTGATCTCCTCAGGCCAGAAGATAAGCATACTGTCGCGGAGGTCTACCTTATAGGAGGCGGGGGCCTTCTCCGGCTTGATGGTCGGCTCGAAGCCGTTGCCGCCGAGCTTGCCGCCGATGACGGAAAGCTTCTTCACGCCGGCGGTGAGGTCGGCCTCGGTCACGTTGAAGAGCTGGAGAATGTTGTAGTAGCCGGTGCCGTGCACATGGTAGGCATAGGTGCCGGGAGCGGTGACGACGTAGCTGCCGTCAGCCTGCGGGGTGATCGCTTCGAGCTGGGAGAAGATCTCTTCTTCCTTGGCATAGCTGTCTGCGGGGTAGCCCTTGTAGACTTCGAGACTGACGACCTTGGAGGATTCGTAGTTGGCGGAATAGTCAAATTCCAGTTTTGCGCTTTTCTCTGCTGCGAGCGTGCTGGTCATCAGCATCGTGACGACCATCGCGAGAGTCAGCAGACAGCTCAGGGATCGCTGCATCATTTTTCTCATAGCTTCTTTTCTCCTTCTTAAAAACTGTCGGCATCGGAACATCATGCATAAACGGAAGAAAATTTACCCGTTGATTCCTGTTGACAATACCGATTTGGATAAGTAAACTGTAACTATTAAAGTCGCCTTTAAGTCAATAGGTTTTCGCGCGGTTATCTTAACAGTTTTTTAAGGAGATTTTCGTATGCCTTATACAATCGGAGAAGTGGCACGCATGATGAATATTGCCCCATCGACCCTGCGCTACTATGAAAAGGAGGGGCTGCTGTCTCTCGGTGTGCGCGCCAGCAATGGGCAGCGAACGTACACAGACGACGATATTGCAACGCTTTCAATCATCGAGTACCTGAAATTCTGCGGTCTTCCGCTCAAGGAGATTCGCTCGTTCCTGCCGCTCATCCGGCCCGGCGGAGAGACACTCAGCGCCCGCCGCGACATCCTTGCCAAAGAGCGCGACAACGTCCGCGCGCAGATCGCGGCGCTGCAAACGAAGCTCGAACGTCTGGAATTCAGCTGCTGGTTCTACGAGACCGCGCAGCAGTACGGTTCGGTTCTGCCGCTGTATGAATTTTCAGAGGAGCACTTTCCTCCGGAACATCGCAACGTCCTGCGGGAGAGCTTTCACCTGCCGTTGACGCACGTGCGCACAAAGCTCGAATGGTGATAAAAAAAGGGAGCCCTGAGACATACCGTCTCAGGGCTCCCTATATGTCGATCCTTATTTCTTTTTGTCCGCTGTGCCCCACGGGTGGCACTGGTAGGACTGCTCCTCGCTCATGCCGAAGTAGCGCAGGTCCGTGCGCCCGTACTGGTCGCCCCAGGTGACGTCGATGTGGTACTGCGTGCCGTCCAGCGTCGCGAGCGTCCAGATGTGGCTGTCGTTAAAAAGCGAGGTGCACTCGATGCCCTCGAGCTTCAAGAGCAGGTTGTAAGCGCCCGTGTAGCCGTCGCACACGGCAAGGCCGCTGACAAGCGCGCCGTAGGCAAGATGGCTCGCGGAATCGTCTGCGGCGGCGTTATCGTAGCGGCAGTGGTCGCACAGCCATTGAAAATACGTGCGCGCGATCTCATACTGGCTCATGTCGTAGCTCAGCGTGCCGCTCTCCCAAAGGGAGTCGTGGACCTTGATCGCGGCGGCGAGCGCCTTGGCGCGGTACGATTCGAGCGTTTTGTCCGTACAGGCGGTGGACGAAAACGTGAGTACGACCTTGCCCGTCGAATACGAGCGGCAGGAGACGGCGTTGTACATCTGCTCGCAGTATGTTTTGACGCAGGAGGTGAACGCCTGCGTCAGCGCGCTGGCGGTGGCGGTGGTGAGGGCCTTGGAGTAGTTCAGCGTGATCGTGTGCTCGCCGCGCGCGAGCATATTGCGAACCAAACCGTCGATGGCAGCGGTGTCCTTGGCAGACGTCGGGAGCGACGTGCTTGCCGGCGCTTTGACAAGGCTCGCGAGCGTCGCGTTTTTCACGGAGTGATACGGCGCGACCGTCCACGTGAGCGTCAGGCGCGTTTCAGGTTTGACAACGCGCGTCAGAAGCGCCGCAATTTCCGCGCGGCTGACGCTGCGGTCGGGATAAAAGCTGCCCTTTGCGTCCATGCCGGAGAGCAGCCCGCAGCGGTACATCAGCAGTATTTCGCTGCGGTAGGGCGTTTTGTCCGTCACGTCGGCGATGTAGTCGCGGCTCGCGTAGGCCGAGGTGACGAGCGAGGCGTTGGGCTCGGTGTACCATTCCTCCGGCACGGCGAAGGCGAAAATGCCCGCCATCTGCGCGCGCGACGCGGGCAGGAGGTAGAAGCCCTCAAAGCTGTTGTCGAGCAAATTCTGGCTCTTCAAATACGAGACATACGGCGCATACCACGCCTCGTTTTCCTTCGCTGTGGGGATGACCGCGTCGCTGCCGGTCGTGTAGATGGCGCGCAGCCGCGCGGCAATGGTCAAAAGCTCGGCGATCGTCACATTGCCGCTTGGCGCAAAGGAACTCTCGCCGCGGCCGTTGAGTAAGCCGTATTCATAGGCCGAGACGACCGAGGGGGCGAACCAGTCGCCGTCTTTCACGTCGGCAAACTGGCCCTCGTAGACGCGAAGCAGCACAAACGGGGCGCTGTCTTCGCTCGTCGTCTCCTCCTGTGCGGGAGCGGCGGCATCCTGCGCGGGCTCCTCGCTGTAAGAAAAGGCGCTGATGCTCAGCGCAAGCGCGAGCGCCGCGACAAGCAGCGCAAAGCGGAACTTCATGGCGTTTGCTCTCTCTTTCTCACATTCTCAGAATTTTGCGGAATTACGGGACTAAAATGTTCTGTTCATCTGCGGTGATGTCGGCGACATAGGGGTTGAGCATCGAATTCGTCATCTCGAGTACCTGCTCGGGGTCGAGCGCGTAGACGGACATGCCCTTGTACCAGCCAGCACCGTCGCCGGGGAGGGTGGCAAAGCTGATGGCGTCCATGCCGCCCATACTGAGCGCCTGGTTGGCAAGCCACATGAGGTTGCCGAGCGTCAGGTCGGTCTTGACATATTTTAAGAACGTTTCCGCCATCGCGGGGACATTTTCGAGCTTCATCAGCTTCTGCGCCACGGTCTTCAAAAACGCCTGCTGCGTGCCGATGCGGCCGAGGTCCTGCTGCCCGCCGTAGCCGGTGTTGTCGTTGTTGTGGCGGAAGCGCACGACCTCCATGGCCTGCTGGCCGTTGAGGTGCTGCAATCCCTTTTTGAAGTGGATGTGCAGGTCTTGGTAGGGGTCATCGTAGTCCATATCCTCGGGCACGTCGAAGTCGACGCCGTCGATCTGGTCGATGAGCGTGATGAAGCCCTTTAAGTCGACGGAGACGTAAAAGTCCACGGGGACGCCGAGCATATCTTCAATGTTGCTGCGCAGCTTTTCCGTGCCGCCGTTATTGTAGGAGGAATTGAGCTTGTGGCCGTTGCTCATCAGCGTGTCGCGCGGCAGGCTGACGACGTCGACCGTCTTGTTTACCGCGTCAAAGCGCATGAGCATATTCGTGTCGCTGCCGCCGGCGTCGTTGTCTACGCCGTAGAGCAGGATATTATAGCAGTATTTACTTTTGCGTTCCTTGCCGTTTGAAATGGTTTGAATGGCGTCGCTGTCCTCCGCCGTGCCGTCCTGCTGCGTCTGCTGGTCTTCATCGTCCGTGACGGGCTCGGGCGCGCGCACGACGTACTTGACCGTCGCCACAATGGCCACGGTCAGGAAAAGAAGCGACAAAAGCGTCACGACGACGCGCTCGCCGCGGCTGCCGGACTGCTTTCTTTTGCGCTTTTTTGCCTTTTTGCTGCGGCGCGGCTCATCGTCATAGCCGCGCTCGTAATAATCCTGCTCTCGCATCTCAAAATTGCTCCGATCATTTTTCTTTTGGTTTACAATAATGCATTCTACCCTGCGCGGCGGAATTGTGCAAGAGAAATTTTGCCGCGCGGGAGGCGCACTCTTATGTTAGACGCAAAAAGTCGAAAAAAGTTTCAAAATCCCTTGTATTTTTTTCGCGTGGCCATGCCGCCGCGGATGTGACGCTGGGCCTTGTTGACCTCCAGCACCTCCTTGACCTGCAAGTATAGGCTGCGGTTGAACTGCGGCAGGCGGTCCTGTAAGTCCTTGTGCACGGTGGACTTGCTCACGCCGAACTTTTTTGCCGCGGCGCGCACGGTGGCGCGGTTGTAGCGGCGCGCGCTCGCTGGCAAACCGCGCGCGTTCCGTGTCAAATATAACGCCTGCATAACATTCTGCATAAAAAACGAAGGGCGGCCGCGTTTTGCGGTCGCCCTTCTTGTCGCCTTATTCCACGATCAGTTCCCCAGCGATCAGCTGCTGCGTCGTGTGCATCTGATTGATCAGGTCCTCGGCAGCGCCCTGGATCATGGCGTTAATGTCCAGCTTCGCCGCCTCCAGCAGCTGCACGGTAGGCTCCGCCAGCTTCTCTCTGGTCATGCGCAAAAGATCGGCTTTCAGTGTCCTGATCTGGTCCTCGGTCAGCTTGCCATCAGCTGCCGCCGCCTTCATCGCTTCGACGGTGGTCTGCTGTAATTCGCCGACCGTTGTCTGCGCCGCCTGCGTCACCTGGCCGATGGCAGCCTTGATGTTGGCCAGCTTGTTGTTCTGGCCGATCTTGGCGGTCGCCCACGCGCCTGCCAGGCCGATGGCCGCGATGGCAGCCTTCGCCAGAATGTCCAGGCCGACGTTCACCAGCTCCAGAACGATGGGGTCGGTAGCGCCCGTTTCGGTGGTCTGTGCGCACGCTGCAAGCGCCACACAGAGCGTCACCAGCATGGTCAAAATGAGCATCGCTTTCAGGGCCTTTTTGGTGGTGTTTTTCATGGTGTTTTTCCTCCTTAATTTTACCGCCTGAATGGCGGGATTTTATGATCACTTTTCGGGGGTGTTTGCGTCGTGGTAAAGCGACGCAATAATCACAGCTTTCAGCGTCTCGTGGCGCAGATTCAGATCAGTGGGGTTGACGTCCGCAGGGGTGCCGCCGTTGACGGCTCCGGCGTCCAGCAGCGCCTTCGCCTGCTCCTGCCAGTAGGCGGGCACGTCTTTCAGGTCCGCATAGGTGGGGTTGTCTTCTGCGATCACTTCGCGGATCAGCTGTTTCAGTTCGGCCTTGGTCATGCTGTCGATGTTCTCCTTTCCGTAGTCAGGGGCCGCATAGCCCACAATGTAGGTGTCGTTCAGATCGTACTGGCGGCGCTTCACGGCGTTGCTGGTATTGCCTTCGATGGTGTGCAGAACACCGTCTTTCGCATACTCCACCAGGCCCGTGTGGGTGCTTTCTGCGGTGGATTTCTTATCCTTGAAGAAGACGATGTCAGCAGGCAGCGGGGTGTATGTGCCGCCGCAGGCCGCCGAAGGATGGAAGACGCCCTGTGCCTTAAAGAAGGCCATGCCGGTGCTGCATCCGCAGTAGGGCTTCACAATGTCGCGGGCGATGCCTGCCAGATAGTTGGTGACGTAACTTACCCACATAGCGCACCACGCCGCATCAAGCGGCAGGCTCCATGTTTTCAGGACCTCCGTGTTGTACCACCGGATATACTTGTCGTCGCCGGTCGGCTCGCACACGCCCAGCTCGCCGATGGCCTTCTGGACGATCTTCTTGCGGGTGTCGTTCACATCAGGCGCTTCCGTGGGCTGGGCGGGCTTCTCCGGCTCCTTTTCAGGCTGTGCGGTCTCCTTGTACCCGTTCAGTCCTGCGCGCTTGATAATGGCCGCATAGTCCTTGTACGCGACGTCCAGATCGACGCGCCCGTTGATGCCCGCCACACTGCCAGAGCTGCTGCGCTGCCACATGCCGAAGCTGTAGGCCGTCGTCGGCTGGCTGGCCCACTGCGCCAGCCACAGATCGAAGCCTTTCAGGTCGTCCATGTTCAGCATGTTCTTGCACCAGTTGGTGTTGCAGTAGAACGACGCATAATAGCCCGCAGCTTCGATGGTCGTGCAGAAGGCCGTCACCATAGCGGTCAGCACATCGCGCCCCAGCCCTGCCTGTTTGCTATCCTCCAGATCGTAGGCGACGGGGTACAGGATGCGGCCCTTATACGGGGCGATCTGCTCCACTACCCACGCCGCCTCTCTGGCGGCCGCCTGGGCGCTTTTTGCGTAGCTATAGAAGTAGATGCCCACCTCTACGCCCGCGGCCAGTGCGCCCTCCACGTTGGCCTTGAAATAGGTGTCCATTTTGCAGTCGTTGCCCTGGCTGCTGCCATAGCCGACGCGGATCATGGCGAACACAATGCCGCTCGCCTTGACTTTCTTCCAGTCGATCTTGCCCTGCCATACAGACACGTCGATGCCTTTAATGTTCATGCTTTCCTCCTTACTCCGCCAGCTGGTAGAAGTCCCCGATCAGAGCGGGCGGGCGGTAGCTGTCTGCTTTGAAGAATTGTCGAAGCACTTCGTAGGTCTTGCCGTAGTCGCTGAATCTGTCACCGACGTTGAAGGTGTGGCCGTCCTCCAGATCAGCCCAGCGCGGCACGGTATCGTCGCCGCCGTCTCCGCCGCTGCTGTCCTCGACCAGCTTGTATTCGGACGGCACCAGATGCGGATAATGCGGCTCGTAGAGCGTGACGCCCTGCTCGTGGATCGGTGTGTAGACCTTGCCGTCCTGCGGGTCCCTGCGCTTCACGCCATAGGGGACTAACTCGCCCCACACGAAGTCCAGCACGGTGCTGTCCTCCGGCTCTGTGCGAAGCAGGCGGAACAGCGTCCTGGCCGCCGTACTGCCGGGCAGAAGGTCGCTGCGCTTGTAGTGTTGCTGCGTGGTGATGTAAAGGTCGCCGTTGCTGCCGACTACGGCTTCGTTGCGGAAGATCGGGTCGCCGTCGTCGATCTCAGACCAGACGCGTGCGCCGCTTGTGACAGTGATCGCGCGCAGTTCCGTGTCTGTGTAGTCGCCCGCGTCCTTATCTCCGGCGCGAAGCAGCGCCGCCTTTGCGCGTTCGACATGGACCGCAGGAAGGCCGGTCAGACCGCCCGCGATCAGTGCGTCGTGGGTGGCTAAAATCGCCGCCCACAGATGCAGCTGCTGCTGCGCTTCTTCCTGCTTGTTCAGTTCTCTGGCTGCTGTCAGATTCATGCTTTTCCCTCCTTACAGGTAAGAGCCGCTTACGCCGTACAGCGCGATGGTGTCGCTGGTGCTCGCCTTCGTCAGTTTCACACGGACGCCCACAGCCCACTTCGTTGCCGTCTTCGTCTTGTTCGTGAACAGGTGCTTGCGGCCAGGGGTGACGGTCTCCCACGTCGGCGTGGCGTCCTTCGCGTTGTTGCACGCCTCCACGGTCAGATTGTTCTCCGCGCCCAAAAAGCGCGCGGAAATAAGGATCTTTTCGGCCATGGCGTCCGTTTCGATGGCGTCGCGCTGCACGCTGATCATCGTGATGCTGCGGGAGAAGGTCACGACGCGCGTCGCGCTGTTTCCCGCACTGTCGGTGACGGTGATCGTCATGCTGTGTTCACCAGCAGCCAGCGCCGCAAACTGTGTGGCCGTCAGGCCGAAGGTGTAGGTCTTTCCGCGCTCCGCGTCCGCAATGGTGCGCACCTCGCTGCCGTCCAGCGCCTCCACGATGGTCAAGGTGTCGCCGTTGTCCACATCGCCCACGGTGTAGGCTCTGGATGGGGGCGACGTCACCGCGCCCAGGTTGGCGTCGGCTCCGGAAACGGTCGGGTCGGCGTTGTGCGTTACGGTCTTGGCCTGGCTCGTCGTATAGGTGCTGTACGCATCCTTGCTATCCTTCGCGCGGACGCGCCACTGTACGCTGTCCATCGCCGTGGTGATGCCGGTGTCGGTAAAGCTGGTGTTGCTGCCGGTGTAGATCGTGGCCCATGCGTTCGTGTTGTTGCTCCAGCGGTCCAGCTGGTAGGTGATGTCGTCGCTTTCCGGGTCGGTGGACGCCGCCCAGCTGATCGCTGCGTCTTTCCCGCTCTTTACGCTGTCCGGTACGGTGATGCCGGGGGGCGTAGTCGGGGCCTGATTCCACTGAATCGTGTAGTAGCCTTCGGAGTCAGGCTCGTCAGATACCAAGGTATCAGAGGACAGATTACAAAGCGGCAGGACGCCGACGCTGCCGTCGTACGCGCTGTCGCTGTGCCCGCCGCCGCCCGAATAGACGTTGCGGACGTAGGGCGCGTAGCCAGAGTACGGGGACCGCAGCCGCCAGTTCCAGTTGTCCGCGCTGCTGGGGTTGTTGGTATAGTTGCTGTTTGCGATGGCCTGCGGCGTGCAGGTGCGCAGGCGGGAGCTGTTGTTGCTGTTGAACAGCGCCAGAAGCGATCCCTCGGCGATGCCGTTCTCAGAGCCGAGGCCCACTTCCTGCTTGGACGGCAGGAAGAAGTCGTCGGTCACGGTTTCGCTGCCGCCGCCGTCCGTTGTGGGCTTCGCCACGGTCAGCGTGGTTGGCAGGATCGCAGCCAGGAACTGTGGAGAAAAGCCGGTCTTGAAGCCCGCCTCGGTGTCGTATGCGTTGTAGCCGCTCCAGACGTAGCTGGAACCGGGCGCGCGGTCGTAGCTGTGCTGCGCCTGGTACCAGTTGGTGCCGGACTTGTTCAGCCACTGGCGGATATTCGCCAGGCTGTAGCGGTTGTTCCCGTAGTTCTGTCGGTCGCTGTTGCCGCCGCTCTCCTTCGCGTCGAAGGCTTTCAGGCACAGGATCTTTTCCGCGGCCAGCGTCGTGCTGTTTGCGGGATAGCCCGCGTGATTTTTGTCCGCGATCTGGAAGCCCACGGGGACGCCGTAATACTTCGACAGCGGGTCGCGTACCTTAGCACCCACGGCCAGAGTGCTGATCTTCTTGGACATGTTCGGGTCTCCTTTCAAATATTGATAGGAATTGCTGATCGTATTTTGCCACCAGCTGCCTGCAATCCCCGTGCAGGGCATGGGCGCGCCAGCTGGTGTAGCTCTCCGCGATCTTCTCGCGGTCGATCTCGCCGCGTTGGTAAAGCGCGGCATACTTTCGCAGTTTCCGCTTCATGCGGTCTCTGCTGGATTTACGCACCTTGCGGATCACACGCCCGGCGTCGTCGGTGTAGGTGTGGAAGCCCAGGAAGTCCAGGCCGTTGCGCAGCGGGAAGATGTTTGTCTTTTGATTCAGCTCCAGCCCGCGCTCGGCCAGGTGCTGCCGGATCACCACCAGGGCCTCCTGCAGCCGCTGCTTGCTCTCGCAGATGATGTAGAAGTCGTCCATATATCGGCCGTAATACCGGAAGCGCAGCTGCTCTTTGCAGAGGTGATCCAGCTGATTCAGATATAGCAGCGCGAAGATTTGGGACGATTGATTCCCGATGGGGATGCCCAGCGGGTCCGGCGTGCTGTCAATGATCTGGCAGGCAAGCGCCAGACAGTCAGGGTCGTGCAGATACTTCGCAACGTCCTTTTTCAGCACGTCGGGCCGGATGGATTGGAAGTAGTGGCGGACGTCTGCTTTCAGCACCCAGCCGTCAGCAGAAAAGCCGTTTTTGCGGTAGTATTCACGCATGAAGTCGCGCAGCCGATTCAGCCCGAAGTGCGTGCCTTTCCCCACCTGGCTGCCGTAGTTGTCCAGGATGAAGGGCTTGGTCAGCGCGTCATAGAGGACCTGATCGCAGAAGGCGTGCTGGACGATCTTGTCCTTGAAGCTGTTCGTCTGGATCAGGCGGCGCTTCGGCTCGTAGACGTAGAACGCGCGATAGCCGCCCGGCCGGTAGGTCCTGGTCTGCAATTCCCGCTGGATCAGCGCGACGGCCTCCAGCGCCGACGCTTCCACCTTGGCGACGCTGTTCTTCCACCGCTTGCCGCGGCGTGCTTTCAGATACGCGTCGTACAGGTTTCCCCATTCACATATTCTTTCGTAGTCTTTGCCCATAGTGGTGAAGCACCGCTGGCAGCCCAGCGCCGCGCAGCTGCGTGGTGCCAGGCGTCGGTGCTATGTGTTTATCCTCCTTCCGTTGGATAGGATAGGCTTTCCTTTGATGATGGGCCTCTGCTTTCGCCGCACGGGCTACTCGGTCTCGGTAAATCCATCGAAGCGGCAGGACGCCGACGTTGCCGTTGTACGCGTTGTTGTTGTTCTCGCTGCCGTCCGAATTGACGTTGCGGACGTTGTTCGCGTTGCCAGAGTTCGGGGACCGCAGCCGCCAGTTCCAGTGCATATAAAGCCTACCCTTTCGGTTTTGCGGGTCTCTATCTGAATCGCGCGGCGTCTTTCTTTCTCCAGGCCGCTGTCATGTACTTCACGTCCAGCACCCGCTTCGTCCAGAACTCGCAGGCGCGGTTGTCGATCTGCCCGTGGGTCTTTGCGATGTCCAGGAAGATCAGCAGCATCTTGCAGCCTGTCAGTGCAGACGTTTGCAGGTCGAAGCGCACCATGCACAATTTGGCGCGCCGCTGCGGGTCGGTTTCGATGGCGGGGTTGATCTCGTTTGCTTCCACGATGGCCTCCAGAACGTCCAGTGCCTTCTCGTCGATCCGGTTGGATAGCGTGAAGCGAAGCCGCTTGTCGAACTTCTTCGTCCGGCTCATGGTCTCGTCCACCAGGTCTCTGGCCTTCGTGATGATCGTCAGTTCCTGGTCTTTGCGCTCACTCAATACAGGCACCTTCTTTCGCGGATAATAGCAACGGTTTCAGCCGTTGGCCCTTCGATTTCGTACACGCCGCCGCCCAGGATGCGCACCTCCGCAGGCGCGCCGTCCGGCCCGGTCCCGCAGATGCGAAGCGGGCCGCCCTCGCAGGGGCAGGGCATAGCGATTTCAGTAATAAGGGATGCGATCAGGCAGCTGGCCTCGCTGTCGCTGCAGGCGATCCTGATCATGCGGAAACGTACTGGCCCGATTTGTTCCAGACGCCGTCCGCCACAGAGACGTTGGACAGCGCAGCGAAGTCCAGGGCGAAGTTGATGCCGCCCGGCATGTCGCCGCTGATCAGGTCCGTCAGCAGGTCGATGCTGTTCTGGTGGCTGTTCAGCAGCTCCTGCAGGCCCTGAATGTCCGCGATCACATGACTGTGCGTCACCAGGGCGTACTTCTCCAGCTCTTTGCGGCGGACCAGCCCTTCCGGGCTGATCACGGCCGTAACGTTGGCGACATTGCTGACGATCATGCTGATCTCCATCGTCAGCAGTTTGCCGACTACGTCTCCGGCCGCGCGCATCTGCACGGGGTCGTCCTGCATGGGAACGTAGCAATAGACCACATCGCCCTCGTCAGGATCAGACGCCAGCAGCGCAACTTCCTTGGCAAGAAACGCCGTTTCCACGTCGTTGGACAGCGCCTGCAGCACGACCTTGACTTCGCCCGCTGCGGGGGTGCTGATGGCGACGATGGTCGCGTCCATAACGTAGGACGCCAGCGCCGTCATGCTGGCGGGTGGGGTTCCCGCAGGCAGGTCGCCGCTGCCGATCTGCGCGCCCGTGATATTCAGGGTGCTGTTCGTTGCCAGGATTTTGCCCAGCAGCGCGCGGCCCTTTTCGGTGATAACAGATCCTTCTGCCATGTTTTAGTCCTCCTTTGTTTTGATCTGCATTGTGATTTCCTCGAACAGCGCCACGCCGATGCCGAAGCGGCCCGCGGTGGCGAAGCTGTTCGTGTATGGCGGGATGGTCAGCGTGATGTCCTCCAAAAGTGTGGCCCCCGCGTAGACCGTGCCGCCCGTCTTCACCGGAGTGCGGAAGTAAATCTCTTTTCCGACGCCCGCGGCCATGATCCGCTTGATGATCGGCGCGGTGTTGGCCGCATACGCGATGTACTCCGGCGCGATGTCGGCCTCGTCCATGATCACGCGGCACTTCGCGGGGAACAGCTCGACAACCTCCACCTGCTCCGGATCAATGTCGAACAGCACGCTGGTGGCCGTGATGATGGTGTCCACGTCGCCGCCAGACAGCAGCGCCGTGACTTTTACCTTGATCATCAGGCGATAGAAGCGGTCATCGGCTCCGTCCCTCCGGACGCCGAAGTTCCGGCCCATGCGGTCCAGGGTCGTGCCCTTGGCGTTGTCGATCCCACGCCAGACGGCGATCACCTGCAGCGTGTCTTCCACGCCCCACAGGGCGGACGCGAACAGCTGGAACAGCTTACCGATCAGGCTGTCGGGGTCCTTCGTGTAGGCTCCGGTCAGCTTCTCCAGCATTTTAAGCACCAGAACGATCACGTCACGATCACCACCTTGTCCGTGCCGGTGATTGCCTTCTTTCTGGCGTCGATGGCGATGTTGTTCTTGCTCCAGGTCTTGCCGTCCGTGCTGACTTTCAACGTATAGTCCACCACGCCCGGCGTGTTATTCACAGGGCACATCAGCCGGTTATAGTAAACCGTCTCGCCGATGGCGAGACCACTTTCCGCGATGTCCCCAGCTGCGCTGCCGATGTACTCGACGATGGCAGCCTTCAACGCTGCGTCGCCCGCATAGGCGTCGGATGTCACCAGGTCGCTGATCTGCACATAGATCAGCACCGGCGTCGGGCGGGAGAACTTGATCGTCCGCAGCTTGCCGCTGGCGTCCAGCACCTGCGCTGATTGCCCGCCGTAGGTCTGGATGCCCGCAGCCTTCCGCGCGTGGATGGCTGCCGCTATATTGGCGTCTGTGCCGCCGTAGACGATGGCCTCGATGCTGTGCGGCGGCAGGCCGTCGCTGTCTGTCTCGTCTGTTTCGTTCTCCCACACAACAGCGGTGACGATGCCCGGCACCTCCAGCAGCTGTGCGCGGATGGCGTCGGTGTTGCTGCCGCCCGGCTTGTCCACGCTCGACAGGTATCGCTCGCGGAACTCCTGATCCGTCTCGCGATTTCTGCCGCCCACGGTTGCCGCAGCGTTGGTGACGCTGATCGCAGCCGCCAGCGGCGTGACAACGGTGTCAATCGTCCCCGCGGCCACATTTCCGTCCGGTCCTGCCTCAAACGCCTGGATCGGCACGGTGGCCGTGCCGCTGCTGCTGATGGTCACGTCCTCCAGGGTGACGAAGCGCTGATTGTTGCGTGCCTGCACAATGAAGCCCGCGTAGATCGTCGCACCGGCGTCGCCGGTGATCGTGATGCTGCCGGTCGCTTTCTGCGCCGCCAGTACACGGATGCCGATGAACGCGCCCAGGCGGGCCAGGCTGACGCCCGCAGCCGTATCAATGAAGCCGCTGTTGTAGACGTCCTCGGCCAGCTGCCAGGTCAGACCGGCAAACCACGCGAAGATGCGCAGGAAGATGCCCAGCGGGCTGCGGACGGACAGGTTGACGGTGCTGCCGAACAGCTCCTTCGCCTTTACCTCGAAGGCGTCCAGCAGGTCCGCATAGCTCGGCCGAAGGAATCCGCGTTCAGTTAATCCCCAGTTGTCGTTCACGCTTTCACCTCCAGACTGATGGGGGTCCCATCTTTCAGCCGTCCGGTGAAGGCCGCGGCGATGCTGCGGCCGCTGCGCGTCACGGTCAGGCTGTCGATGTATTGCACGTTGGTCTCCTGGAAGATCGCCGTGCGGAGGACGGTTTCAGCGTCGCCGTCGCCGTCCGCGATGATTTGGTCATAGTCGGTGCCGTGGTCTGTGTCCAGGAACCACTCACCCTTGAAGGTCTCCAGCGTCAGCCGGACGCATTGGGCGACGGTTTCGGCGTCGCCGATCAGCTCCAGGCTTCCGCTGTCGTCCAGTACCAGGTCTTGCGTCTCCTGGTCAATTCTCAGTGTGATGTTCTCCATTTGGCCTCCTTACTGTGGGCCGCCCGTCGTGCCGCCGCTGTCGCCTTGGTGCGTGTGCGTCGTCATTTCAATACCGCCAGCCGACAGCGTGCCGGTCACGGTGACATTGCCGTTGATCTTCACACCATCAGCAGAAACGGCGATATAGGTGCCGCCAGCTGCTACCACAACGGCGTTGCCTGGCAGGCCGGTCGGGGCCTTCCCGTCCGGGCAGACGCCGCCGACGAACAGCCCGTCCTCCGGCGCATGATTGCGGGCCGTGTTTGGCTCCGCCTCCGCGCCGGTTTGAAGAACTGCATCGGCGTCGAAGTCCGAAACGATCACCCAGCCGACGTCGCCGCGCTTGTACCACGGGCGGATCGTGAACTCGCCCGCACACAGGCAGGCGGCGCGCAGCCCCATCAGTGGAGCCGCGCTGGCGTACTGTCCGTCGATGCTCTCCTTCACCAGTGGCTGCACGTCCACGGTCATTTTGTCAGGATAAAAAGCCAGGACCTTGACAGGCATGGAGACGCGGACGCCTGCCCTGTTCTTTTCGCTCTCAGCGGCGCGCAGGTCCGATTGTCTGCTTCCGTAGCTCATGCCGGTTTTACCTCCACAGTAGTTTTCCAGTTGCCGGACCGCGTTCCCTCATGGACACCGGAGACCACCATGAAGGTGCCGTTGGTCTGGCTGTCGCGGATCACGATCTTGTCGGCGACGCCGATGTGGTAATTCAGCAGGCAGTCGCGGGACAGGTTGCCCTCATCTTCTGCCTGCTGGCTGCGCGTCTTCTCCGTCGCCGTGGTCTTCGTGTTGATGTTCTGGCTCTCTGATGTCGATGCCGATTTCAGCAGGCCCGTCTGCGGCGTCAGCAGATATCCGGTCGTGATCCCTTCCTCTGGCGGGTTTATGATGATCTGCCCGCAGCGGATCACCAGCCTGGACTTGCAGTCGCTGCAGGCGATCTCTGTCAGCACATCTTTCAGCTTCCCACGGCAGACGCGGCAGCCTGGGTAGTGCTTGTTCTCCGCCAGCTTCACCATCGCCACCTCCACGCCGAAGATGTTCAGCAGGTCGTCGACGATGTCCTTGGCGTACATCCCCGCCTTGTAGGTCTTGTTGACGTAGGTGCCCAGCCATTCCTCCAGGCAGTCGGCCGCCGTGATCTTGGTGATGATGTCCAGGTTTTCGTGTTGGTGGGAATAGTCCGCGATAGCGCCGACGAAGATGCAGCCGACGTCGCCCTTATAGCCCGCGGTGATAATGACGGCGTCGCCCTTTTTCAGCGACGCCCTTGTAGACGGGGACAGGTTGTAGACCTCCAGCTGCGCAGTCGATACCTTCGCGCGATCCTCGAACTGCACCTTGAAGGAAAAGTTCAGCCCGTCCAGCGTGTATTGATTGCTTCCCAGCGTCAGGGTGGCCTGCCTTAGCCACATGCGCATCAGTTCTCACCCCCCTGGCCGGTCGAACAGGTACAGGCGCACCTTCGTGCCGAAGTTGTCGTAGGTGATCGTGTCGATCTCGTCGCCGGTCAGACACAGCGGGCAGATCACCGGCAGCGGGTAGCGTTCGTCGTTGAAGGCTTCAAACAGTGGCTTGCCGTAGCGAAGCACTTCGCCGTAGACCAGCGGCGTGTTGCCGCCGCTGTTGCTGATCTCCAGGCTGACGGTGAAGAAGTCCGCCGTTTCGTTGTAGGCGAACGTCATGCGGTAGGTGCGGTCCGTCAGCTTCACCAGTAACGAACAGGGAACACGATCACTGTCAACGTCGATGAAGCGGATTTCCTGTCCGCTCTCGATCAATTTCACTTAATCGCCTCCCTGTTGTACCCCGCATAGCTGGGGTTTGTCCGTCCCGTCGCCACAGACGGGTTTGTGTTCTTGCTGTTGAAGCTCGCCACATAGGCAGCATAATCGCTGCCCGTTGTCACCAGCCCGTTCTGCGTGGTGGACTTCGCAGACTTGGCAGCTGACGCCGCCACCGGCGCGCTGGCGTCCTGCTGGCTCATGGCTGGGGCCTGAATGTCAACGAACGCAGCCGACGTGATCGTGATCTGCTGGAAGCTCACGGTGAAGCCGAAGCCCGCAGCGTTGTCAGGGGTGCGGGTCCGTTTCAGGTTGATGATCAATAAATTGTTGAACGCCTCCGCGCCCCTATAGGTCAGAAGGTCGCGGTTGCGCCACATCGCCTCCAGCGTCGCGTAGCCCGTGGCGGTGGAGACGATGCCGGTGATGGAGAACTTGATCGGGTCCAGAACGGCGTGGTCGGTGATCTTGCCGCCGCCCTCGATGGGGTTGCTTGTCACCTGGCTGGACATGGTGGGGGACTCGTTGGTGATGGTGCCCGTGCGGTCGAACACCACCGTCCCGCTGTCGCCGCTCAGAATATAAGACATTCGTCACCCCTCCTTATGCCAGAGACGCCTGCAGCGCCTCGATATTCGTGTCCTCGTTCTGCATCTGCCGGTAGGCGTCGCGGCACATTTGCAGGAACCACGCCTTCGTCTGCTCCTTTTCCTCGTCGCTGGCGTTGCCGGACATGGTAACGCTGATCTGTGGGGCGAAGGTGACAGACTTGGAGTGGCGGGACGTGTTGATGATGTTCTCGGTCTGATCCGCGGGGATGATCTGGCTGCCGCTCGGCAGAATCGCCATTTCTCCGCCCTGTTCGTTGATACGGGTCAGGCCGCCGCCGAAGTCGTTCGTGCCGCTGGCGTGGCCCTGCACGGGTGTCGAAGTAACGCTGCCCGTGCTGATCGTGATGCTGCCCACGCTGTTGATGGCGTATTTCAGCTTTTGCAGCTCCGTGATCGTCGCCGACACGGCACTGGCTGCCGCCGTCTTCATGCGGTCCCACGCGCTTTCTGCCTGCGCCGCCATAGCGCCGTAGGTGTCGTTCGCGCTGGTGCCGATTTCCTCCAGGCCGCTGGTCGCCGTCTCTTTGGCGGCCCCCCAGCTTTCCTCGGCCATGATCGGGGCGGTGTCCATCGCGGACTGGATCGCGCCGGTGTAGGCGCTGGTGTCCGGAATTTCAACCGCGGGCATTTCTATCGTGCCGATGTCCGGAATGGACGACGCCACGCTGTTGGTACTCTCGGCCAGGTCCTCCATGCCGCCCTGCGCTTCCTTTGCGCCGCCGAACAGTTTGTCGAAGAAGTTCACCACAGCGCCCACGCCGTCAGCTACCCAGCCGATGATCGTGCCGATCACATCGGCGACGACGGTCAGTATCTGGCCGATCACCTGTAGGATCGGGGCGATGGCTTGCAGCAGCGGGGCCACAACGCCCAGCAGCTGCGCGATGGGCGGCAGGATCGCCGACGCAATCGTGGAGATGATCGGCATGAGCGGGACCAGGATGTCATTGCACACGACGTTCAGGATCGTGGTCAATGGGGGCAACAGCGCACCCACCAGCATGGACAGGATCGACGCCAGCGGGGGCAGCAGCGTCGCAGCCAGATTTCCGATCACAGGGATCAGCGGCTGCATCACTTGGAAGATCAGCGCCAGCGCGTCGCAGAACACAGGCAGCAGCTGGCTGCCCAGCTGCACCAGAATCGGGATTGCCTGCGACAGGCCGTCCGCCAGCAGGTCCACCAGCTGCATGAGCATCGGCTCAATGGTGGGCCAGCTGTCGATGATCGTGTTGAAGAAGGTCGTCAGCACGGGAGTGAACTTCGCGCCAGCATCGGCCAGGAAGTCCGCCCATATACCCTTGACGCCCTTGACGCTGTTGGTATAAGAGCCTGCCGTGCGGGTGACGTCCTGCTGCGCGTCGCCGGTCTGCGCCAGGATCGCGTTCCAGCGGACCTGCACCTTCGTGGCTTCGTCCAGGGTGTTGAACTCGTCGGTGATCCCCATCTGGAGCATGGACTGCTTGATGGCCGTATCGTTCAGGACGATGCCCATGCTTTTCAGGCCCTCGGTCTCGCCCATCAGGCCGCTGCGCAGCTTGTTGAAGGCGTCCTCGTCGGCCAGATTGTTGAAGCTGGCAAGGTCATAGGACAGGCTGGTCATCATTTCCGACATGACGGACGCGTCCTCCGCACCCATGCCGATGCCCGTGAAGATCGCACCGCTGTCGGCCAGGAAGCCCTTCACTTCGTTTTTGCTGCGGTGCGCAGCGGCCGCGAAGTTCTCGGCCCAGGTGTTTGTGGCGTCCGCAGCGCCTTTGAATACGGTCTCAAACTTGGAGTTTGTTTCTTCCGCATTGGCTGCGGCGTCAATGGCTGTGCTGCAGAACTCTTTGATCGCTTCGACGCCTTTCTTGATGATGGCAAGGCCCGCGGCAGCTGCCGCCACCTTTTTCAGAACGCCGACCAGGTTTTCACCCGCGCCCGCGCCCTTCTTGCCCATATCATCCAGCCTGCGGCCGGTGTCGTCCGCCTGGGTGCCCAGGCCCCTGGCGTCTTCCTCCGCGCCGTTCAGGGCTTTGCCCAGCGTGGCCTTGATGGTCTGGATCGGGTGCTTGAAGACGTTCCCGATGTCCGTCGCCACGCTTTTGGTCGCCGCTCCCATGCCTTTGAACTTTGCCTGGACATTGGAGACGGCGGCCCCCAGGCCGGTGCGCAGCGTCTTCGCAAGGCTGTCGCCCTGCTTGATGCTCTCCAGCATGGCGCTGCGCACGCTGGTGCCCATTTTCGTGCCCGCGCCGGACACGTTGTTAAAAGCAGCGGTGGCGCGGGTGCCGACGTCGGTCAGGCTGGTGCCGATCTGCTCCAGCTTGTCGGCGGTCCGCTCGGCTTCTTCCTGCGCCTTCCGCTGCTTTTCGTTTAATTCGTCCAGGGGTGCGGTGTCTGTTCCAAACTGCACCCCGAAGGATAGGCTGCGGCTGTCTGCCATAACACCCCTCCTATTCTTTCTGCTGTTGTTCTTTCAGCTGCTGGACAAACATCTTCTTGGCGGCGATGCACTCGTAATACTCGGCCATGTCCATGGATTTCAGGTCCCTGTACGTCAGGCCGTCGCCGTCGAAAAGCATAAACCAGAACTGTTTATTTCTTGTCGCCCGCCGCTGCGCTGCTTCCGGACTTCTTTCCCGGTCGAAGAAAGCGTTCGATCTCGCGGATCAGCAGCTCCGGCGTTTCGATGTCCTCGTTTTCCTCGAACGCTTTCAGGCCCTTGCTTGCCACATTGGCCGGGGATGTGACGACGTTCTTGAACATGATGTCCATATAGCGCGCCGTGTCGCGGCTGCCGCTGCCGGTCATGCCGCATTTGTCGTTCTGCTCGAAGTACCACTGCGGGGAAACGCTCTGCAATTCGTAGTCGATCCCCAGCACATTAACTGTCTCGTGTCTTGCCATTTTGAATCTAAACCACCTTTCTGGAATGTTCGGAGGGCATGTTACCATGCCCTCCGCGTTGTATTTCGGTAAACGCCCCCGCAGCTGCGGGGTGCCGCGCTTGCGGCCCATCAGTCTCTGAACACCATCGTCGGGACGTAGATAGAGACCTCAATGGAGCCGCTGTCGTCGCCGCCCTCGAACTTCGGGACTTTCAGGATGCGGCAGTCCTGATGGCTGATGATGAAGCCGCCGTCGTCGTTTGCGTTGCGCAGCGTGACAGCCACCTGCGCACGATCCTGCGCCAGACGGCGCAGGCGGACCAGCGACGCGCTGGAACCGAACAGGGTAAACTTTATCGTGCCCGATCTGTCGGCGTTCAGAGCGTACACGGTGTCGCCCTGGATGCCCGTTGTGGGGGTCACGGCGTCCTTGTTATGCTCCGCGCTGACTTTGCTGCCGTCAGCATAGCCGGTCACTTTTGCGCCAGCTACGATCAGGGAGATTTTCTCAGGATCAAATACCATGGATTTTCCCTCCTTATTCGTTGGCCGTCACCAGTGCGACGGTCAGGGTGCCAGTAACTTTGACGCCGTGGACGCCGCCGCGGACGGTGGCTTCCCATTCAATCGGCGGGATCACGCGGTTGCGGGCCTGCTCGTCGGTGGCGTCGGCGCGCTTCGGGATCACGACATTGTAGCAGCCCTTGCCGTTCTGCTTCATAATGATGCCGTTGTCTACAGCATCATCAAGTGCCGCGATCACGACGCCAGCGATGGCCGCGAAGCCGTCGTCGTCGTAGCCGATGTTCTCGGTGTCCACCAGTTCGTTCACCAGGCGCTTGCGCATGGTCTGCTTGATCTGCCAGCGGCCGATCACGGTGTCAATGAAGTCGCCGTCCGTGCAGATGCCCTCGCTCATATACTCGCGCCCGTGGCGTTCGATATACATGTTGTAGCGGCCTTCCAGCAGGTCTTCGCGGTCCGTGCCCTTCTCGTCGGTGACGGGGATGCCGTACAGCTCCTTCCACTTCCAGGTGACGCTGGTCGGATAGTTGGGGGCGACGCGGCCTACCCACGCCGCGGGGATGGACGTGTTGTCGGCGTCGTGATTGTAGCAGATCACGGTCTGCTTGTTTGCCTTCATGGCGGTGTTGATCAGGGACTTGGTCTTGGTCTGCGCGATCAGCAGCTTCTCAGATTCCACCATGCCGGACTCCAGCTGCGCCAGGGTCAGGACCGTCGCGCTGGCCCAGGTGGACAGCGCCGTGATGATTGTGTCAGTAGCTCCGGCAGGGATCAGGAAGTACCAGTCGTCGTTGGTCTCACGCAGGGTGTCCAGCGCGTCGGTGACGGCCTTCGCTGTAGAATCGGACGCCAGGCCGAAGATTGCCACCTTCTTGGTGCGGCCGGGGCAGTTCTCGACCTTGATCTGGTCGAACAGCTTCTGCGCAGCTGCCAGCGTGGGAGACGAAGCGGTGGTGAAGTCCTTCGCCACGTCCTCGGCCTTGTTGTACTCCTTATAGGCAAAAGCGCCTTCAAAGGACAGGATCAGCGGCAGAAGGGTTTCCTTCTCTTTGGATGCGGTGTCCAGGCTGATATAAACAATAATGTCCTGCAAGGTTATTCCTCCTTTGTGAATGTGATGGGCGGCTTGCTGATGGCAGGCACCGCCCGTTTGTCTTCGCGCTCATAGCGGAAAAGCACGTCGAAGCCGTAGCGCCGGTCGGTTTCGTCGGTATCGAAGGCGCTGCGGCTCTGCGTGTTCTCCACGCGGACCACCACGACGCCCAGGTCGGCCAGCAGCTGACGCCCCGCGAACAGGAAGAAGCCCTGCGCGCGGTCCGCCAGCTCCAGTGCCTCGTCGTCGCCGCTGATCGGGCCGTCCTTGCCTTGCCGGTTAAAGCTGCACGCGGTAAAGCTGAATGTGGCCTCCGCGTGTTCGCGCCGGTATTTTGTCAGCGTGCCGCCGTCCGCTGCGGCGGTGGTGATATTTGCAGCGCCTGGGATGTGCTGCTGCACGCTCTGGTAGTAGATCAGGGGGTAGTCGGCCTCCGGTGCCGTTTGATCCGACAGCACCACCTTCGGCCCCGCCAGATATGTGTGCAGCTGTTTGACAATGATGTTGCGCAGTTCGCGTTGCGTCATTTCGATGCCGCCTCCCCCTTGCGGTCGGCCACGAAGCGGCGCAGCGGGTGGATCACGCCGTGATCCAGATCGCCGCGCACGGTGTAGGTCGCGCCGTCCTGCGGATCGTAGACCTGCCCGCCGATGCGCAGCACATGGCCGTTTGTGTAAATCTTCCGGCTGTTTGCCGTATAGGTGCCCTCTGCAGCCGTTTTCCAGTCGTCCTCCGACACAGGCAGCACGCAGCCCTCGAAGTCGATGCGCTCCGGTGTCCCTGGTACCCACTGTCCGCCGTTCTCGACGTCGTAGGTCGGGGCAGGGGCGCGTATCTCCGTCAGGGTGTGCAGGATGCCGCGCGGCAGGCGGGGCTGCCCGAAGCGTCTGTTCATAGTCCTGTCACCTCGTAGGTTATACTGTCGCGCAGCCGTCCGGTCTGGACCAGCGGGGCGGTTTTCCCCGGCGCGCTCGCCAGCGTCAGGCTGCTTTTCGGCGGCTGCACGGTGCGCATGTATCGCTTCACGATTGCCACGGCAGCGGTGCCGATGTTGTGGCAAGCCTGATCGGCGGTCAGCTCGCCCAGGATCAGACGGCGCACAGCGTTCTCGCACGCCTTCGCCAGCACATCCTTGTTTCCGTCGTAGCTGGCGCGGATGAAGGATCTCTCCGGAATCGTCACAGACGGCAGCAGCAGGAACAAAAAGTCCAGCTGGTCTCCCTTCTTGCCCTTCTTCCGACAGATGAGGCGATTCTCGCCGTTGTCCAGAAAAAAAGCGCCCTCGACGTCGCGTGGGCTTTTGCCCTTCATATCCGGCCGCAGCGGGATCGCCAGATTCTTGGCGTTCCGTGGGTGGATCGTTGCGCCGAACTCATGCACGGCAGCTATGCGAAGCAGTTCGCTGTCTGCGCTGCCCAGGATGCCGACATGTATTTCAGCACCGGCCAGCCGCGCCAGCTCCGCCTTCGTGCGCTCGTACCATGGTGTCCAGTCGTCGTGGGTCCGTGTGACTGAACTCATAGCCACACCCGCTTGTATTGATTGATGATGTCCTGCCAGCTCGATGGGGTCTCGTCGGACCATTCCCAGCGGACGTCGCTAATGGAGAAGGCTTTCAGGCCGCTGCTGCCGCCGCTCTCCAGCTTCCCGAAGATGTACTGCACCATTTCCTGTGCCAGCCCCTCCAGGTCTGCCGGAAGATCAGCAGGCGCTTCGTCGGTCGCCTCCCACGGCAGGATATAGCCCGCCGTGTAGCGCACGGTGATGTTCCGGCTGCCGGTCATGGCGTCGCCGGTCAGGCCGTGGGGGAAGCCGTAATAGGTCCAGCCGTCGTCCTTGTAGATCACACCGGCATTGCCGCGCACGGTGATGTCGTACAGGCCGGGGTCTATGATCTCCCCGGCCTGCTTGATTTCCTCCACCGCGACGATGGGGTAGTTCTCCACCAGCAGGTACTGGCTGCCGGTCCCTTTCACGCGTTCCGTGTAGGTACTCCTGCGCAGTTTCCTGCCCAGGGCGTTCTCAATAGAGGCAGATGCCCTGTTGATCAGCTGGATCAGCACGCCGTCCTGGCTGGTATCGGTCTCGTCGATGCCCAGCAGCTGCTTCAATGCTTCCAACGTGGTCAGCGCATTGGTGCGCAGCGTAGGCGTCCCCATGGCTTACTCCACCGGCTCCTGCGCAGGATCGCCCAGGGCGAGCGCGTAGGTGGCAGTCGCCGCAGGTGTGGTGCCGCCCGTAAAGCTGACGGTGCCCGTGATCTTGACGAAGCGCTTGCAGCCGGTCAGGTCGATGCCGATCTGTGCCTCGCCGCCCGCAACAGGGATGTCCATAGTGACAGCGCCGTCAGCATCCAGCAGTCCGCCGATCAGTGCCTGCTTGTCGCTTACCGCGGCGAAGGTGCCGCTGCTGGCGTCGCTCTCCGTCAGCACCAGCTTCAGCGCCGCAGCGGTGGGCGAACCGGTGGCCGCTGCCACTTTCAGGCCCAGCACCGCGCTGCCGAAGTTCTGGCGGTCAATGGCCGCGCCGCTGGTGTAGGGGCGCACGCGGCAGCTGTCAATCAGTTTCTTCTTCATGTCGTTGCCCTCCTTATTTCTCCGTCTGCATGTTCTTGCCGATCACGAAGGATTCCTCGTGGCGGATGCCGAAGTCATGCAGGTCGATGATGCGCAGGATCGTGCAGTCCTGATCCACGGCGCTGATGGTGTTGCCGTCCTCGTCGGTGACGGTGCCCTCGCGGAACATTTCGGATTCCATGCTGCCCTGGCGACCGATCATAAACTCGGAGAAGTTACCCAGCACCACATTGGTGGGGCGGTTGCTGCCAGAGCCGTTGGGCAGCTGATTGCTGACGGCGAACTCGTGGCCGTTCAGCTTGCCGCTGTCCATCTGCTCGCGGTACAGGTACAGGCCGGATGCCGCCTGGACGACGTTGTAGAACGCCTCCCACGCAAAGCCGTTGAAGGCCCAGCCCAGCTTGCTGGTGTCGGCGTTGTTCTGCAGCAGCGTTGCCAGCATCTTGCCGGTCGTAGTCTCGTCGGGGGCCGCGTCCAGGTCGATGGTCGGGATGCCAGCCATGTTGAACAGGCCCGTCGGCTCAAACTCGGTGCCTTTGCCCAGGAAGGCGGCGCGATCCATCGCCAGCGCCATGGCGGTGGTGGCGTCGTTCAGGATCAGCTGGTCCGCGCCGTATGCGTTGGAGCGGATCAGGTCGTTGCTGATCAGCACCTTGCACATCAGCTTCTTGCTGGACATGCGGACATTGCCGAACTTGGCCTTGGATGCCTTAGCCTTGCGCAGCTCGCCGACATAGGACGCGCTGACGCCGCTGGTCATTTTCGGGATGTTGATGTTGCCGCGATCCATGGGCAGCTCCGTCGCGCCCAGGCGCAGGATGATGGCCTTGTCACGCAGCAGAGGGATGATCTCGCTGGCGTAGACTTCGGGGACCAGGTAGCCGCCGTCAGTCGGGGCTGTGACAGACATGGCCTTGATCTGGCGCTCCAGGAAGCCGTCGCCGTACTCCTTGCGGGCGATGCTGGCCGCGATGTCGTAGTCCTTGTTCGCGCGCATCATGCACTTCTGGAAGCGCACCCAGCCAATGCCAGCAGGAAGGCCGGACTTCTCTTCCTTATCCGTGCGGCCGGTGTTCATGTAGATGCCCGCATACTTGCGCTGCGCGGCGCTGCGGGCGGGGGCAGCCTTGGCTTCCTTGGCGGCAGGGGCAGCAGCCTTGGCTTCATCATCCTTGCCGTCGTCGTCCTTGGTCTCGTCGTCGGCGGGGTCGTCCTTGGTCTCGTCGTCAGCAGCGTCGGCAGCAGCTTTCAGCGCCTTGGTCGCGCCACTCTCGGCGGCCTGCTCCAGCAGCTGCGCCAGCTGTTCCTCGGTCATGGTGACGGCCTGGCCTTCGGCTCCGGTCTCTTCCTTGACTTCCTTGGTGGCGGGGGTCTGCTCTTTTGCGGTTTTCATTTGCGTGTGTCCTCCTTTGTAGCTTTCAATTTTTGCTTCTGTGTTCGCGGGGTAGTTTACGATGCTGATCTCCAACAGGTCCACTTTGCGAAGGTGCCGGACGTTGTTGGTGTCTACGTCGTATTCCTGGGCGACGTAACCGATGGACATTTGATCAAGAACGCCGTCCTTGATCAGCTGGCGGTAGTCGCGGCCCATGGCGGTGTCGCTGATCTGGCCCTTGACAAACAGGCCCGTGGCGTCTTCCCGCAGCTCCATCGATCTGCCCAGCGGCTCCTTGCGGTCGTCATGCTGCCCGAAGATCAGCACGCCAGCCGCAGCCGTGCCGGTTGCAATGGATTCTGTGAACGCGCCCGGCTCCACAACGTCGTTGTCCAGGTCCACGACGCCGAAGACCGAAGCGTGGCCGGTGAAGATGCCCTGATCCGTTACGTTCTCTGCCTTGATTTGCAGCCGCTTCATTCTCAACCTTCGATCACCTCCTAAAGATCGCCGGGGATCATATCACACCGGCAGTTGATGATCTCGCCCGGCGAGCCGGACGGATCACCTGGATACATCAGCCCATTCGGGAAGGGCTGGTCGATGGGGACGGTGACGCCGTTCTGGCTGCGGTGGCTGTCTCTGACATCTTCGTCTCCCGCCGTGATCCACGTTTTTGTTGTGCAGCCGCCGTATTGCATCTGTGCGAAGCTGCCCGCCTGCATACTGGTGTGGGCTTCGCTGGTCGCAATGGCCGCGGCGCGTTCTGCCTGCATATCAGGCAGGTGCTGTTGGATGCGCTTCACCAGCTGGGCGGTGCTTTCGCCCGCCTCGATGCCGTCCGCCAGCGCGGAGGCGATCTTGTCGCGCGTCGTTTCGTTGATGCCGCGCACCCGTTTCAGGCCCTGCTGGCGCAGGTAGTCCGTCAGGCGTGGGGCGCGCACGGCTGTGATGCCGAAGTTCTGCTCGATGGACTTCGCGCCGGTGTTGAACGCTTCCTCCCACACGGGATTCAGCGTCCGAAGAAGCGCCTCGTCTTGCTGATTCCAGTCGATCAGCTGATTCAGCGCGTCCATGGCCGCCGCTCTGATGGCCGTCACGTCGAACGTCAGCCCCTGGCCGCTGCTGATCCGCTGCCAGAAGTCCTCGCTGGCGTCCTTCCTGCCGCTCTCCATGGCGGCGGTGATCTCCGACAGCTGCGACGCGAAGAAGCGATTTACCGTCTGACGTGCTGCGCGTTCCTGCGTCAGCAGCGCCCGCATCCGGTCGCGGTGCGCGATCTGCTGGCGGCGTCTGCTGACGCCCTTGGCTCCGGTCAGCGTTTCAGGCGGCGTTCCGCTTGGGGGAAACAGATCTTCCGAAGGCGTCAGGCCGTCACTTTCGCGCATGGTCTGTGTCAATTCTTCCGGCTTCGTCGGGATAGAAGCATAGGGCACGAACAGGACCTGGCCCGCGTCGTTAGGCAGCGGATCGAAGCCGTTCTGCTCGCGCCATTCGTCCACCATGATGGCGCTGCCGGACAAACCGGCGTTAGACATTTGCAGCCGGAACTCGGTGTCCTCCGGCACGATGTCGTCATACTCCCACAGCAGGTCCTCGCCCCAGGCGGGCAGCAGCTGCGTGTTGATGGCGTCCTGTCGCGCCAGCAGGCGCGGCGTCAGGACGTTCTCTGCGTAGATGATCTTCGCCTGGGTCGCCGTGGCTCTGTTGCTGTTCTCGACGATGCCCAGGATTTCAGGCGGCACGCCGAAGTGGGCGTTCACTCCGTCGCGCAGGTCCTTGCGGCTCTGCGTGAAGTCCATTTCGCGCTGGCTGTCCACCAGCTTGTTGACGGTGACGTCACGGGGGATGATCCCCATCTTGTGCGCGTTGCCGACGCCGCGGTGCTGATCATCCCAGGCCGCCTTGAAGCGGTTGTATTCGTCCTGCGTGATGCCTGGGGCCGACATAAGGACAGGCGGCGTGGCGTCGTTCCAGAAGAACTTCTTCGCCCACTTCGCCATGTACTCGTCGGTCTCGATCTCATCGGCCACCGCCTCGGCGTCGCCCAGGCCGCGGCCGTAGGGGTCCAGCGGATTCAGCTGCCGCACCAGAAACACGTCTTCGATGGGGACGGTCATTTGCAGACCGTCGCGGCTGCGGATTATGTAGTAGGGGAAGTCCAGCCGCGGGATGTCGGTCATCCAGTGCGGCGGGATCGGCCACAGCTCGACGGGGTAGCCCGCTGCGTCGCGTTCGATGATGGCTGCTCCCTCGCCCTTGATCATCAGGTAGGTCTCGTGGACCTTCCACAATGCGCTGCGCGTCATAAACGGCAGCGGATTCGGGCGCGCCATGAAGTCCAGGAAGGGGTGGTCCGTGATCTCGTCCTTGTCGCCGTTGGCCGCTACCCTGAACAGCTTGCCGGGGACATTCGACAGATCGGTGGCGATCTTCGTCACCGGCGACAGCCGCGGACTGCGGGCATAGGTCGCCAGGAACTCCTGCGTGTTCCGGTCAGGCGGCGACGTCATGCGGGACGTGAAGAACTGCTGCATCCGGTCAGGCCGCCCGCTGATGGCAGCCTTGAACGCTTCTAAACGCCAGCCCATAGATCAGTACCCCCCCCGCGATTTTCGTTAATCTTTCCTGCGCCTTTTCGGCGTGATACTTGTTCCGCTCGATACCCAGCCCGCCGAAGCCCTCCAGATACGCTGCGCATATCGTGGTGCCGCTTCCTGCGAACGGGTCGATGATCCTGCCGCCATTCTCGCAGATGTGGACCAGCTGGCGCATAACGTCGAGCGGTTTTTCCGTCTGATGCGTCCGGACCTGTGCCGAAGGCGGCAGCCCTTGCAGCAGGCCAGGCATGTATTCGGCGTCGCGTTTGACGTCCAGCGGCCCGTTAGACGCCCACACGATGAACTCGCATTGCTGCTTCGGACGGTGCGGCTGCGGTCTGGCGTTCTTCTTGTCCCACGGGATCAGACCGCGGACTACCCAGCCGCCCCACTGGATCGCGTCATAAAGGGCGGGCAGCTGACGCCAGTCGATGAAGATCGCCGCCACGCCGCCCGGCTTCACCACCTTGCGGCAGAGTTCCAGCCAGTACGCCGTCCAGCTGGTCCAGGCTCGTTGGTCCATGTTGTCGCCTTCAAAGGCGTGTTTCAGGTACTCGGCCTTCGCACCGCTCTGGCTGTATTTTTCGGTCACGCTCTGCATCCGGTCGCCGCGGTACTGGCCGCCGCTGCTGTAGGGCGGGTCGGTGATCAGCGCGTCGAAGCTGTTCTCCGCCAGCGTTTGCAGCACCTCAATGCAATCAGCGTGCAGGATTTCACACCCACCAGATGTCAAGAGTACCCCTCCCTTCTCGCTCCTGAATTGTTTCGGCGACGCCGGTCGTAGCGTCCGGCGCGTCGTCGTGTTTGTTTTTGCCGGTCTTCTGGTAGCTCACCATCGCCGCATAGTAGCGCGGCCACCGCTGTGCCCAGTCGGAAGGGAACAGCAGGTGCTGCATGACGAAGGTCGCGCCGGTCATAATTCTGGCGTGCTTGTTCGCACCCTGGTGGAACCACTCGATGTTCACGCTGCGCGTCTGGTACTGTTCCCACAGCAGCCGCTCCACGTTTCTGGCGAAGCCGCGGCCGCCGTTGTTGCTCTCGATCCGTGCCGTCTCGACGTGGTAGCTGTAAAGTTGCTCCGCCGTCTGCGGCTCCGTCTTCTCCATCGGCTCGTCCGTCATAATGACGTCCAGAATGTAGCCCTCGCCCTCATGGATGCCCGCGACGATGCTGCACAGGTCGTCGCTGCCGGTGTCAGCCGTGTCGGTGTAGCTGATGATCGCGGTGAAGTCCAGCTTCCCCTCGGCGTCGCGCGGCAGCTGCTCATAGGTGCGGAACTCGCTGTAGAGCTTGCCCTTGATGTCCACCGGCTCCTGCTGGTAGTTGGCGTCCGCGATCTCCGCGCTGGTCAGGCGGCGCTTCTTCATGTAGGACTTCCACGACAGCAGATCGGGGCAGAGCATCCGGCGCTCGCCTTCGTCCAGACAGGCGCGACGACAGAAGACAAACCAGTCGCCGCCGTCCTCGCTTGCCAGCAGGCGGCCGCACAGGTCCTTTGTGGACCATCTGGTCATAACGATAATTTGCATCCCGCCTTCTTCGATACGGGACAGGAAGGTGTCGGTGTACCAGCTCCACTGTTCGTCCAGAACGCGGTCGTTAAACGCCTCCTGGTCGTTCTTGATCGGGTCGTCGATGATCCCCATCGAACAGCCGATGCCGGTGATCGTGCCGCCGAAGCCGGTCGCCAGGTAGTTGAAAAACTGGCCCTCCAGGCTCCACAGCTGTGCAGCCGCGTCGCCCTGCTTGACGCGCGTCGTCGGGAAGACGTCATGGAAGATCGTCACCTTGCTGTCGATCTTGTCAGCGTCGATGCCGTCGCGGACGTTTCGGGCGAAGCGCCCTGCCAGAATGTCGTTGTATGACACGGATATGACGCGCGTGTCGTTTTTCTTGCCCATGCACCACTGCACGAACAGCGTCAGAGTGTAGGACTTGCCGTGCCGCGGCGGCAGGTTGATCATCAGATTCTTGTACGGCTCGCCGGTGCTTTTGTTGATCAGCCGCCCCTCGAAGATCGCCTGCAGCGTTTCGCACAGGTCGCGTTGGTACGGCCGGTCGTCGCGGTAGAACTTCGGATTCATCATTTTGCAGTAGTCGTAGAATCGGGCCTGCGCGGCGACGATTTTGCCGTCCGTGATGCCCTCCGGATTGATCAATTCCCGTATATCTTGCAGGTCGCGCACGTCAATCGCCCTCCTTTCGCTTTCCTTGGCCTCTCTGACGCGTTAGAACGGCGTTAGACGCCGCGCCCCCTCCAGCTCCCCACCTGAACGCAAAAGCCCGCACAGGGGCCTTAAAATCGTTTCTGCGCTTATCACCACGCCCCGGCGTGAAAACACGTCGGGGCGCAGCAACGAAAGGAGGCTTCCACGGGGCGCGTGGAGTGGTCCCCACGGATGGGATCGCCCCGATGTGTAGGCTTCGCCACCACCGATTGTCAGGGCGGCGTTGCTTTCTCGGTTATGTCCCCCGATCTCGAACGCGGCGACGGATCAGCGCGCGTCTTCCTTCGGGTTTCTGTTCGTGGCGTCTTCGGCCTCGGCCTGCGCCACAATGACGCCGACGTCCACTTGATGTGCCTCGCCCAGGATCGGGACCGATACGGTCGCCCGGCGTCCTCTGGCGTTTACTTTCACGATCTTGCCTTCCAGCTCCAGCAGGGGGCCGGATGTGATCACGGTCTTGCCGTCGATGCGTTCGCCCTGCGACATGCCGAAGTCCCGGCCGCCTGGAGCGAACAGACGAACCACTTCCATCTGCTCGTCCGGTACCGGCTCCGGCCCGCCTGTACCCAGCAGGCGGATCACGCGGGGCAGGCCGCTGATGAAGTAGTAGAAACGGGGCGTCATGCCCGTGCGAACAAACACATAGCTGGGGAACACCACGCGGCGGATCGGCCACCATTTGCCGTGACGCCGTTCGTGGAGAATCTGGACGGGGGCGATGGCCTCCATGCCTGCGTCGGTCAGTTTCCTGGCCGTCTCCTGCTCGCTGCCGGTCATAACCTGCGCAACGTACCAGCGAAGCTCAGCCTTCATCGCGTCCCGCCTCCTCTGCTGCCGCGTCGCTGACAAGCCTTTGCAGCTGTGCCAGCAGTTCCGGATCGTTCTGAACGGCCTGGCGCATCCGTGCCTTCACGTTGCGCTCGACGGCCTCAATGGCCGCCAGGCGCTCTTTGCGCCAGCGTTCCTTGTAAATGGTGCTGCGTTGCAGCTGGACCAGCAGGCGGCCCGCCTTGTCCAGCGGCATGGAGTCGAAGTCTTCGTCCGCCGTTGCGATCCTGCGGGTCAGGCCGTCGATCATAATCGCGGAGGCCAGCTCCGTGGACTCGACGTCCTGATTCTCGCGGATGAATTGCAGCAGCGCCGTGGTCTGCTCTGATGCCTCTTTCAAACGTCGTGCTGCGCTGTTGTGGCGCATGGCATATCTGCCCACGGCGCTGCGGCTGATCTCATAGCCCAGGTCGGTGATCGTGTCGGCGATGTCCTGGTAGGTGTAGTTGACGTCTGCCAGCATCGTGTCCAGCTGTGCGCGGATTTCGTCGGGCAGTTCATCCACGCGGGACTTGATGCGGTTGCGCTCTCTCTGGTCGCCCATCAGACGTCAACGCCCTGGTCCTCAATGGTGCCCTCCACCAGATCGACGCCGGTCGGCGTCAGTTTCACGAAGGCGGAAGGCGGGACCACACCGTGCAGGATCTGTTCGGCCGCTTCTTCACCGATCACCTGGATGTACTTCTTGCCCGACAGGTAGTCAATGTGCTGCGCGATGCTGGGGACGCTCACCATGTTGGACTCCAGCAGGCTGTTGGTGATCGTTCTGATCTCCACCGGCGCAGGCTGAACGGAGTACAGCAGGGCCAGGATTTCGCCGCGGACGCGCTTGTTCGCTGCGACGGTCAGGTTGGCTGCCATATCGGCCCACCTCGCTTTCTGTAGATTTTGGGTCAGTTTCTTTTGGTCAGCTGGTCAAGGATTTTGTCCAGCTTGGCGTCGAAGCCCGCGACGGCGCGGATGAAGTCGTCGCGCAGGGTGTATTGGAAGGGGGCCTCCTGGATGAAGTTGTCCATCTTCTCGGCCAAGGCCTTGGTGTCGGCCGACGCCTTCTTCTCCACTTCGTCGATGCGCTCCTGCAGGCGCTTGTCCCGCTGGTCGAACTGATTCAGCTCTCGCTTGAGTAGGAAGCAGATGATGCCGTAGGCCACCACCTGAATGATCCATGTGATCCAGCTTTCCATGCTGCGCCCTCCAGATAAAAACGAAACTCCGTAAAGGCGCGCGGCCTTTACGGAGTTTATTGTAAATGGATTCGATTGTTGGGTAAATAAGAAGCAATTCCCTTAGTTTATGGGGGAAATGTGGATAAAATCAGACTATTCAAAGTCCAGCAGTGACAGCTGACCGGCAGGCGGCGCGTCCTTGCAGATTTCCTGCACCCAGCGGACCGTCAGGTCGAACTCCTGCGCCAGCTGTTCGGCGTTGTAGCCGGTGAACTTCTCGCGGATCAGCCGGTCGCGCGCCGTGCGGGTCAGGGCGTCCACCTTTGGGATGTAAAGGTTGGAGCCGCCGTACTGTGCCGCCAGCGTCAGCAGCGGCTGGATGCCCGTGATCTCCGCCAGCTGCCTGTACTGTTCGGGGATCATGTCAATGGTCAGCCGGTCCGTCCACTTCTCCATCGTGGCCTCCTTTCCGCTCTCCGCGTCCTCCGGCCAGCATGGCCTTCATCGCTTCGATGCAGTTGCGTGCGTGCTTGTCGTCCAGGAAGGTGGGGTGGGACGCGCCGAAACGCTTCTCCAGGAAGGCGCGCAACCTTTTCGGATCGTCAGCCCAGCCCAGCTTCGCGGCCAGCGCGTAGATTTTCGCCACCTGCTCCTTCGTCGGCCTGTTGTGCGGCGCGGTCGTCTCCTGTCCGGTCAGCCGTTTCAGCCGGTCGATCACCTGCTTGGCGTCTGCCGTCGTCAGCAGTCTTATGCTGTCCTTGCCCGTCGTCGTGAAGACGACGGCGTGAAGATCGTCGTTGCTGATCCCGCCGCCGCGCGCCAGCGCGTAGATGCAGCGCATCTGCTGCGGCGTCAGGACATTGGCCTGCGTTCCCATCCGTGCGCCCTCCTTCGCCGGTTAACCGTGCTCCAGCTTCTCGCGGTCCGGCTCGTACCAGAACACGTCGTCCACTTCGATGGACGCGCCTACGGCCACGATGTCCTGGGTGGGGTACTTGCGCAGGGCGTCCTTATCGACGCTGGGCGCGGGCGTCTTCACACAGTCGTCCATGCCCTTGCTGCGCAGCAGCTGGATGATCTCGGCCAGCTTGGTGGGGGCCTTCGGCAGCTTGATCTTCGTGGACTTGCGGAAGCCCACCGCGCCGAAGTTCAGCGTCTTGGTCTTCTTGCCGTCCATGTCGTCGCGGTGTGCCTCGGCGAACTCCTTGATCTGGCGCTCCATGCGCTTGGTGGCCTCGATGAAGACGCGGCTGCGGGCTTCGGCCTCGGCCTTCGCCTCGTCGATCTTGTTCTGCATCGCTGCCTCGAAGTTCTCCACAGTGCGCTGATTGTCCGCGATGGTCGCCAGCGCCTGATTCACGTCGTCCCAGCTCTCCAGAGCGGGGACTGTGTCTTCTACGCGTTTTCTTGCCATTGTGTCTTCCTCCTTGATGTCAAATATGCCACGACCAGCGATTCGGGTCTTTCCCGTCGCGGGCGATGGTCAGGGTGATGGGGCCGTCGTAGTGATAGATCGGGATGCAGCGGGCCGATGCCTCGACGATCTCGCCGACCATGCCCTCGCTGATCTCGTCGCCGAACACCCACATTTCGTCGCACATGCCCAGCAGCTTGCGGGCCATGCGCAGCCCCGCCTCGCGCTCCTTGTTCCTGTTCTCATTCATAAAGCGCGGGAACAGCAGGTGCGGGGCCAGCGGGATGCCGCCCATTTTCCAGACGTAGCGGCAGAAGTTCTCTGCGCGGCGGGCGTTGCGTTCGGGGTCTGCTGCATAGGGGCTGCAAACATAGATCACGGGATCGTCCGTCACGCGGCGCGGCTTTTTGATCCGGGTGTAGGCTGCCTTCATACCATCGCCCCCATCCACGCGATCAGGATCAGCCCAATGGCCGCGATGATCAGCCCCAGCGTTCCGGCCGCAGGGGCGCGCCGCTTGAAGAAGCAGACACCCCCGACGTAGGCGAAGACCGCAGCCGTCGCCGCCAGATAGATGATTGTCAGTGTTTTCACGTCGTTCTCCTTAGTACATCAGTTTGTATTTCCGGGCGCTTGCCAGGATGTCGCCGGTGATCTGCCCGCCCTCGGCGGCTTCCAGACAGATGTCCAGGATTTCCACGAAGGTGCCCATGCCGCCGTGCTTCACGTCGGCGGCGATGGTCGCCAGAGCGTCGGCAGCGTCGTCGCTCACGTTGTACTCCCGCAGGATCGTGCGCGCCTCGGTCTGGCCGATGCCGTTCAGCTTCAATTCCACCTTGCGGCGGTAGAGCTGCGCCAGGTTGTCGTGGCGGCCGCGGCCGCGGGTCAGCATCCCCTCCAGCACGTCCGTGCCGCACAGGATCACCGGCGTGCCGGTGTTGTCCCACACTTTGCGCAGGACCTCGAACTTGTCCACGTCCCACTTTGCCAGATACTCGGCCTCGTCCACCGCGATCAGCACGTCCGTGCGGCCCGACAGGTAGGCGATCAGGTCCTGGGTCTTGCGGTAGTTGTTGCCGCGCAGGGACAGGCCCAGCGGCCGCGCGATGGCCTCCAGCATATCGCCCACGCGCATCTGCGGCCAGGCTTCGATGTAAAGCACACCAGGCTGGGTCTGCGCGAAGTGGCGCAGCACGGTGGTCTTGCCGCTGCCAGGGTGGCCCACCATGACGCCCATCTTGCGCTTGCTGCAGACGTAGTTGCACCAGCCCATGCACTCCTTGAACTCCTTCGTCTCGAACAGCTCGATGCGCGTCTTGAAGTGGATCGGCGCGACGGGGACGTCAGGCCCCAGCCGTTCCTCCGTGCCCTTGATCTCGTTCACGGCGTCCCACAGCTTCTTCTCGTGTTCGGGCTTCATCCGCAGCCCCTGATTCACCAGCTGGCTGATGGCCGACCGACTGATGCCGGTCTTGTTGGCGATGGCCGCGAAGGTCACGCCCTCCGCGTCGCGCAGCCGCTGCAATTCGCGTGCCAGGTCCCCCTGGCTGGTGGTCGTTGCCAGATTCTCTGCCAGATTCGTCATTGTGTCAGCACTCCTTTCGTTTGTGGCTGTAAGCGCCGCGCCCCCGAAGGGGCGGCCCCGGCTTTCACGGGGCTGGGCCTTGGGCCTTTTCGGCTCTACCGGTCCATCAGACCGCCGATCCAGGCGAAGATGCCGAAGGCGGCGATCCAGCCGGTCATGTGCAGCGCCGTGGCCCAGCACATCGGGCGCGTGCCGCACTCCACGCTGCCTGCCACGCCCCAGGCGATGAACAGGCAGGCCGCCGACAGCCAGCAGCAGACCGTCTGGATCAGCTGGCGGATTCTCCGCGCCCGCCGCTTCTCGGCGGCTCTGCGCAGCTTGGCCGCGTCCAGGCGGCTGATGGTGTCAACCTCGTAGCAGGACAGCAGCACGATCTGCGTCGCGCCCTCGGTGTTCACGCGCTGGATCGCTTCGCGCAGCGCCTGGCGCTCGGCGGGGGTGGCCTCGGCCACCAGATAGCGGTGCAGCCTGCATCCGCGGTACTCGTTTTCGCGTTCGTTCATGGGGTCCGCTCCTTTCGTTTTTGTCACAGATGTCGCGCGTTATCGTGCGCTGCGCAGCAGTTCCTCGCCCATCGCCTCGAACATGGAGCGCACCACGTCGCCGCTGTTGTCGTCGCGCGGCTTGCGCGGCGGCTGGCTCTGCTTCCTGGCTCTGGCCTTGGCTGCCTTTTCGTACTCGATGGCCGTGATCGTTCCGGCGTTCTTGCTGGCGTCCACATCGTCGGAGAAGACGCTGCGGCTGGCGACGGCGATGCGGTGTCTGGTCTCGCGCAGCTGCTTCTTCTGTCTGCCGACGTGCGCGGCCACGCGTTCCTCGTCTTCGCCCACCAGCGAGAAGGTCTCGTGTAGACCGGCTTCGCACAGGAACTTGCCGTCCACCATCACCGACACGCTGGACAGATCGCTGCGGCTGTAACGGATCACGGCGTCCGTGCCCGCCAGCCCGATCATTTCGTCGGACCAGTAGAGCTTCTTCTTGAAGCTGATGCCGCGCTGCGTGATCTTGCGCTCGGCCATGTCCATGCGCGCCACCGACAGCATCGCCCAGCTGGGCTGCTCCATGCGGGCGCGGGGGAGGGTGTTGTAAAGGTCGATAGGCTTGCGCCCGCCGTGGCCTTCGTGGGGCCGGTTGTGGTAGGCGGGAAAGACGTCGTCCCGAAGCCATTCGTAGAACTGGTCCATCGTCCACAGCTGCCCATGCTCCAGCTGCCGCCGTAGGTCGCGGGAGAAGTCCTCCGGCCGTTCCTTCGGGCTGCCGCCGCACCAGCCGGGCGCGTCGCGGATGTAGATGTCCTCCAGCGTGCCGAAGAATCGCTCCACGGTCTTGGCCCAGCCGTGATAGGGCTGCGCGTGGTGGATCGTCACGTTGAACAGCTGGATCACGCTATTGCTGGCGATGTTGCAGTTCAGATAGCCCAGGTCGTGTTCGCCCATCAGGCCGGTCTCGAAGGTCTTGCTGCGGTAGTCCTTGCCGTTGTCTATGTAGAGATGGGCGGGCAGGCCGTAGAACGGGCTGTGTTCCGTGTGGGCCACGCCGCGGATGAACGCCTCGGTGATCGTCTCCGTGTTCGGGTTGGTGCAAAGCACCCAGCCCACCAGGCAGCCGGTCGCGGCGTCGTACCAGGCCGTCAGCCACGGGCGCACCGGCTTGCCGGTCTCGTCCAGCACGAAGCAGTCGAACTGATGGTGGTCGCCGAACCAGACCTCGTTCACGCGCTGCGGCTTCTCACGCAGGGCCATGAACATGTGGTCGTCCTTCCAGGCTTTCACGCCGCGGCGGGCCAGCGTCACTTCGTCGGACGGGATCGCCGCCAGCATCCGCGACAGCGTCTGCCTGCACTCCGGTACCCGCATCCCCGCCTTCACCGGCTCCGCGCAGGGCGGGTAGTGATTGATCTCGCCCGTTTCCATCAGACGGGCGCGGGCCTCGGTGCCCTCGCAGAAGATGCACTTCTGGCAGGCGTCCGGCCCCAGCACGGCGGCCTTGTCCACCAGCTTGTTGTAGATCGTGGCCTGCGTCCGCTTCACCTTGTCGGCGTACAGGCCGTATGCGTATTGATAGGCAGCCGCGCAGATGCTCGGCCGTGTGCCCTTGTCCTTGCGGCTCACCGCGCGCATGATGCCCGGCAGCCCCTTTTCCTCGTAGGCGTCCATCCAGCGGTAGAGCGTCCGCAGGCTCGTGCCGTGGTCCTCGGCCAGCGCCGTCAGCTGCTCGACCACGTCTGCCGGATTCATCGCGCGGATCGCGCGGCCCTGCCGGACGGCCCGCTGCTTGCCCAGCAGCTCCTGGATGCCCTTCTCGCCGAAGCGGGCGTGGTAGGCAGCCAGATCGCAGTCTTCGCCGCCAGCGGCGTTGTCGCATTGTGCGTAGTAAAGGATCTGTGCCTCCTGCGGCAGGCTGCTGACGGCGATCTGGTAGCTTTCGCCGCCGTTGCCGCCGCGGCCGCCGGATTGCTTGCGGGTCTCATAGACGCCGCCCGCGATCTTCTCGCGGATGCGCTGGGGGGCTTCGCCGGTCAGCAGGGCCGCGGTGCTGGTGCTGATGTAGCTCTGCATTTACGCACCCCTGCCTTTCCTCCGCTGCTTCTTCGCAGCCGCTTCATAGCGCGCCATGACGGGGGCCACGGCGGCCTTGACGTTGTGGCCGCTGCGGCGGCCCTTGATCGTCGCCAGCAGACTGTCGTATGGGATGCCCGCCTCTGCGGCCAGCGCCTTCTTGGTCAGGCAGTGCTTCGCGCAGAACATGACGATCTCCATGCCGTATTCGGTGTACGGCTCGCGGTAGCCCGGCTCCGGTTTGTACTTCTCCATAATGTGTCCTCCTTTCAGCAGGCATGAGCGCCGCGCCCCCGAAGGGGCGGTCCCGGCTTTCACGGGACTGGGCCTTGCCCTGCGTGGGCTTAGTACAGCACGCGGCGGATCACGTCCAGGATCAGCGCCGCCTCGCTGTCGCCTTCTACGTTGACCTCGCGGCGTCCGCCGCCCTCGAAGCAGATCGTCACCAGATTGCCGTCGTCCGACAGCTCCAGCCGCTCGACGCCCGTGCGCCGTCCGCTGCGAAGCAGATCAGAGAACTGCTGCACAAATACCTTCCTGCGGTTTACCATCTTCGTCTCCTTTCTCCTGCTCCCGCCTCTGCCAGAACGGGCAGACCGGGATGCTGGCCTTGGCCTCTGCGGCCCTCCGGCACATCGGCAGCCCCTCGCCGCGGAACATGCAGTTCCGGCAGCCGCCGTAGCCCTCCGGCCTGTACCATCCGTCCGCGTTCACGTCTCGTAGCTGTCGATGAAGTCGATCAGCTCCTGCACGCTGTCCGCTGCCCACTCCGGCTCGTCCATCGCGCCCGGGTCCGTCTCCGGCAAAAATGCCGCGAAGCGCCCGCCCACGTCGATGGCCTCCGCCGCCGTCAGCCGCCAGATGCTCCACTTCTTGTAGGTCTTGATCCGTCTCATGCCCTTGCCTCCTTGTCATGTTTGTGTTACAATTCCCATGGGGATGATCTCATGGATTTCGATTTTTCCGATGTGCGCCAGGTCTTTGAAGCTGCCGACGATTATGCCGCGAACAAATACCTGGACGCTGGCTGGGTGCTGCTTCGCGTCGCAGAGCGGCGGGGCGAAGACAGGTCTGAACTGGTGTATGTGCTTGCGTGGACGCAGGGGACTGAGCCGGTGTGGCCGTGATCTCGTCGCCCAGCAGCTCCGCGCCCATGCGGTAGAACATCGCGCGGATCGGGTCGCCGTGTTCGGCGGCCTGCTCCGCTCTGATCTGCTCCAGCTGCTCGCACTGCCGTTCGATGTGCGCGGCGACGCGTGCCTGTGACTCGGTGTCGCCGCGCCGCTTCTGCGCTTCCTGCTGCCGCAGCACCTCGGCCACGGTCGCGCGGATCACCTCGACGATCTGCTTCTCCTGCGCTTCGGTGAAGGCTTCATTTCCCATCTTTTGAACTTCTCCTTCCGTGTCATGTTAATTTGTCTTGTTTTTGTGTCGGGTTTTTGCTATACTGTTTCGCGGTTCGTGGCTGTCGTGTTTGCTTGCCACGCTCACAGTATAATTCACAAATGCTAATTTGTCAATCTCATTTGTGAAAATTAAGGGGTAGTATTATGAGCATTTGTGAACGTCTATTTGAATTGATGGGTACCCAGCGCGGCAGGCAAGAACAGTTGGCGGCCTATATCGGCGTCAAACCTACCACAATCACGAACTGGAAGCAGCGGAACTCTGATCCGCCTGCGAAGCTGCTTATTCCCATTTGTGAATTTCTTGGCTGCTCGTTGAACTACCTCTTGACGGGCGAAGAAAAAGAGGACGCCGACGCGATCCAGGGGATCAGCGACGACGCCCTCAAAGTAGCCCGCCTGTGGGACGAACTGGACGTGCCAGGCAAGGCGATCATCCTCGGCGAGTTGTACCGCAGAGCCGAAGCTCTGGCCGCGCCGGATGACGGTCCTGGCTCACCGTTGCGCGCGGCAAGATAACGCATCTGGTGCCCTGGCCGCGCCCGCGGCGGTAACTGCATAATATCTGCATATATTGCATACTTATACATAGCAAAAGACAGACGGCCGACGCGGTGACGCGTGCAGGCTGTCTGCCTTGTTTGTTCTGTATTTGCCCGAAAAGCCTGTATTCATGCGGGTTTTCGGGCGTTTTTTGTGTCCGGCGCACCTACCGGCGCACCCGGCGCACCTCTGGCGTTCAGCAGCGGCGGCGCGCGGCGGCGTCCGGCAGCTCTCCCGCTCGGCGGCTCGAACGCGAAAAAGCCCAGTGTTTGCAAGGCTTTCACCGTTTTCTAACGCGCGTCCGAACGCTCGAACGCCCAGCGTTAAACGCGAACGCCCCGAAGCGTTAGAAACGCGCCGACGACGAAAAAAGACGCCCGAACAGCGTCGCGCGGCCGTCGTGATTGACACGGAACGTGCGCGTCGCCGTCGTGGCGTCGGCTCAAATTTTCGGCGGTTTTCAGAACTTACCGCCCCTGCAATCCCTTGATTTCCCTACCTTTTTCGGCTTATCCCACCTTTTCCCGCCCCGTCTCTCGATCTCCGTCATTTTTGACACTGATCTCGTTACGTCACAACAGAACGCACAGATGCGGGTGATCGCTTCGTCGATATCCTCATCGCTGATACCGCGATAGGTGACTAAGCGGATAGAATCATCGGTAATGTAGTGTGCTCGGACGTGAGCCTCTTCTTCGAGGGCACGCAGCCAGTCTTTGCCCTTGAGCTGACCGTGAAGATCGACCTTGACGATATTGGTCTGAACGGTGGACATATCGATCGAGATGTCCTTTGCATTCTGGATACCCTCTGCTAACTTTCTGGCGCGGGCATTGTCGTGTGCAACGCGCGCAGAGAGGTGCTTGATCGCATATTCACCGCCAGCCTCAAGCAGGCCGACCTGGCGAAGCTGGCCGCCGAGAAGCTTACGCGTGCCTCGCGCCGCAGCAATGAACTCGCTGCTGCCGACAACGAAGGAACCAATCGGAGCAGACAGCCCCTTCGAGACGCAGAACTGCACGCTGTCGATGCCCTTGGTCAACTCGGCAACGCTGATCCCAAGATAGGCTGCTGCGTTAAAAACGCGGGCACCGTCCATATGAGTCTTTACACCATAGCGCTTTGTGATCTCGAGTATCTTTTCGATGTCTTCGCGGGAGATCACGCAGCCGCCTTCAAAGTTGTAGGTATTTTCCAGACAGACGAGCTTGATATCGCCGCCCTGAAGCGTTTTTTCAAGCTCAGCGAGATCATAGACGCCTTTGGTATGCGGCAGGCATACGGGAAGCACTCCGCACAGCGCTTCGCTGAAAATGCCCTTTTCCGCCTTGTACATATGCATGTTCTTTGCCGTAACGGCTTTTTCGCCGCGCTTGCAATGCGTGGCCACGCATACCATGTTGCCCATGCTGCCGGACGGCACAAAGAGCGCATCCTCTTTTCCGAATACTTCGGCGACATAGGTCTCCGCTTCGACAGCGGTGGGGTCTTCGCCCTTGCTGCCCTTTGCGCGGCCATCATCGCCAAGCGGAACGCTGATCATGTATTCCAGCATTTCCTTGGTAGGAAGTGTTACAGTATCACTTCGCAGATCAATGGTCCTCATTTGCTTGCCCTCCATTGTAAAGTTTTGGGATGCCACCTTTTCATCCCTTGCCTGTATTATAATATCCAAAAATAGTTTTTGTCAATTGATAATATAATAAAAAACTATAATGCAATCTTTTTCTACGAGAAACACAAAGAAAAATGTCGATTATATGTGAATGATGCACATACGATCGACAAGAAAAAGAAGATATTTAATCCTATCCGCCCATCATAGCACCGCTTTTCATCCTGCCACAATGAAGATTGACCCACTCTTTGAAATATGCTAAACTTCATTTTAACGGCTATTGCAAGGGATGCACCGACGCCCTGCCGTCACGCCATCATTCTCAAAGGAGACCTCGCTTTGAACATCACCACTGTTTTATTCGACCTAGATGGGACGCTGCTGCCGATGGACCAGGACGCTTTCACCA
>ERZ780167.441-NODE-441-length-42910-cov-8.755431_pt1 | contig 42910 bp, 32 predicted proteins | sample MGYA00510982_ERZ780167 | MGnify/ENA primary metagenome ERZ780167 (study PRJEB29588, sample SAMEA2146107) | human gut metagenome | biome: human gut; feature: human-associated habitat; material: faeces | place: Denmark | collected 2008/2010 ... | reverse complement strand
CATAATATGTTCAAGATTTTTATATATCAAGTATCTCTTGCATAAAGGATATATTCCAAAACAAATTCTTACAGAAACGTCATATATGCTGAAATCTAAACAATATGACGAAGATGAAATGAAAAAACTAATAAAAAAATTAGGAATATATGATTTTATTTCTTCATTGTTATACGTGATGAATGAGAAGTCCGAACTCACTGAAGGCTTTATGCCAATAGAAAGTTCAAACGATAAACTATCTGATATAATAGCCGACAGAATAAAAGAATTTTGAATAATATGGAAGCAAAAAAATATATGCACTCATATGATATGAAATATTTGCAATTGCTATCACAGTCATTTCCAAATATTTCAGAAGCAAGTACTGAAATTATCAACTTGCAAGCCATACTTCATCTCCCCAAAGGTACGGAACACTTTCTTGCGGACATTCATGGTGAACATGAAGCATTCCTTCATGTATTAAAAAACGCATCAGGAAATATACAACGTAAGGTAAATGAAATTTTTGGAAACACAATGCGTGAATCAGACAAACGCGAATTGTGCACCTTAATATATTATCCTGATCAGAAACTTGAACTTATAAAAGCATCAGAAAGAGATATAAATGACTGGTATCATATAACTATACACCAGCTTGTTTCTATATGCCGTCTTGTATCAAGCAAATACACACGCTCAAAAGTACGCAAAGCCCTACCTGCAGACTTCAGCTATATTATTCAGGAATTACTACATGAACGTACAGACGATGCAGACAAGGCTGCATACGTAAACGTAATCATTGATACAATTATATCAACAGGACGGGCTGACGACTTTATAATTGCAATATCTAACGTCATACAAAGGTTAGCCATAGACCAATTACATATACTTGGCGATATTTATGACCGAGGCCCAGGAGCCCATATCATTATGGACAATCTTTCAGCCTATCATAGCTGGGACATACAATGGGGCAATCATGATATTCTTTGGATGGGAGCACTTGCCGGAAACAAAGCATGCATCTGTAATGTCATCAGACTATCACTACGTTACGCAAACATGGCAACCCTGGAAGATGGTTACGGAATAAATCTGCTCCCATTAGCCACATTTGCAATGGATACATATAAAGATGATCCATGCAAAGAATTTATACCAAAACTACTATATGGAGACGCAAAAGACATTGATGAAAAATCACAACGTCTTACAGCTCTGATGCATAAAGCCATAACCATAATACAGTTTAAGGAGGAAGCAGCCATATATCAGCGTCATACAGAATGGAACATGACAGACAGAATCCTTCTTTCAAATATTGATTATAAAAAAGGAACCATAAATATAGATGATAGAGAGTATAAATTAAGAAGTAACAGTTTCCCGACAATTGACCCGTCATGTCCATATAAGCTTACTGATGACGAAGCCTCACTGATGGAGAAACTTTGCCATTCTTTTCAAGTCAGCGAAAAACTACATAAACATATACGTCTTCTGTTACAGCACGGCTGCATGTATTCTGTATATAATAATAATCTTCTGTTCCATGCCTCCATTCCTCTCAATGACGATGGTACCCTAAAGCAGGTCGAGATAAAACCCGGATACAAATTCTCCAGCCGTGATCTGTTCAATAATATTGGAATGATGATTAGAACAGCATTCCAAGAAGATTCTCTTCCTGAAGACAAAGCATATGCCACAGATTATTTCCTTTACCTTTGGTGTGGCCCAAACAGCCCACTTTTCGACAAATCAAAAATGGCAACATTCGAAAGATACTTCATCGAAGAGAAAGAAACACATTATGAAGAAAAAGGAAATTACTTCAAGTATCGTGATAATGAAGAAATTGTTGACAGCATAATGGATGCTTTCAATATAAAAGGAAACAATCGACATATCATAAACGGCCATGTGCCGGTACATGTAAGAAGCGGTGAGACACCGATAAAAGCTAATGGAAAACTCATGGTTATTGATGGTGGATTTGCACAAGCCTATCACAAAGAAACCGGTATTGCCGGATACACGCTGATATATCATAGCCGAGGCTTTCAGCTTGTACAACATGAACCGTTCACAAGCACGACAGATGCAATACAACAGTGCACGGATATCAAAAGCACCACACAGATTGTTGAAATGTCATCCCATCGTATGTTGGTAGCAGATACAGATATTGGAATTGAACTGAACAAGCAAATATGCGATCTTGAGAAGCTCCTCTATGCATATAGGCATGGCCTGATAAAAGAAAACATAAGGAATAAATAAAGAAACAAGGATTGAACGAAGTTCAGAAGGGATTGGTTGCCGAGAACCCACGGTACCAATCCCTTATAGGCATCGAGATGAGCCATCTGGCCCATTTACATATTTTCTGCATCCAATGAATTTTTCGTTTGAGTTTTCAATTCTACCCCCAAAAATAAGTGCGTATTTGCTATCAGACTCTCTTTGGACGCAAATACGAGAGAATTGACGGATTTAGCAAAGCGTTGACTATCAAAAGCTTACACCCGGCAACATTTTCCTGCCATGTAAAAGGCACCATTCGAGCATCCGATACAGCCCGTTTCATGGGCTCAAACGCACAATATCACACCCTAATATGGGCATAAACGGAGGCCGAAACAGGCATAAACAGAATGCAAGACAGATCATCCGGAATCATGAGACAGGATATACGACATGGCTGTATGGCCGGAACAGGCCTTCCGATGGTTCTCTTAACATTTCTTTACACCTCTTTTGCGATTTTGTTTTGTCAAAAAAAGTCACGAAAATCTGTAAGTCCGTCGCACGAGTTTTCTCGAAAAACGCCTGCATACTGCGTAAGAATACATACGATAAGCATGCAACCTTATTGCAATGAGAATTTATAAAATTGTGACAACATAAATTTATTTTACATAAGCATATGAGCTTCACAGTTCATAACTATCCGAAATATCAGTCCTCATTCCATGCAAACAAATAGACACCAAATTTATATACGTCCAAAAACAGTATACCTATCAAATCGGTATGCTGTTTTATATTTCTGTATTCATCATTATTCTATAACATTCCTTATTCTATAACATTCCTTTGGTGCTGGGCAGTTCATAGTGAAATATATCACGATGAACAGCCATTCTTATTGCTCTAGCCATAGCCTTGAATACACCTTCTATTTTGTGATGTTCATTCTCCCCTTCTGCCCTGATATCAATATTCATCCAGGCGGAGTCACTGAGACTTTTGAAGAAATGGAAAAACATCTCTGTAGGAACATCACCGATTTTTTCACGATGAAAATCAACGTGCCAATTAATCCACGGCCGTCCTCCGAAATCTAAAGTAACAAGACACGTGCAATCATCCATTGGCAGACAATAACCATACCTTTCTATACCACGTTTGTCACCTAATGCATTCGCAAGACATTCCCCAATGGCAATTGCTGTATCTTCTATCGTATGATGTTCATCTACATTCAGATCACCATCTGTATGTACTGTAAGATCCATCATGCCGTGTCTTCCAATTTGCTCAAGCATATGGTCGAAGAATCCCAGACCTGTTGAGATATCGCATTTACCGATTCCGTCAATATTCAATTTTACATAAATGTCAGTCTCATTTGTTTTACGACTATACTCAGCTATTCTTTCACCGGCAAATAAGATCTCTGCAATTTTATCCCATGTAACACCATCATGGCCCAATATTAGAGCTTTACATCCCAGATTCTCCGCCAACTGTCTGTCTGTATCACGATCTCCTATTACATAACTATTGGCTAAATCATACTCCGGATTATTAATATATTCCATCAACATTCCTATTCCCGGCTTCCGCATCGGAGAATTGTCTTCCGGAAAGTGTCTGTCAATAAGTTGGTCATCAAATACAATCCCCTCTCCTTCCAATGTTCTCAAAACAAAGTTATGTACAGGCCAAAAAGTTTCTTCCGGAAAAGAATCTGTTCCCAAGCCGTCCTGATTACTAACCATAACCAGTCTGAAATCAAGCTTATTACATATAAACGAAAGATTTCTCAAGACTCCTTTGACAAACCTCAGTTTGTCAAAAGAATCAATCTGCTCATCTGCAGGTTCTTCTATCAATGTGCCATCACGATCGATAAACAGTAGTCTTTGCGGTTTCATTCAAATCAAGGCTTTTCTGTTTTGTTTTTATTCTGGTTTCAATACGTCCATATACATAATACATTACAAAAAACATCCACACATTAATATAGCAGACGAAGAATGTAATCACAACACCTACAATATAATTCAGCATTCCAAAATATTTCGGGAGACCACTCGGATCACCAATTGTAAGGCCATAAGCATTGTTCTGTACTGCAAGATACATTACAACACGCGGCAAACCTATAACAACATAAAGCACCGATATCATTATGGCACATAGTATAAATACCAACATGATAAATCCCCAGTGACGCCATCCGTTACGGTATGCCTTCCCAAAAATTGACCATACCCTTGCTTTAGATTCAACAAGATATTTCATCACCGAATAAATCAACGGAATAATGGCAATCAGTGCAAGCACTATAAAAAATACCATAAATATGAAATATGTTGTATTCAAACTTTCTGGCGACTTGTTAGTACCTAATAATAACAGTATTGCAGTACCCAACATAATTATAATCACTGAAACCAGCAACATCATTACAGTCATTAATAAGACTGTTTGCAAAGTATAGATATAATTATGCTTGAGGGATTTGTCATTCAATAGAGACATAACAGCAGCTCCAAGCCAACTTATTGAAAATACCATGGGCACCAAGAAAACTAACTGCATCCATGACCATGAATCAAAAAAAACAGACAAACTCATGATCGTAGAATAAACAAAAGCAGCCAGCCATGTTTTGCGGAAAATTGTTGCAAAATTGGTAAACATCAGTTCATAAGCTGAGTATATACAACTCGAATAACTGCGATCTTTGTATAAAAATTTCTCTATCATAGCTGAATATAACTTGTTTTTCTTCTAAATTCTGAACATATTATAGCTGTTGCAACCGCAACATTAAGACTATCTGTAGTAGCTCTATCTTGTGGAAAGTTAGGTATAAGCAATTTATTACTTATCATTTCCCTTAACTTATGCGAAATTCCATTACCTTCGTTACCCATCACGATGAGTCCACATTCCGTAAGCCTCTTTTCGTATATATTGTCACCATCTAGAAATGTTCCATATACAGGCATGTCCGAAGGCAACTTATCAATAAATTCTACCAGATCCGTATATACAACACACACTCTTGATATGCTTCCCATTGTAGCCTGCACAACCTTAGGATTATAAACATCTGCAGTACCCTGACTGCATATAATTTTTGTTATACCAAACCAGTCTGCAATACGTATTATAGTACCAAGATTCCCAGGATCCTGTACATCATCCAAAGCTAAAACCAGATCGTTATTCAACTCTTCCGGAATTACAATATTTTCTATTTTCGGAAATACAGCCAATACCTGCTGAGGATGTTGAAGGAAACTCACCTTACGAAGTTCTTCGTCACTAACTTCAATAACCTCACTTTCGCTTTTGTTATAACGTGACAAATTATTTTCCAGCCATTCTTTTGTCGCAACAATTATTCTGGCCGGCATACAATCGAGCAAATCACTCACGACTTTAGGTCCTTCTGCAACAAAAGCCTTTTCACGATTACGGTTTTTCTTGAGTTCAAGTGATTTTATATATTTTATTCTGCCTTTACTTATCATTATTTCCTATAAGAGCAAACATATGCCTGTCCATGGCCCCAATATAGGTTCCAGTCATTCATATATCGGAACCGGACTTTAAAAGGATGGCATCTACTATATCTTAATCTTAATGCAAAGATAGCAATATTAATCAATTATTTCGTAACTTTGCAAATAAATTAAAGCATATTGAATATAATTAAACACATATCATCTCTACACATACATCCTCATGTACGCATTCTGCTTGTCATCAGTGCAGTTACAATATTCATGTGTACATCCTGTTCCACAACCAAGTTCGTACCAGATGGTGAACACCTTCTTACCGAAGTCAAAATCGAAACAGACAACAAGATTGTTGATCCCTCACAAATGGAACAATACATAAGTCAAAAGGCAAACACAAAATGGTTTTCATTATTCGAAATTCCTCTTGGCACATACAATCTGTCTGGTCGTGACTCCACAAAATGGATAAATAAGGTATTAAGAAGACTTGGCGAGAGCCCCGTTCTGTTTGATACATTAAAAGCAGACATGTCACGTAATAATCTACGCGCAGCAATGCAGAACATGGGCTATCTGCGTGCAGATGCATCTTTAACCACAACGGCAAAGGATAAGAAAATAAAAGCTATCTACAAGCTACATCCAGGGAAGCCTTATTTCATTGGAAACATTGAGTATGATATCCACGACAAGAATATTGCCCAAATACTCAATATGGATAATGCGGAAAATCACGGACTGAAAAGTGGTATGATATTCTCCATCAACAATCTAGAGAACGAACGTAAAAGAATAACAAACATATTATCTGACAGTGGATACTACAAATTTAATAAAGACTACATAATTTACGAAGCTGATTCCACTAGAAGCAACGACTCAATTGACATCAAATTAAAACTGATTAAATATAGAGCAGACAGCAAAAGTCCAGAAAAAAATCACAACCGTTATTACATTAACAAAGTGAATTTCACTGGGGATGACGGTAACAGAATAAAACTAAGACGTAGTGTACTCGATGATAATTTAGCCATAAAAGAAGGATCACCTTTCTGCGAACATGATCTTCAGAAAACCTACAACAACTTTGCAAGACTCCAAGCTGTAAAATATACAAACATACAGTTTGAAGAATTGCCTGATACATCACTGCTGAACTGCAACATACAATTAAGTACAAACAAACCGAACACTATTTCCTTCCAACCAGAAGGAACAAATACCGCAGGTGATCTCGGAGCTGCAGCTTCACTTACGTATGAGAACCGCAATCTTTTTCACGGTAGCGAACTGTTAAGCATACAGTTGCGTGCTGCATTCGAGGCCATCACCGGATTGGAAGGATATCAGGCAGAGGACTATGAGGAGTACAATATAGAAGGACGCCTTATGTTTCCAAGATTCATCGCTCCTTTTCTTTCCGAAAACTTCAGAAGAAACAGCAATGCTCACTCCGAACTTACAATGAGCTATAATCTGCAAAACCGGCCGGAGTTCCATCGCAGAGTCTTTACTGCAGCATGGAGATACCATTGGAATGCCCCTAAGCAAAACTCTACTTATCGTTTTGATCTCATAGATTTGAACTATGTTTATATGCCGTGGATTTCAGAAAAGTTCAAGGAAGATTATCTTGATGATGATTCCAACAGAAACGCAATACTAAAATATAATTATGAAGATCTTTTTATAATGAAGATGGGATTCGGTATGACTTACAATAATGGAGTGCATGCCATAAAAGCAAACATTGAAACAGCAGGAAATCTTCTGAGCCTGATATCGAACATATCTAGATTTGACAAAAACAGCCAAGGGCAATATACTTTATGCAATATAGCATTCGCACAGTACATAAAAGCAGACTTTGATTATACCAGATTGTTCACATTTGACTGGCGCAACTCACTGGCCATGCATTTTGACATCGGTATCGCCTATCCCTATGGAAATAGCAAAATACTACCTTTTGAAAAAAGATATTTCTCTGGAGGTGCTAATTCTGTACGAGGTTGGAATGTCAGAGAACTCGGACCTGGTAGATTCAAGGGAACAGACGGACGTATCGATTTTATAAACCAGACCGGAGACATGAAACTGGACTTCAATCTGGAATACCGCACGGCTTTGTTCTGGAAATTCAACGGCGCATTCTTCGTAGATGCAGGTAATATATGGACCCTACGTTCGTATGCAGAACAACCCGGCGGTCAATTCAAAATTGATGAGTTCTATAAGCAGATTGCTGTGTCATATGGTCTCGGAATACGCTTGAATCTTGATTATTTCATATTGAGATTCGATATGGGTGTCAAAGCCATCAATCCTGCATATACAACAAAGAAAGAACATTATCCAATAATAGATCCTAATTTCAGACGCGACGTTTCATTCCACTTTGCAGTAGGACTTCCGTTCTAAACGGATCATCGTAATCCCACAAACAACTATGACATTCATACTTTTTTCATACACCATCACATAATACCAATATCATTATTCTATAAATACCCATCCGAAAAATTGCGAATGTATATCTATAAAGAATATAAATCCCCAAAAGTATCAGTTCAACTTTTGGGGATTATATAATTGATATGCAATATATTATTTTATAAAATAATTACTGATGTTGCTCTCTCAACAAATCATTGACAGTCTTAACAGGATTAAATGTTGATATCGGAACTTCCACGAACACCGTATTCCAATCGCTCATTGCTCCGTTCCATAAACCAGGAAGTTCGAGTGCCTTGAGTTCTTTTCCATTCTTGCTTTTTGAACTGATAAAACCTGTTGACTTGTCAACGAAATCCGGAAGATGGAATGGTCTTCCTTTGTAATCTTTTGTTGCGCACACAAGATCAACTGGATTGAAGTGGGTGCCTTCTTTGAACATACGCACATATTCCTCGTTGCTCTTATCAATCTGACTCGACTCAAGAATCTGCAGACTTACAGTTCCATCATGATTATAACAAAGGAACGGACCACCTCCCGGTTCGCCAACATTCTTCACCATTCCACAGACTCTCATTGGTCGGTTCAACTTATTGCGTAAATATATAACCAAATCTGCATCCTCAAGTTCCTTGATATCTGTACGTCTGCAACACAAATCACGCTGCACAAAGCGTATTATCTCCTCAAGTTGAGCATGAGTGTAGTTGCCTGTGTCGAGCAAATTAAGATAAGCAAAAGCACGTGCCTGCAGATCAATAAGAATTCCGGCAAGCAACTTCTTATATTTCACCGTATCATCTTTGAATCTGTCAGGAACAACATTATCAATATTCTTTATGAATATAACATCAGCATCAATATCATTGAGATTTTCTATCAAAGATCCATGTCCTCCAGGCCGGAACAACAAGGAACCGTCTTCGTTCCTAAACGCAGTATTGTCCGGATTTGCCGCAATAGTGTCGGTATTGGCCTTCTGTTCTGAAAAACTGATATTGTATTCCACACCGAACTTTTCCGCATATAAATCAGCCCTCTCCGATACTTTCTGCTTGAAAAACTCAAGATGATCATGTGAAACCGTAAAATGAACATTTGCCTTTCCTTCTGATTTGGCGTATAAAGCAGCCTCAACCAGATGTTCTTCCATTGGTGTACGGGGGCCCTCCTCATAATTATGGAAGAGCAGTAAACCTTTAGGAAGACGTCCGTAATTCAGCCCCTTATCTTCAAGTAGGTTTGCCACGATTTCCTTATATTCGCCATTATCAACCAAACAGGTAACACACTTTCCTGTATTAACCTTACATGTATTGCACAACTCCTTTTTAAAGGCAAATTTCTTTATATTTTCAAAAAACTCCTTTTCAAATTCTGTTGTAGGCTTATCATAGTCTGCATCCAGAAATGCATACAGATTCTTAAACATGCGACTAGCCGCACCGCTTGCCGGCACAAACTTCACAATCTTATGGCTACCGTTAAGATAAGTATCCCATATGGAAAGATATTTATGCATCTCGTCTTCTGTCGGCGACATTATACCTTTGCCTACGGAAGCGGCAGCTTCAATCTTAAGAAATGGGAAACCTTTTTTTATTTCGTCAAGCTGGTGTTCTACTTGCTCTTCAGTGATTCCTCTTAAGGATATTTGCTTTAGGTCTTGTTGAGATAACATATTATTGAGTTTATGTAAATTGTTGTATATTCGTTACAAATTTAGTTACTTTTTTCATAAATGCGAAACGTTAAAGGTATTTTTTGTAACTTTGTGACCAAACTTAATATAGATAAACATAGTTATGGCAGGAATATTAAGATCCACAAAAGAAGAAAAAAGAGAGTTTGTCCGTATCATAAGATATTTACGTGATACTTTGGGAGATTCTCTCATGCCTGACGACGAGCAAAATTTGAGACAAATAATAGAAACTGCAGTAAAAGAAAACAAAATTGAAAGAGATGTCTTTGGGCTGAACCCAATATTATTAAGTTTTCAGACTGCAGAAGTTGAAGTGCAGGAAATAGGCATGAAACGTGACTGCGTACTATCTATATTGCTGTATAATATTGTCACTAATGACGATAGTGTAACAGAGCGAATAGAAAAAATATTCGGCAAAGGTGTTGCACAGATAATACATGGTCTTGTAAGAATCCAAAATCTTTACAGTAAGAATCCTGTTATAGAAAGCGAGAATTTCAAAAGTCTCCTTCTTTCATTTGCAGAAGACATGCGCGTCATTCTTATAATGATCGCAGACAGAGTCAGTCTGATGCGTCAGATAAGAGACACAGACAATGAGGAAGCAAAACGTAAAGTATCCGAAGAAGCCAGCTATCTTTATGCCCCACTCGCCCACAAACTGGGATTGTATAAACTAAAAAGCGAACTTGAGGACCTTAGTCTGAAATATCTTGAACACGATGCATACTATGCCATCAAAGAAAAACTTAACGCCACAAAAAAATCCCGTGATGCATACATTGAGAGATTCATTCAGCCAATAGAAGAACAACTGCATAAAATGGGAATAAAATGTCATGTGAAAGGACGCACAAAAAGTATCCATTCCATATGGCAAAAGATGAAAAAACAGAAATGCGCATTCGAAGGTATATATGATCTGTTTGCAATTCGTATAATTATTGACTCACCTATAGAAAAAGAGAAAATGCTTTGCTGGCAAACATATTCATTAATCACCGATATGTACATGCCAAACCCCAAAAGATTACGCGACTGGCTTTCTGTGCCCAAATCCAACGGATATGAAAGTCTACATATAACCGTACTTGGACCAGAAAACAAATGGGTAGAAGTGCAGATTCGTACAGAAAGAATGGACGAAATTGCAGAGCGTGGTCTTGCTGCACATTGGAGATACAAAGGTATCAAAGGTGAAACTGGACTTGACGAATGGCTTAACAATATACGCAGCGCGCTTGAAACGAACGATGATATGCAGTTGATGGATCAATTCAAAATGGACTTATATGAAGACGAGGTTTTTGTTTTCACTCCCAAAGGCGATCTGTTCAAATTTCCAAAAGGAGCGACCGTACTTGATTTCGCATACCATATACATTCCGGTATCGGTAACAAATGCGTCGGGGCAAGAATAAACGACAAGAATGTTTCCATAAGGGAGATTCTGCATTCTGGTGACCAGGTGGAAATCATCACACAGAACAACCAGAAGCCCAAACGCGACTGGATCAACATTGTCAAGACAAGCAGAGCTAAAGCCAAGATAAAGCTTGCACTGAGAGAGACGCAGGTAAAAGAAGGCTTATATGCAAAGGAAATGATCGCCAGAAAACTCAAGAATAGGAAAATAGAGATGGACGAAAGCACAATGGCTCATATGATTAAAAAGCTAGGCTTTAAAGAGACGTCCGATTTCTATAAACAATTAACAGATGAGAAACTTGACGTTAACGAGGTGATAGAAACATATATTGAAGTCAGAAATCATGATTTGAATTTAAACGGACCCGGTATAACACGATCTGCTGAAGAATTCAATTATGAAAACCATGACGATGATATGATCCATGCACATGAAGATGTGCTTGTTATAGACAGAAATCTAAAAGGCATTGATTATACTCTTGCAAAATGTTGCCACCCTATATATGGAGATCCCATATTCGGATTTGTAACAATAAACGGCGGAATAAAGGTACATTGTGAAAACTGCCCCAATGCTCCTGAATTGAGAAAACGGTTTGGCTATAGAATTGTAAAAGCACGTTGGAGTGGGAAAGGAACTTCCCAATATAATATTACTCTGAGAATTATAGGAAATGACGATATTGGCATTGTTAACAACATCACAAGCATTATCTCAAAAGAAGAAAAAATAGTAATGCGGTCAATAAACATAGACAGCAATGATGGATTATTTAGCGGTAATATAGTAATTCAAATTGATGATACATCAAGGCTAGAATCACTATTAAAAAAGCTGAGGGCTATAAAAGGAGTAAAAAGCGCAGTGCGCTTATGAACGTGAACTAAGCAAGGCATCAAACTGCTTAATTCCGTCATAAGTACACACACCACGTATAAACAATAAAATTATATTGTTGAGAATACGTGCCAAATCGTATTCTTTATACATTTGTGTGCGCTTCACATATTCTATAGAAGCATTCAATATGCGCGACAATACATCATAATCCACATCATCACGGAATACACCTTCTTTTATTCCACGCCTATAAAAAGACATCTTGTCCTTTTTACGTTCAGAATCTCGGGTTTCAAAATAAGATACCACCTGACTGTATTTCTGTATGTCAGAAAAATAAAGAGGATTTATACCAGACAACCACTGTATCTGCTTATTGTAAAATTCTATTATTATATCAATAACATTATTAGAAGGATCTTTTTCAAAAGACATCATATGGGCATCATATTGTTCCTCTTGAAACTTGACACCCTCAAGCAAAAGTTCCTCTTTGTTAGAATATATCTCATACAACGTACGCTTGGATATACCCAAAGATGCGGCAATATCATCCATCTTAACCGCTCTGATGCCCTTACTCATAAACTCAGCCATTGATGTTTGCAGAATCTTTTCACGCAACTGTTGTCTGTAGTTTGTCTGGGAACTGTTTTTATACATACATATTAGTTTTGTGACAAAGTTATAAAAAAATGTGAAACTGAAATTGCTTTAATAGTTTTTTATTAACTTTGCATTTGTATATACACATAAAAATCAACAAATATATAGTATATGGTAAAAATAACAAAAGAAAGTGCACTGGATTATCACAAGAATGGACGTCCGGGCAAAATTGAAGTAAAACCAACAAAACCATATCATACACAAACAGACCTCAGTCTTGCTTATTCACCAGGTGTTGCCTATCCGTGTATTGAAATACAAAAAAATCCGAATGATGTTTATAAATACACAGATAAAGGCAATCTTGTGGCTGTAATCTCTAACGGTACAGCCGTACTTGGCCTTGGAGACATTGGAGCTATGAGCGGAAAACCTGTTATGGAAGGTAAAGGACTTCTGTTTAAAATATACGGAGGTATTGATGTTTTTGATATTGAGATAGATGAAAAAGATCCGGAGAAATTCTGTGAAACCGTTGAAAAAATTGCACCGACTTTTGGAGGAATTAATCTTGAAGACATAAAGGCACCGGAATGTTTTTATATAGAAGAGAGATTAAAGAAAACTCTTGACATTCCTGTTATGCACGATGATCAGCACGGAACCGCTATTATATCCGCAGCAGGCCTGAAAAATGCACTAGAGGTTGCCGGCAAAGATATATCCAATGTGAAAATTGTTGTAAATGGAGCCGGAGCTGCAGCCATCAGCTGCACAAAACTGTACGTTGCACTTGGAGCAAAAATAGAAAATATCATCATGCTCGATTCTAAGGGTGTTATAACAAAGGACAGAGAAAATCTCACTCCACAGAAACAAATGTTTGCAACAAGCCAGACAAACATTCATACCTTGGAAGAAGCAATCAAAAATGCAGATGTTTTCGTCGGATTATCAAAAGGAAATATCCTTACACAGGACATGATACGCTCGATGAATGACAACCCTATTGTATTTGCGCTTGCAAATCCTGTTCCAGAAATCAGCTATGAGGAAGCTATGGCCAGTCGCCCAGACGTGCTTATGTCAACAGGACGAAGCGATTATCCAAATCAGATAAATAATGTCATAGGATTCCCCTACATTTTCCGTGGAGCTCTTGACGTACATGCCAAAGCCATAAATGAGGAGATGAAATTAGCTGCAGTGAATGCCATTGCCGATCTTGCCAAGCAACCAGTACCAGACGTTGTGAATGAAGTCTATCATGTGAATGATCTCACATTTGGACCAAAATATTTTATACCGAAACCGGTTGATCCCCGTCTTATTACTGAAGTCAGCGCCGCTGTTGCAAAAAGTGCAATAGAAAGCGGAGTGGCCCGCCATACGATAACAGACTGGGATGCATATAAAAAGAGCCTTATGCAGTTGCTTGGACAAGAAACCAAACTTACACGCAATCTGCATGATACAGCCCGAATGCACCCACAACGTGTTGTATTTGCAGAAGGAGCACATCCAACTATGATGAAAGCTGCCGTACAGGCAAAAGCAGAAGGTATATGCATACCGATTCTTTTGGGAAATCCAGACAGATTGAACAGACTTGCCCAACGGTTGAAGTTGGATCTGACAGGAATACAGCTCATCGACATGCGCGCAGACCAAGAACAAGGACGACGCGCTACATTCGCAAAACATCTGGCAGAGAAACGTGCACGTCAAGGATATACATTCCAAGAAGCCTATGACAAGATGTATGAGCGGAACTATTTCGGTATGATGATGGTGGAAACAGGGGAAGCTGATGCATTTATCACAGGATTGTATACAAAATACTCAAACACAATAAAGGTTGCAAAAGAAGTAATCGGTATACGCCCGGAATATAATACCTTCGGAACCATGCACATACTCAACACAAAGAAAGGAACATATTATATTGCAGACACACTGATCAACCGTCATCCTGACGAAAATGTACTCATTGATATCGCAAGACTTTCTGCACATACAGTGAGATTCTTCAACGAAGAACCACATATTGCTATGATCAGCTATTCTAACTTTGGAACTGATGATATCGGTAGTCCGCAGAAAGTCCATAATGCCGTTGCAGAACTCCAACAAAGGTATCCTGATATGGTTATTGATGGCGAAATGCAAGTTAACTTTGCATTAAATAAAGAGTTAAGGGATGATAAGTATCCATTTACAAGGCTGAAAGGTCTTGATGTAAACACTCTTGTTTTCCCCAATATGAGTAGTGCCAATGGAAGCTACAAACTCCTCCAAGCTCTTGATCCAGACGCAGAAATAATCGGACCAATACAAATGGGCTTGAATAAACCTATACACTTTACAGATTTTGAAAGCTCTGTACGTGACATCGTAAATGTAACTGCCATAGCGGTTATTGACGCTTATGTAGATAAGATAAAATCAAATAAATAAAAAACAACGAAATAATGGTTGGGCTAATTTTGCTCAACCATTATTTTCTAATAAAAAATTATTATGCTGACATTACCATGCGCCAAATTAAACTTAGGGTTGAATATTATAAATAAACGTCATGACGGATACCATAATTTGGAAACTGTATTCATACCAATCCCATTATATGATGTTATGGAAATAAATTTAATGGATGAGCGTTTCCCTTCAGAAACAGCCTGCGACATAAAGATTACAGGAAATAAAATTGAATGTGAAGACAATGATAATATTGTAATCAAAGCATATAATCTAATTGCATCAGAATATAATATACCACGCATACACGTACATTTATTTAAGAATATTCCATCTCAAGCTGGCATGGGGGGAGGTTCCAGTGACGCAGCATACATGCTGAAAGCGCTTAATAAAATGTTTGAACTGAACATTACAAATCAGGAACTAAAAAAATATGCTGCCAGACTTGGCGCAGACTGTGCATTTTTCATTGAATCAACTCCTGTATTTGCAACAGGTATTGGGGATTCTCTAACCCCCGTAAACATAAAATCGATACTCTCCAATTACTATGTAGCTATTGTAAAACCCTCCATTGCAATATCAACCAAAAACGCATATGCTCATATCAATCCACATCATCCACAAAAATGCTGTAAGGAGATAATAAAACAACCATTAGAAACATGGAAACATGAATTGATAAATGATTTTGAGGAACAAGCATTCAAAGAATATCCAGAACTACAAAAAATAAAAAACAGTCTGTATGAACATGGAGCCATATATGCACAAATGAGTGGAAGTGGAAGCGCCATGTTCGGTATTTTCAAAGATAAACCCAATAATATAAGTGTTTGTTTTAGGCAACACTATACAACAATACTTAAATTACAATATTAATGGATAATCCCAAAGAACTTTTTCCTATTGTTGATGAATCTGGAAATATAATAGGAAGCGTCAGTCGAAAAGAAGCTCACAGCGGATCAATGATACTACATCCAGTAGTACACCTACACGTCTTTGACATTAACGGAAATATTTATCTGCAGAAACGTCCTATATGGAAAGATATCCAACCTGATAAATGGGACACTGCATGTGGAGGGCATATTGATCTTGGCGAGAACGTAGAAGCAGCTCTAAAACGCGAAGCAAAAGAAGAGCTTGGACTATATGATTTCGACGTTAAACTATTAGGAAGTTATATTTTTGAAAGCTCATGTGAACGCGAACTCATATATGTTCATACAACTATTTACAAGAAAGAAATTATACCAAACATAAATGAACTAGCAAATGGACGCTTCTGGAGTAAAGTAGAAATAAGAAACAATATGAATAAAGGTGTATTCACTCCAAACTTTGAAAACGAATACCAAAAATTTTTCATGGATTAAAATAAAAATACCTTATTATATTTTCATAATAAACTTGATAATGGTATGATAATCATACCATTATCAAGTTATTTTCAATTATATAATATATTATTTTTCAAAATATCTCTTATATAATCCCATAAATCCAGCACAGTGGCGTGCTTCGTCCTTTGCCATTTCATGAACTGTATCATGAGTCGCATCCATACCTGCTGCCTTTGCATTTTTTGCAATGCGGAATTTATCCTCGCATGCACCACGCTCTGCAGCAATACGTGCTTCAAGATTACTCTTTGTATCTTTTACTACATCACCCAGTAATTCCGCAAACTTACTTGCATGCTCAGCCTCTTCATATGCATAACGCTTAAACGCTTCTGCTATTTCCGGATAACCTTCCCTATCAGCCTGACGACTCATGGCCAAATACATACCAACCTCACCACATTCACCATTGAAATGAGCGTTAAGATCTTTAATCATCTCTTCATTAGCATCCTCTTTACGAGCAGCACCAAGCGTATGGACTGTGGCAAATTCCGCATTATCGGATTCATCCATCTCTTTAAATTTAGCCTTAGATGCTTTACATACAGGACATACTTCAGGAGCCTCTGTACCTTCGTGGATATATCCACAAACTGTGCAAATAAATTTTTTCTTCATAATTTAATACGTTATTAAATGATATACTATGTTATTGCAATCAATTATTTTATTTTTTATTTTTTTCTAAACAACTAGAACATACTCCCCTATAATATAATTGTATACAATCAATGCTGTTACCGCAAATATATTTTTTACAGTCTATATTCAAATTATCTTGAATATCAACAATTGTTTTGCATTGCTTACAATAGAAATGCACATGGGGCTTTATCTCACCATCATAACAAACACGATGCTCATCAATTGTTATCATTTGAGCAGCATTATTATCTGATAATAATCGCAAAGTATTATACACAGTAGTCCTACTCAACGTTGGAATTTTTTTACAGAGCCCTTTATAGACATCATCTACCGTTGGATGAGTTCTATGCTCCAACAGATACTGCATTATTTCAATCCTCTGTATAGATGGCTTTATACCATTCTGCAACAATCTATCATATGCTTCACTTTTCAACATCTTGCATATACATATTATTTTTATGCAAAGATACAAATATATTAGCATAATAATAAATACAATATTGTAATAATTCTAATTTTAACTTAATTTTAAATTTGAATGGTTTGTATAACAATAAAGGATATGCAAAATCCGCATATCCTTTACTATTTATATGATAAAATAAATACCATATATCAATCAATATCTACATGCTGTGGAAGATGGAATTCATATGACTTATCAAAAACCTGCCCCACCTTATTTATTTCAAGAAATGTTGTGCCACCATTTTCGCCAAAACTACCACTCATATAAGCAATCTTATCATCCATCGTAATATAACCTTTCTGACGTAGCATTCTTAATGCTGCAATAAACATATATTCTGGTGATTTGTGCTTTTTTTGATATATTGGCGTTACACCAAAACTAAGATTAAGCCATCTTTGTGTTTTTTCTTTATAACAGATTGCAAGAATTGGGGTTGGACCACGAAAAGCTGCGAGATGACGCGCTGTTTCTCCAGATTCACTGTCTGTAATAATTCCAGCGACTCCCAATTTGCGCGTTGCATCTATAGCAGAATGTGCAAGAAATTCACGCTGAGTACATTTATCATTCATCGGAACCTCGAATGCCTCAACATTAACACGATCACGCTCAGCCTGTTCTGCAATAGCAGCCATGGTTTTAACTGCCTCTAACGGATATTTACCACTTGCGGTCTCACCACTAAGCATAAGTGCATCCGTGTTAGAATATATTGCATTTGCTATATCTGTTACTTCTGCACGTGTGGGACGAGGATTATTTATCATTGTATGAAGCATCTGTGTTGCTACTATTACAGGCTTCTTTTTCATCACACATTTATTTATAATCTGGCGCTGTATACCAGGAATTTTTTCAATAGGGACTTCAATTCCCAAATCACCACGTGCAATCATCACCCCATACGAAACATCTATAATTTCATCGATATTGTCAACACCTTCCTGATTCTCAATTTTTGAAATAATCTTTATATCACTATTGTGTTCATCTAGGATCTTTTGTATTGCTATAACATCATTAGCTGATCTTACAAAAGAATGTGCAATAAAATCTATATCGAGCTCAATGGCCAACAATATATTATTATAATCCCGTTCTGTTATCGTTGGTAAATTTATATGTTCTCCCGGCACATTCACACTCTTGTGTGCACCAAGTACACCGTCATTCTGCACCTGAGCAACAAGCATTGGACCAGTATTCTCAATAACTTTCATATCGATCTCACCATCATCAAACAGGATATCATCACCAACTTTCACATCTTTTGTGATGTCCGCATAACTTACATTAATAATGTCGTGCGTAGAATCCATCTCAGGACGTCCAAAAATCTTAACAACATCCCCTGTTTTATATTGTATAGGATTTTTTACATCGGTAGTACGAACTTCAGGCCCTTTTGTATCTATCATCAACGCAATGTGTGGTGACACAGCACGTACATTCCGTACAATCTCCCTAATTCCGTCCGGTGTGGCATGTGCGGTGTTCATACGGACTACATTCATGCCAGCAAAAAACAATTTGCGAATAAATTCCTGAGAACAACGCCTATCACTAATGGAGGCAACAATCTTTGTCTGTTTCATAACATCTGGTTTATTACATATCCAATATACTAATATGCAAAGTTAAGAAAAAAGAAAATAAATGTCTGTCTTTTCATCGTAAAATCATCTTTTTAATAATACTAAATTTCAAAGTCAAAATATAAACTATTGATAAACAATCTATTGGTTATTATAATATTATTATATGTTGTCAAAAAAAACAAAAATATATTTTGCATGACACAAAAAAACTAGTATCTTTGCACTTCAAAAGAAAGAGAAATAAAAAATCACATAAAAAAACACAAATGACAAAAGCAGATATTATCAACAAGATTGCCACTAGCACCGGTATTCCTAAAAAGGATGTGGCCGTAGTAGTTGAAAGCTTGATGGAAACAATAAAAAACAGCCTTTTGGAGAAAAAAGAGAATGTTTATCTGCGTGGCTTCGGTAGTTTTGTTATCAAACATAGAGCAGCTAAAACTGCAAGAAACATTCTGAAAAAAACAACTATGATTATTGAGGCACACGACCTACCGAGTTTCAAGCCAGCAAAATGCTTTGTTGATAAGATGAAAGGTTGAAACTAATTGATAAACTCGATGTAACATCATTACAAACAAAATATAAATAAATAAAAATTAAAGCTATGCCAAACGGAAAGAAGAAAAAAGGACATAAGATGGCCACGCATAAGCGTAAAAAAAGATTGAGAAAGAACAGACACAAGAGCAAATAAAGTTTTCTGAACATTGCTCTATCGGTTTGTTCCAGATGAGGGCGCGTCAATGCATCCACTCAGGATTTTTGACACGCCCTTTTGTTTTATATTACATTTTTGTTGTTTTATAAAATACAATTTATAAGCTAAGTATAAAGAAGAAATGACCAGCGAACTTGTAATTGATGTCCAGCAGAAAGAAATATCCATAGCTTTACTCGAGGATAAACGGCTTGTAGAATATCAGAACGAACCACGTTCTGTTTCTTATGCAGTCGGTAATATCTATATTGCAGAAGTAAAGAAACTGATGCCTGGACTAAATGCCAGTTTTGTGGATGTTGGTTTTGAACGTGACGCATTTCTCCATTATCTTGACATAGGTAGCCAATTTAATTCCTACGAAAAATATCTCAAACAAGTACAAAGCGACAGAAAGAAATTATATCCCTTCAGTAAAGCTACAAGACTTCCTGATCTTAAAAAAGATGGAAGCATACAAAACATACTCACCAAAGGTCAGGAAGTTCTGGTACAAATTGTTAAAGAACCAATATCTACAAAAGGGCCTCGTCTTACAGGAGAACTGAGTTTTGCCGGAAGATATCTTGTTCTTATCCCATTTGGGGATAAAGTATCAGTATCAGCCAAAATAAAAAGCGGAGAAGAGCGGGCTCGTCTTAAACAACTCATCAATAGCATAAAGCCAAAGAACTGTGGTGTTATTGTACGTACTGTAGCTGAAGGTAAACGCGTAGCTGAACTTGATGCAGAATTAAAAATTCTGACTAAAAGATGGGAAGACGCCATCACAAAAATACAAAAAACACAAAAGCGCCCACAACTTGTATTTGAAGAAACAGGTCGAACAGTAGCACTTTTACGCGATCTGTTTAATCCTACATATGAAAATATTTATGTAAATGATGAGGCTGTATTCAATGAAGTAAAGGATTATGTTTCGCTCATTGCGCCAGAAAAAGCAAAAATAGTAAAACTGTACACAGGAACAGTCCCTATTTTCGACAATTTCAATATCACCAAACAGATTAAATCAAGCTTTGGAAAAACAGTTAATTACAAACATGGTGCATATCTCATCATAGAACATACCGAAGCCCTGCATGTTGTAGATGTAAACAGCGGTAACCGCTCACATTCAGATAACGGACAGGAAGCCAATGCACTTGACGTCAACCTTGGTGCAGCAGATGAATTGGCAAGGCAACTCAGACTAAGAGATATGGGCGGAATTATTGTAGTTGACTTTATTGACATGAATCTTGCAGAGGACAGACAACTCCTATATGAAAGAATGTGCAAGAACATGCAAAAAGACCGTGCCAAACACAACATTCTGCCTTTAAGTAAGTTTGGACTGATGCAGATCACACGTCAAAGAGTACGCCCTGCCATGGACGTAAATGTAGAAGAAACATGCCCGACATGTTTTGGTAAGGGAAAAATAAAGTCAAGTATTTTATTTACAGATCAACTGGAAAGCAAAATTGATTGTTTAGTAAACAAGATCGGAGTAAAAACGTTCTATCTGCACGTACATCCTTATGTTGCTGCATACATAAACCAAGGAGTTTTCTCACTGAAACGCAAATGGCAATTGAAATACGGACTTGGAGTTCATGTGATTTCATCCCAAAAATTATCATTCCTTCAGTACGAGTTCTATGACAATAAGAAACAATATATAGACATGAAGGAAGAGATTGAAACAAAATAAAGATACTTATATATTTGGGGAAACTATTACCTTATAATTAATAAAATAAACGACCGTTCCTGTATATCATAAAAACAGAGACGGTCGTTTCGTTTTATACAACATATATGATTTATTATTGGCACCAACCAGCATATTTTCGTACGATATCAAGAAAATAGCCATGCACACGTGTATCATCAGTAAGTTCTGGATGGAAGGATGTAACCAGCTGATTGTCCTGTCTTGCAGCAACAATGTGTCCTCCACATTCAGCCAACACACACGCATTTCCATATACACTTTTAATATACGGAGCGCGAATAAATGTCATCGGAATACCATCACCAACTTCTTTCATCATTCCTTCCACATAGAAACTGCCCAATTGTCTTCCATAAGCATTACGGCAAACATCTATCGACATTGTAGAAAAACCGATGGATGAATCACCATTCTCCACATGCTCTGCAAGCAATATCAAGCCAGCACATGTTCCCATAACAGGCAAACCACTACAGATAGAATCCTTTATAGGTTTTAATAATCCAAGTTCATGGAGCAGTTTTGCTTGTGTAGTACTTTCTCCGCCAGGAATGATAAGCCCGTCTTTAGATTGATTCCAATCAGCTAACTTTCTAATTTCAAAAGTTTCACACCCTAGCTCGCGTAGCATACGTTCGTGTTCGATAAATGCTCCCTGAAGCGCCAATACAGCAATTCTCATACAATTACTTTCCACGTTCTGCCATCAATAGATTTATCTCATCCTCATTTATACCAACCATAGCTTCACCCAAATCCTCTGAAAGTTCGGCAAGAATATTAGGATCATTATAGTTCGTGACTGCCTTCACTATCGCAGACGCACGTTTTACAGGATTGCCACTCTTAAATATACCAGAACCAACAAATACACCTTCTGCACCGAGCTGCATCATCAGTGAAGCATCAGCCGGAGTTGCAATTCCTCCTGCAGCAAAATTCACTACCGGCAATTTTCCATTATCGTGAACATACCGTACAAGCTCATAAGACACCTGAAGTTGTTTTGCCGACTCAAACAACTCATCTTCACGCATAGATACAAGCATACGAATTTCTTTCTGAATAAGTCTCATGTGTCTTACAGCCTGTACAACATCTCCAGTACCAGGTTCTCCCTTTGTCCTTATCATAGTTGCTCCTTCTGAAATACGGCGCAGAGCCTCCCCTAGATTTTTCGCACCACATACAAACGGAACATCGAACTTATTCTTATCTATATGATACAAATCATCTGCCGGCGATAATACTTCACTTTCATCAATATAATCTATCTCCAAAGCCTGTAGAATCTGTGCCTCGGCAAAATGTCCTATACGACATTTCGCCATAACAGGTATTGACACCGCATTCTGTATCTGTTTTATGAGTTTTGGGTCACTCATACGCGATACACCACCGGCAGCGCGTATGTCCGCAGGTATACGCTCAAGCGCCATTACCGCACAGGCGCCGGCTTCTTCTGCAATTCGTGCCTGTTCTGGAGTTGTCACATCCATTATCACCCCACCCTTCAACATTTGGGCAAGATTTCTGTTCAATATTTGTCTTTCCTTATTCATAACTTGATATTTTGTTTTATTTTTCTGTATTCACTCGGAGCAACTCCCGTCATCTTTCTGAAAAATTTTGAAAAATGAGCCTGGGAACTAAAACCAAAATCATAAGCAATTTCCTGTACTGTCCTATCAGAAGATGATAACAACAGTTCCGCCTCATGACATAAATAATCATCAATAATGGTCTTCGGAGCTTTACCCGTAATCCGCTTTGTGACCTGGGCTAGATAACGACTGCTGACATTCAGACTATCAGCATAAAAGCGCACATCTCTATTTGATGTAAAATGTTCTGCCACCTCATTCACAAACTCATTGTAAAGTTCGCTGGCCCTGCCCACAAGATCTGTATGCAACAGAAAAGCCTGATTTACATAATTATATGCTTTTGTCACAGCATCATATAAGTCATTGCCCTTACAGTAGAAAGTAGCTATTGCTGACGAAAGATTACTGCTCACGCCGTGCCGTTCGTACGAATTACACATATTGGGAGTCGACACATACTTATAGGAAGATTCTCCACACTGCACAAGAATATCCATAGAAGACTCCGCCATCGATGTTCCATGCTGAAGCAACACGGCCTGACATCCGAACTTCAATATCTCACATGCAGCATCAAACATATCTGAAGCAGAAGAAAGACTTCTGCCGATTATATATTCTGCACTACTTTTCTTTATTGTTACAAGCGAACACAGAGGCAGAAGATATTCCTTTATACAATCTATCGTCTCATCTGACATAAGAACTTCCCCACAACTCGAGATTATGACAGGATCATAAATCACATACAACGGCGGATATTTTCTCAACGACTCGGTTATACTCCTCACAGCAGCTGCGCTGCGGATCATTCCGATTTTTACAACCTGCGGCTGTACGTCATTGACAATAGCCTCAATCTGTCCGGATATCACTTCTGGCGGAATATTATAGAAATCCTGTATGCCGATTGTATTTTGCACTGTTATAGAAGTTATTACAGACACGGCATAACCTCCCAATGCCGATATTGTCTTTATATCGGCCTGTACACCAGATCCACTTGTACTGTCAGAACCGGTTATCGTGAGAACTGTATTTCTTTGATAATCTTCCACCGTCTTGTACTCTGTTTGCATGCAAAGGAAAATAAAAAAACAGACATACCGAAATTTTGTTCGCGTTTTGACAAAGAAAACGAGCGTTTGTATAAAGGTTTAGTATGAATACATCTAAACACTATAAATCCCTTTCAAATGAATATCTATACATTTCCGAAATAAAATATCCCAACAAAAATATGCACAATAAAAACCGTAGAATAAGAAAATGTAATCATAACAACACAATAAAACTACATAAACATGCTATAGAAACTTTGACAATACATTATGATATAATCAACAAAGTATTACAATAAAAGAATGCGGATAACAACAGAATAAAATTCTACTGTCATCCGCATTGACACAAATGATATGCAATATAATGCCTATTGAACAACTTTATACCGTATTCTGAAACCGTGTGTATGTTCATCCCAATTAGTACCAAGAAGCTCAAAATGTCCTATCTGTGCAGTTGAACGCACATGTTTACCAATACAAGGACACACGTCATAATCACCAATATAAACCAGACGAATCGTTTCTGAAGCATTATCAGGAAGGTTTGTCAGCTCCACGCTATCAGGAATATCCTGCCGTGTCACAAACTTGAATTTCACAGGGAGATCTTCCTCTATTAGTTCATTCATGCGACGTTCTATCTCCTTCTCATCTTTTCTTGAAGGCTTCTGGGCCAGTATATAGGTTATTTTGCTCTTCTTACGCTCTATATGAGCATTTGTAGAACGCTTACAACCGAACATTCTTATCATAGTCTGATTCAACAGATGTTCTGCTGTATGAGCTGGAGCAAACTCCTCCTTGTTATGTTCATTCAAAATATAATCAGAATCCGTACCCATCAGATCACAAATTTATAGACATTTCCACTATATGCACCTATGGTGTCTGTGAATTCTTGCTTTGTTGAAAAATCGAATTTCAACTTACGTTCAGTCAATAATTCCGTAACACAATAATTTTTCTTAGGAATACCAAGATACTCGAAAGCATGTTCTGGTATATTCACACAGGCTTCGACATCTTGTTCCGAGAAATTAGCTGTTATAATCAGAACCTCATTTTTGTATTTGCGGATAAATGCATATTGGCGTATAAGAGCCTCGTTTACATACATAAGATCGAAAAACTCTCCCATGCTTACCGCTTTATCATACGACGCAATATTCAATATCTTTGTATATAAAGCATTCAGTCCTCGTTCTTCATCAGTCAGTTCCTCCGGATGTTGATAGCCTTTGTACAACGACTTCACCGTCCAATAATCAAATATCGTGGTACGTCCGTCACAACCACTGAATCCCTCATGATCCATTCCGCGTTCTCCGTATTCCTGACCAGCATACAACATGAACGGATTCTGACGCATCAGAGCGTTAGTCACTACAGCCGGAACTGCTTTGGCAGCATCTCCGGCAAAGAAGTCACTTGCAATGCGTTGCTCATCATGATTCTCTAAAAAATACAGCATATGTTCGTTTATATCATCCACGCTTTGCCATGCATGGCTTATAGCTGTTGTAGATGCCTCACCACGTATGACAGCACGCACCGTGTCGTACATACCGACTTTGTCGTAAAGGTAGTCGAAACCGGAAGATATATAATTGCGGTATTCTGAAGGATTATAAACCTCAGCTATGAAAAGAAGTTTCGGATATACGGCCTTGACTTTATTGATTGCCCACTTCCAGAACTCCGCAGGCACCATCTCCGCCATGTCACAACGGAAGCCATCAATACCCTTCGAGGCCCAGTATAACAGAATATCTGCCATCTTGTTCCAAGTATCAGGTATTGGTTCAAAATGATACGAACGGCCTCCCGCATCACAATAATCTACTCCATAGTTCAGTTTTACAGTCTCATACCAGTCATTACGTCCTGGATGGTTATCAAAACGATCGTTGCCAGTAGCCTTTGCCGGACATTCTTCATATCGGTTACCTTCATAAGAAGCATCAAATTCCGGTTCGAACGGCGTATTAACACAATAATAGAAATTATTATTCACATTGAAGCCCATACATTTGTCATCGTCTTCTCCTAAATCCTTCACATTGCTTGGTTTTGCAATGGAATGATACTGACGTGCCACATGGTTAGGCACAAAATCCATTATAAATCCCAGTCCGTATCTGTGCGTCCGTTTGACAAGAGCTTCGAATTCCTTCATTCTTGTAGCAACATTATCCGCAAGGTCAGGATCTATATCATAATAATCCACTATGGCATAAGGAGAGCCGGCCTTTCCTTTAACGACGGCCGGATGTTGCGTTGGTATACCAAATGAAGAATAATCAGTAACTGAAGCGTGACGTATTACTCCGGTATACCATACATGCGTCACACCCTTAGCCTTTATCTGTTTTAAAACTTTCTCACTGAAGAAACTCATTTTTCCACAACCATTTTCGGCAACCGAACCATTACATTTACATGTAATGTTACGGTTGCCGAAAATACGTGTGAAAATCTGATATATTATTATCTTTTTATTCATCTCAGATTAATCCATGTGCAGCGACGTTTTTGTCTATACGTCCAATCATTCCTTGAAGAGCCTTACCCGGTCCACACTCTGTGAAATCGTCGGCACCATCAGCAATCATATTCTGAACAGAAGACGTCCATCTTACGCTACTTGTAAGCTGTGCTATAAGGTTAGATTTGATTTCAGCAGCATCAGTATGAGGTTTTCCGTCTACATTCTGATATACAGGACATTTAGGTGTTGAGAATTCTGTAGCCTCGATAGCCTTCTGCAATTCTTCTTTTGCAGGCTGCATGAGCGGAGAATGGAACGCGCCACCGACCTTTAGAGGTAATGCACGCTTCGCACCGGCAGCTTTCAGTTTCTCACATGCCTGATTTATAGCGTCTACATTACCACTTATAACCAACTGTCCAGGACAATTATAATTTGCCGGAACAACTATATTATCAGGTGTACTGCATTCGTTACAAATCTCCTCAATCTTTTCATCCGGCAGTCCGATAACAGCAGCCATGGTTCCAGGAGCAGCCTCGCACGCTTTCTGCATTGCTGTCGCACGAGCGTAAACAAGCTTCAAACCATCCTCAAAACTCAAAGCCCCTGCTGCGACAAGAGCAGAGAATTCGCCAAGAGAATGGCCTGCAACCATAGAAGGAGCGAAATCATCACCTAAACACAATGCACTGATAACACTGTGAAGGAATACAGCAGGCTGTGTCACTTTGGTCTGTGTCAGCTCGGCATCAGTGCCGGCAAACATAATATCAGTTATTCTGAATCCCAGAATCTCGTTTGCTTTTTCAAACAACTCTTTTGCTTTTTCGTTATTATCGTACAGGTCTTTTCCCATACCAACAAACTGAGATCCCTGACCAGGAAAAACAAATGCTTTCATATTTTTCTGTTTTTAAGTTTAATACGTGTGCAAAGTTACTATTTTTTTCGTAATCAATGGACTTTTATACGGGTAAAAGCCATATAATAACCAAAAAGCAAAGATATGATATTATTATACAACTAAACATAATGCTTACAGAAATACAGAATGAGAAACGGGCTCTGTAAAAATTAAGTGTGAATTGAACTGCTATAAAACAGCGGCATCAATTCCTTACCGGAGTTATTGCCTTCAGCTGAGATAGAAACCAAAGGGGGATGTTACAGATTTTCAGTATCCTGAGCTTTTCACGTCAGAGTTTTCTGTTCTACCCCCAAAAACAAGCGCGTATTTGCACGCTGACTTTCTGTCTGCCGCAAATTCACGAGAAATGAGAGTTTTATGCAAACAACTGTACACCAACAACTTACATCTAAAAACAAATTTTTCATCGTACGAAATGCACCATTTCAGCATGTGATACGGGCCGTTTCATGTCCTGATATACGCAATATCACACCCTGATATGGGCGTAAACAGAGGCTGAAACAGGCATAATCGGAACGTCGGACCAACCGGCCTGCACGACACAACGGGGTATACGACAAGGCCGTCAAGGCGGAACATGCCTTAGAAACAAGGAACTTAACATTCCCTTACATCTATTTTGCAATTTTCTTTTGTCAAAAAAATGTCAAGAAAATCTGTAAGTACGTCGCTTGAGTTTTCTTTAAAAACATCGATATTAGGAGTTGACAAAAACACAGAAAATATGTGTTCTTCTTGCGGTGAGGATTTTTTCGGTTTCAGTAACGTGGTTTTATATTATATGGGCAGACGCTCAGTCACTATTCATAGCCTCCCCATTTTGTACGGATTTTCCCATCATCCCATCATGCTTCATAAACCAAAACCAATCCCCACAGAATTTCTGTTGGTCCGTAAAACGGATTTTCTATATATATTATTCTACAATACTGTAAAATAAAAATCTCCATTTGGATGATTTATAAAAGTTATAATCCAAATGGAGATTAAAAAATTATATCACAAAAGCAATCAGTCGAGACCAAGAGCTTTCTTGATAGACTCTACCTTTTCTGCACTCTCGTTATTGCAACGCTCATAACATCCAGCACACTTCATATTACCTTTTATTTCAAGATAGAACTTTATCTTAGGCTCAGTTCCTGACGGACGAACGCTGACCTTTGTATTGTCTTCACAGAACCACTGCAATACATTGCTTGTAGCAGGCATATCTATTTTCGTAACATTACCTTCAGCATCCTTCTGTTCAAGCGTAAGATAGTCTTTCACTAGCACGACCTTGCTACCACCTAATTCTGTAGGAGGATTCTTTCTGAAGTTACTCATCATTGCCTGAATCTCGTCTGCACCACTCTTTCCAGGACGTACAACATTTATAGTAGTCTCTTTTGAGAAACCATATTCAATATAAATGTCCATAAGAAGATCGTAAAGAGTCTTACCCTGATCCTTAGCATATGCACAGATCTCTGCCAACAGAGAACATGCTGACACAGCATCCTTATCACGAACGAAATCCTCTGCAAGGAAGCCATAGCTCTCCTCACCACCTCCGATATACTGCTGTTTTCCTTCAGAAAGAGCAATTTCACGCGCAATCCACTTGAAGCCCGTATAGCAATCTCTCATCTCTATGTGCTGCTTATCGGCAATCTGCTTTATTGTCTCTGTTGTAACAATCGTTTTAACAATAAAGTCGGTAGGCTTCATCTTACCTGTCTTAATGCGATTCGTAATTATATAATACAAGAAAATAAGACAAGTCTGATTACCATTGATAAGAATCCATTCTCCCTTATCATTTTTGCATGCCATACCCACACGGTCTGCATCAGGATCACTGGCCATTACGATGTCTGCGTCTATTGCCTTTGCATCCCGTAAAGCCAAAGTAAGCGCTTCTCCATTTTCAGGATTAGGACTCTTGACTGTCGGGAAATCTCCGCTTCTTTCCATCTGTTCCGCAACACAGTGTACATTTTCAAATCCCCATTTCTTAAGACTTTGCGGAATAAGCATCATTCCTGTGCCATGCAAAGGAGTATAAACAATCTTAAGATCTTTCTGACGTTTGATTACCTCTGGATCGATTGAAACAGTATGAACCTGCTCAAGATAAGCATTGTCAATCTCTTCACCGATAATCTGAATGAGCTCCTTGTTACCAGAGAACTTCACGTCGTCAACCTTCACTTTATTAACTTCATCGATTATGCCGACATCATGTGGAGACAACACCTGTGCACCATCTTCCCAATAAGCCTTATATCCGTTATACTCACGAGGATTATGGGAAGCTGTTATATTAACTCCGGCCTGACAACCAAGATGACGTATTGCAAAAGAACATTCCGGTGTGGGACGCATGTCATCAAAAAGATAAACCTTGATACCATTTGCAGAGAAAATATCCGCAACAGTTTCTGCAAACAGACGACTGTTATTACGACAGTCATGACATACAACAACAGAAACAGAACTGCGATCTGCAAAATTCTTTTTCAGATAATTTGCAAAACCTTGAGTGGCCATACCCACTGTATATATGTTCATTCTGTTGCTTCCGGCTCCCATGATGCCACGGAGTCCACCTGTACCAAATTCAAGATCCTTGTAGAAACACTCTATCAGATCAGTCTTATCTTCATTGTCAAGCAGTGCCTGAACAGACTTGCGGGTGTCTTCATCAAATGAAGGTGACAACCATTGTTTCGCCTTGTTTTCACACAAAGCAATCAGTTCTGTATTATTCTCCATAATTAAATCTGTTATGTTTTATCATACGTTTATATATTTACAAAGATAGTGATTATCTGTGAATAATACTCAATACAATATGTTATTTTTTCATTTTTATAATATGATAAAATATAATTCTCCATGCTAAATACCACATATGAATATTGCAAATGACATAATAGCAACAATACATAAGCCTATAAATAAAAATGCCTCGGAAAGATAAATAAATCCTACCAAGGCATTTTAAAATAGACATTATAATAAATATGGTTTTATTTTGTCTTAGTTATTGTATGCAATACCTTTCCGCTCTTATCTATCATATACATATTCAATGCTTTCTTCGTCGCTGAAATAACAGAGAAGCCTGGTTCCGGTGAACAGAACACGGTACCTTCAATAGGTTTCACCGTACGGGCAAGTGAACCAGATGAGTTCACTACATAATCAATGTTGTCATCTTTCATACGGATATGTTGAAAATTGTGAATATGGCCACATGCATACAATGAAACATTGTTATATTTTTTCAATACAGGCAGAAGTATACGCTGCATATCAGCACGTTCGACATCATCCTTTGGTGTTTCTGCATATATAGGATGATGACCAACCACTATCACCCAATCCTCTTTTGCCTGTTTAAGTGTGGCGTCAAGCCATTTCAATTGCTCATCATTATTCTGCTTGCACGCATCCGGATACTTAACATTCTCCTCACGATATTTTGAAATCAGCGGAGTTGTATCAATAAAAATCAGACGCAGCGTAGTTCCATCTTCATCGAATGTACGTGTATAATAACGTCCTTCCATTTCCCACCTTCGGCTCACTTGCCCATAATCCAGCACAGCCTGAGTGTTACCACGATACTCATGATTTCCTAACACAGGATACCAGGCAAGCATTAGTTCTGGATGGGAATATATCTGTTCATAGTTTGTCATCCACAAAGGATCGTTTACAGAAGCTACACCTTCAAAATGATGAACATCACCTGCAGCAATAACACACTCCGGTCCTAAAGTCTCTGCCATAACTCCCATAAGTTCAGCGATGGGTTTCTGATCATAGTAGCCATTACGTCCAAGATCATTGGCCATATACAAAACCACATCACCTTTCATTTTCTCCCAATCAGCAGGAGTCTGTGCGTAAATGCCAAGACTGCAGAAAAGAGAGATGAATACAACAGCAAAGGCTGTCAAATAAGTTTTTTTGTTTCTTATCATAAGATTTGTTATCATTTTAATTATTGTAAAATTACAAAAGATTTTATTTATGTAATAAGTTTCCGTCGCATCGTGCAAGAACAGATACAGCGGAAACTTTTAGGAATCTATTTTAAAGATTTATCTTTATACCAGCATTGACTTTTACACCATAATATTCCACCTGCATTGTACGAACTTTCTCGCCCTGATAGTAACGAAGTGGTTGATTGAGCAGATTGTTTGCCTCTGCGTAAACCGTAAACTTGGTTTTATTTCCCCATGTATAGCTTGCGTTCAAGTCAAGATAGTTCACTTTGTCATAATAACGATCAAGTGCACGATCACCAGTATTCATCTGATCAATAAAGCTTGAAGCAAAGTTATAAGACAGGCGCACATTTACTCCAGATTTCTCATAGTACAGAGAAGCGTTTGCTGTATGCTCCGGCGAACCGGCCATCTTCACATCATCTCCATCCTTTATACCAAGGCGTTCATTATAGTTTCTTGTAGTGCTATGTGTGTAAGTGTAGTTGGCATAGAGTCCAAGACACTTTAATGACGGAGCAATAAATCCGAAATCACGCTGCCATGCTGCTTCCACACCAAATATTCTTGCATCGTATGCATTCAAGTTCTGTGTCACCTCAAATGTTTCATCGTTTCCTGCAAGACCAAGTTCAGAACCCTTATAATAGCTGAGTGTCTCCACATTCACATTACGGACATCCTTATAGAATAATCCAAGACTTACAAGACCTACACTCTTGAAATAATAATCAACAGAAAGGTCATAGTTGAAAGATGTTGTCGGTTTTGTGTTTGGATCGCCGATTGCAGCCTCCTGATCGACAAGATTAAAACTCTTGTTTGCTATAAGTGCAGAATACTTTGGACGTGAAAGTGTCTCTGTGAACGAAGCACGTATATTTCCTTCCTCACCAAGTTTATATCTCAAGAGCAGACTTGGCAACAAATTAGTATAATCGTGCTTGTATTCGCCAGTCGGAGTCAGTTTTTCGAATTCCTCCATCTCCACTTCACCGTCCTCATCAAGAACAGGCTGTCCGTTCTCGTCAAGCACTTCATTCTCACCAGCCTCATAGTTAAATCCGCTTGTACGCAGAGATGTGCGCTCAATACGAAGTCCCACAGTTGCGTCAAGATTCTTACCGAGTTTCTGATCAAAACGGAGATATCCTGCAAGTATAGACTCTTTCACTTTATAATTTCCAGCTTCCTCTTCAAGAACCTCCTCACCATAGGCCTTATCAAAGGAGATACCACCCAAAAATTCTTTTCTTATAAACGGTGAGTGAAGCGGATAATTCTCGCCAGGCATGAATCCGTCACGAATCTGCAAGCTTGTTTGCGAACGCCAATCGCCAAGAAGTTCTTCATCATATTCATAGAAGCTTACATTACGTTTCTTATCCTTGCTTGTATATTTGGCACCGAACTTCAGTTTATTTCCATACAAACCGTTGGCAAGGGGCAACTCAAAGTTGATACGTGCTTTGTATTCGTTTTCAGCAATATCCTCATCTTGATTTGTGAGCTCGTCAATACTCCAACCATCATCATTCAGATCTGGCAGAGCTATAGTACAGTAAGGCTGACGTCCAAAAGCGTCCTTAAATCCTGAACCGAAATCGATTCCCTCATACTCGAACGAGGCATAGCGTTCGTTAGGACGCTCCTCTGTTGCACGTGAATAGCTTCCAGCCCAATCTATTTTAAGGTTGCCGATATAATGTTCACCATCAAGTGTGAAGTCCATTGTCTGCTGACGCTCAAGACGCGCATTTTTTGTATCATCTGCACCGGCCTTTGTTTCGAGAACAACCGACTGTTTTGAAGCAGAAGAATTAAGTTTCTTGTAACTTATACGATAGCGGTTCTCCCAGTCGTTACGACGATTGTATATTCCTTTGAAAGATATTTTATTCAACGGATTAAACTTATAGTCAAAAGAAAGAGAGTAGCTCTGACGCTCACGTGTCACATAATACTGACGTACTTGGGCCTCTTTGAGTTCAACGCCCTCATCCCCCATTTCATACTCAAACTCAGTATTGTCTGAACCGCCCGGTGCATACTGATACGAAGCCGATGCCATCACTCCAAGTTTATTATTGAAAAAACGATCACCCCATGTAGCTCCGAGATTCCACTGTTGCTTATCACTAATCCATGTATGTCCACTTCCAAGAGTGAAATTCAAAACACGGTGTGACGGAGTGTTCTTTGTCACAAGGTTTATGGCACCACCGATAGCGTCGCCATCCATATCTGATGTCACGACTTTATTTACCTCGATAGTCTGCACCATATCTGACGGAATAAGATCAAGCTGTACATTACGTGTATCACCTTCGGCAGAAGGAAGTCTGTTACCATTTACTGTAACAGAAGTTAGATCTGCACTTGTTCCACGCACCTGTCCAAAGCGAGCCTCTCCCTGGTCATACTGTACATTTATACCATTGATGCGCTTCAAGGCATCACCAATATTTGAATCCGGGAATTTGCCAACCTGATCTGCGGACACCACATTGGTTACCCCCATACTGTTTTTCTGCATCTGCATTGCACGACGCTGGCCAGAGAAAGCCCCATCAACAACCACTTCCTGCAAAGCGAGTCCTTCGGTCAAGACAAAATTGTTTTCTTTTGATTTATTATCCTCTATTACAATCTTGCTGACTACAGGCTGATAGCCGACATACGATATTTTCACAACATAAGTTCCTGGTTTCAAATTCGGCAACTTATAAAAACCATTTATGTCACTTGTCACACCAGTGTGCAAATCCTCGATCATAATAGTAGCTCCAGGCAGTACGTGATGTTCTGTATCGGTGATACGACCACTCACACTTCCACCTGCATTAATTTCGGTAACATCATTTGCAGCCGAAAGGCTGATACATCCGGCGCTGAACACAGCTGCCGCCAATAACAATCTTTTACCCTTTTCCATATAATTTTAAACAAATTGATTTCTGGGCGCAAAGGTATTCCTGAATAATTGCTAAAGAATAACAAAGAAATTAAAGCATTGCAACAATTATATTACAACTAGATTACAGACAACGGATATACACAGGAATGTAAAACTGAATATACATACAAAATCATGGCATTTTTATTCATTAAAATATATATGTTAAACTCTCTAAGAATAAATTATTTGAATACAACAAACAGCCTGGTAATAAATTCGCGAGTATTCACATATCCATGCAAACATATTGAATAACAGCGCATCATACCATTCAATTCATATTATTAACAAATTATTGTTACGCAGAAAAGGGCTTTCCATAATGGAACAAAGCCGATTCCGGCATCCAAACAAGGCCATACGAATATGCAAAAACGCTTTTATAAAAGTACCAAAATAGCTTTCCGATACTCACATAACGAATAAAACGATATATAAAACAACATAAAGCCCCAAAATCATCATGAATAAATAATGGTATAATACTCTATTTCATAAGCTTCAGATGTTGAAACTTTTTTACCACCGGGCAATGCATATTTACACATCACTGGTGTATAAACATATTACACCATCAATACAGGAAATAAACCAACTATTATAACTTGCTGTTTTTGAATAAAAATAAAAAAGCGGAAGATATTTAATATCTCTTCCGCTCATATCAGATTGATCAGTTGACTTCCTCAACCACGGTTTTCACACCTTTTATTTTCTCACCATTTGCCATACGTAGCACCTGTCTTAACTTTGAACGCTCTACTGCTACATATGAATAACGGTCCTTTATGTCAATCCTGCCGATGTCGGCTGCTTTAAGCCCGGCTTTCTTACACAAAAAACCAACAATATCGCCCTTACTGATTTTGCTCTGTTTTCCTTTCCCTATATATACTGTAGCATTTTTAGGCTGCGCCACAGGCAACAGTACATCAGGAATCTCAAATACATCCATATCGCTTTCCACGTAATCGGGAAGTTTCTCTGACGGACTCAATAAAAAGAACGCTCTGCCATGAGCATCCCATCGTGCCGTACGTCCCGTGCGATGAATATAATTATCTTCAGTTTCTGGAAGATGATAATGTATAATATTCTCAACAAACGGTATATCAAGACCACGTGATGCAAGATCTGTACTCACAAGCACACTGGCAGATCCATTTGAAAATTTATATATAGCATCCTCACGTTCACGCTGATCCAAACCACCATGATATGCACTCATGACAAATCCAAGACTACGCAGATAAGCATCTACACGCTCCACGCTTTCGCGATAGTTCACAAATACAATACTGCTTTGGTTACCGAAAGTCCTCAACAACGAGGACAACGTCTCTAATTTATCTTTTACAGGAACAGCAACCTTATATATTTTCAACCGTTCTGCTACAATGTCGGCACCGTCTAAATAATCAAGACGCACCATACGTCTCATATTCACAAAATGAGGTATTGAATCAATATCCGTAGCAGAAAGAAGGATACGTTTCCCAACATTCGGCAACTTACCCATTATGGCACTCATCTCATCAGCGAATCCCATCTCAAGACATTTGTCAAACTCATCGATAACAACATATCTAATGCCATCAGAAGAGATATTATGCTTATCAAGATGATCATTAAGACGTCCCGGAGTAGCAAATACAATATGCGGACAAACTTGCCGTAGAGTCCGGTGCTCTTCCATAGCCATCCGGCCTCCATAACATGCACAACATCGCAATCCGGTCTTCATATCATTCAATACATTAGCCGACTGCAGCGCAAGTTCTCGTCCTGGCACAATTACAACACACTGCACACGATCGTCCATCTGATTTACCATCTGCACAATAGGCAAAAGATAAGCCAGAGTCTTTCCTGAACCAGTCGGAGACAAAAGTACCACATCATTATCTCCATTCATTATGGCCTCACCAGCTGCTTTCTGCATATCGCTCAAAGAATCCACCCCGAGCCTTTTCAAAAAATCATTTATTATCATCCGTCTTCAATAATGCGTCTATTTCCTCAAATTCCTTTCCCATGTTAAGGTTAAGATATATCGTATACAACGGCATTCCCCACTTTCCTTTCTGGTCCGGCGCAAGAGCCCTATAACGTTCGAGATATGGCATTGCACTCTTATACAAAATCCTCAGCCGTGACTTCTGCTTGCGGGACATAAGCGTATTGGAATCTATTCTCACAGCTTGATTGAAATATGCCAGTCCGGCATTGAGATAGGCGTCCGCCAATGTATCATTGCGTGCTATAAGATCATCGCTTATGTTTATACATTCATCATAACGTCCTATATTGAGCAGAACAGTACTCTTTGCATACAGAAAAACTCCGTTGGTACTGTCTACCTCCAAAGCTTTGTCACATAGCATAAGAGCATTCCTCATGTCATCACTTTTATAGTACAAGTCAAACAGTCGTGGGAAAAAATACATAGACTTGGGATATTTATCAAATCCCGTCAATAATAATGACTTGTACTTGGCAGTATCTGCTTGTTGCTTATATGTTTCTGCAAGATACTGATATAAGAATTTTTGTTTTGCAGTATCCTTCATTGCAAGGTCTGCATACTTCAATGTTTTTCCTGCATCATTTTGTTTGAAACCACTATACACTGCCATATAAGCGGCACGTGGAATGATAGTGTCGCGATTCTCATAATCATATCCCGAAAAAAGCGGTTGATTCTTGCAATCTATATACGTTTCAAAAAAATCATATGCCTGCTTAAAATCATGTTTTCTTGCAAAGAACAGACCACCATTATACAGATTCGGACGATATGTATTGAGAAAAGCGGAATGTTTCTTGCGATATTTCAAAACAATACGTCCACGCTTGTTCGGTTCAATGTTCACAGAATCAAAACTTTCCAGAACCTGAAACATTCTGCGTGTAGCATTGAACAAAACGGCGGTATCATACTGGTTCTTCAGATACAACTGTTCATTACCCTGATCATATTGTTTCTTTATGGCATCAAAAAGTACCAACCATATTTTCTCGTTCTTACGATTCGCTGAATCTTTGAGTAAATTACGCATCGATTCTTCCGCTTTGGCAAGTTCATTCCCCGCCTTCACCCATTCCTTAGCCTGTGATATCTCCTTTCTCTGAGAATAAATGCCAACAGGAATAAAAAAGAAGAATATGAATAATACGAATTTATTTACCATAGCCATAAACATAAATAATTATCTACGATACCGCGCAAACAAGAAAACAGATATTAGGGCAATATACCCTTTATAATTATATTTTATCCTCTACGATACAATCTCGTAGAGGATAAAATAGAGCGTTTATCATTTCACCAAAGCCTCCATCTCCTTGGTACGACTATCGTCTGCACCATAAAGATTATAATAGCATTGGTACAACGGATAGCTCCAGTTCGCTTCCTTACGGTTCGGATCCAAAGAGCGTGCTTTTTCCAGATATCCTAAAGACTCTACCAAGAGAGCTTTCTGCTCAGCAGGTGTTGCAAGCGTTGCAGCCTTTGAATTCATCGAATATCCCAAATATGTGAACACAATAGCCTGCTTGTCATCCAGTTCAACAGACTTTTTCAGTGAAGCAATTGCCTCGTCCCACTTTTCTGCATTCATCTCATTCTGACCTTTCATTGCCCAGATATTGGCATTGTTTGGTTCTACAGAAAGACGTTCGCTGATAAGAGAAAGCTGCTGCTGATCCATTCCAAGACCGCCATACAGAGTTACGAGTGAATTGAACACCTGAGCATCCTTATTTGTAGCATAAAGAGTTTCTACTTCTTTAAGACACTTCAAAGAATCCTCTTTTGTCTTCAACCCTTGCTGCATGAGATACATCTTCAAACCAAGGGCCTCCTTATATGATGCAGTATCCTTAAGGGCAATATCACAATATTTGTTTGCATTCTCAAGATTGTTTGCCTGGAAAGAATATACAGCAGCAACACGTGCTACCTCACCAAGCCACAAGTCCGGCTCTTTTGTCTTATCAACTTCTGCGAAAAGTGGTGCGTTGGCACTTTCCACATACATTGCATAGTTATTCAATGCTGCAGTCTGGTCACCTTTTTCCGCAGCATACTGACCACCATTTATCAAATGTGTACGGAGACGGTAAAGTTTCTCTTGGTTTGACTTATGAAATTTCGGAGACACTTTGCCTTTTGCATTCGGCATATTGTCATATTTGTCACACTCAATTCCATTCTTCATCGCATTATAAGCAGCATTGAAAAGTCCCAATGTGTCATAAGGTTCCGGATTACCTTGCTGCATCTGCACCACCAACTGATTGGTGTTGATTGTGCTCTCTTCCTTTGAAACCTTTTCCATTGCCAGCTTTACAAGCTTGTTATAAGCTTTGGCTTTCTGGTCATTTTCCAATGACGAAAGGTTGGCATTCAGAAGGTTTTCTGCTTCAGTGTAATCCTTGGATTTCATTATGCTTTTAAAAGCATCACCTTGAGCAAAAGCTGAAGTGGCAGCTACTACCAATACAGCCGAAATTACTAGCTTCTTCATAATTGCATTATTTTAAAGTTATTGTATATTCATCATTCTTTATCTGTCTCATTTTCTGATGTTGCTACAGAAGTAATATCCTCCGCAATATCATCCTGTTTTTGTGTCCACTGAGCACGGCTTTCTTCTTCTACAGTTGCCTCAAGCTCGCTGCTCATTACTTTACATACACTGGCAATAACATCATTCTTCTTTGACAGGTTGATTAATCTTACTCCCTGTGTAGCGCGTCCCATAACTCTACATTCTGCCACAGGCAATCGAATGGCAATACCACTCTTATTGATTATCATCAAATCATTGCTGTCTGTAACATTCTTGATTGCCACAAGCCGACCGGTCTTATCTGTTATACTAAGAGTCTTGACACCCTTTCCACCACGATTGGTAACACGATAGTCATTAACCTGCGAACGCTTGCCATATCCGTTTTCACTTACAACCATAACAGTCTCAGTTTCAGGATTATTTACAACAATCATTCCTATGACTTCATCATCGCCATCGTCCAGACGCATACCTCTTACACCAGTAGCCACACGTCCCATGGTACGGATCGAATTCTCATCAAATCTTACAGCACGACCGTTACGATTTGCCATGATAAGTTCATTTCTACCATTAGTCAAACGAACGTCAACAACTTCGTCATCCTCAGCTATGTTAATTGCGATAACACCATTCGTTCGTGGACGCGAATACGCTTCAAGACATGTTTTCTTTACTGTTCCATGTTTTGTAGCAAATACCACATAATGGGTCTTCACGAAATTCTCATCATCAAGTCCACGCAAACGCAACAATGCATTGACAGAATCATCGCTCTCAATATTAAGCATATTCTGAATGGCACGTCCTTTGAAATTCTTATCACCTTCTGGAATTTCATAACATTTAAGCCAATAACAACGTCCTTTCCTTGTAAAGAACAGCATTGTCTGATGCATTGTAGCTGGATATATGTATTCTGTAAAATCCTGCTCCCTTGTGCGGGCCCCCTTAGATCCGACTCCGCCACGCGCCTGCTCCCTGAATTCGCTTAGCGGCGTGCGTTTGATATATCCGAGATGACTTACAGTAATTACAACCGGATCATTCGGATAGAAATCCTCTGCATTGAATTCATGCTCATAAGGCTTTATCTCAGTGCGTCTCGGATCATTATATTTTTCCTTTACTTCAAGAAGTTCATCTTTCATAACCTTCTTGCACAACTCCGGATCATCCAATATTGACTGCAAATAAGAAATCTGACGCAACAGTTCATCATATTCTGCATGGAGTTGCTCAACTCGCAATCCTGTAAGCTGTGAAAGTCGCATATCAACAATGGCCTTTGACTGCAACTCATCCAAATCGAATCTCTTTTCGAGATTGCGCTGCGCATCAGAAGGAGTTTTGCTCGCACGTATTATACGCACTACTTCATCTACATTATCACAAGCAATGATCAGACCTTTTATTATATGAGCACGTTCCTCGGCCTTAGTAAGATCAAAACGTGTACGACGTATTGTGACATCATGACGATGCTCCACGAAATACCTCACACAGTCTTTCAGTGACAAGAGACGTGGGCGTCCCTTCACCAATGCAATGCAATTGACTGAGAATGAGCTTTGCATAGCGGTCATTTTATACAATTTGTTTAAGATAACATTCGCATTTGCATCTCTTTTCACATCAACAACGATACGCATTCCCTGACGACCAGATTCATCGTTCACATTTGATATGCCATCAATCTTGCCTTCCTTTACAAGTTCTGCAATATTCTCAACCAGCTGAGCCTTATTAACTCCGTACGGAAGTTCCGTCACGACAATTTTGTCATGCGAATCATCACTTTCTATTTCAGATTTGGCTCTCAACATAATTCGTCCACGCCCTGTCTCATATGCATCTTTCACACCCTGCAGACCGTAGATATATGCTCCTGTTGGAAAATCCGGAGCCTTTATATATTGCATAAGCCCATCCGTATCAATATCCGGATTATCAATATATGCACAGCAACCGTCAACGACCTCGCCTAAATTATGAGTCGGAATATTTGTTGCCATACCCACAGCAATGCCGTTTCCTCCATTAACCAACAAGTTAGGTATTTTAGTTGGCATAACAGTAGGTTCCTGCAATGTATCATCGAAGTTGTTGGTCATGTCAACGGTATTCTTCTCCAGATCGTCCATCACATGCTCACCCATCTTCGACAGGCGGCACTCGGTATAACGCATCGCAGCTGCAGAATCACCGTCTATAGAACCAAAATTACCTTGTCCATCCACCAGAGTATAACGCATATTCCAGTCTTGGCCCATTCGGACAATGGCGCCATATACAGAACTGTCACCATGAGGATGATATTTTCCCAACACCTCACCAACAACACGTGCACATTTTTTATATGGATTGTTACTTGTATTTCCAATACCAAGCATACCATATAATATACGTCTGTGAACTGGCTTAAAACCATCTCGTACATCAGGAAGGGCACGAGCAACAATTACCGACATACTATAGTCGATATACGAAGACTTCATTTCCTCCTCAATGTTTATCTTCAAAATCCGATCTTGATCAATTGTCTGATTTTCATCCATTTTTATATATCTTGTTTTTTATTTCGAGACACATATTTTAGCCTCATATTTACGCTAAGGCCATTATTTTTCGTTCTCACGAGTTTTTAATATATTTTCAAAATGTAAAATTACAAAAAAAAGACGACCCGATAAAACTTTTAAAAACCAAACGAAGCAAAATTAAGTATAATTAGCTTATAAAAATAGCACACATCATCCAACACACTTACACATAACACAACAATAATACCACAACGCCAAACATATAAAAAACAACATATCCATAAGTGCAAAAGAATACTGTTCGAAAATATATAATCAACCTTAACTTAAAAAGAATATAAAAAACATCCCGAAATGAAAACACCAGCAAACACACACGATACATCACAACAATAAGCCCCCAAACGCAATCATATCAACACAACCAAACATAACTACTCTAGAATAAGGTCCAGCAGAAATTTCCACGAAGACGGACCTCCGCAAAAAAGGCGGCGGATTCAGACTCGCGCCGGCGTGACATATCTTCCGCCTGAAGAAGAAGAAAAAAATCCTACACTTTCAGATTTTGAGTATCATGCGCTTTTTTCGCCCGAGTTTTCAATTCTACCCCAGAAATCCAGCGCGAATTTGCGCGCACACAATCCTTAGGACGCAAATTCGCGGAATGCGAGAGATTACTATAAGATGCTGTATGCCAAGCACTTGCGTCTGGCAGCGCTTCTTTCAGCTTGTAAAAAGTACCGTTTCAGCATACGATAAAATCCATTTCATAGGCTAAAACACACCATATCACGGGGCAGTAGAAATTCGGTGGGGATTTATTTTTCAAAATCCCTAATAATTCCGA
>ERZ780167.438-NODE-438-length-43123-cov-6.590554_pt1 | contig 43123 bp, 32 predicted proteins | sample MGYA00510982_ERZ780167 | MGnify/ENA primary metagenome ERZ780167 (study PRJEB29588, sample SAMEA2146107) | human gut metagenome | biome: human gut; feature: human-associated habitat; material: faeces | place: Denmark | collected 2008/2010 ... | reverse complement strand
GCCGCGAAAAACCTTTACGACGGGCCGAGCGTCCCAGGCGCAGGGCGATGTCGTTGCGCTGCCCGGAACGGAAGGGATATTCCTGCTCGAAGCGGTGGACAAAAGCTTCCAGGAAGCCTTCGCCCGGCACATCGGCAGCGGCCTCCCCGCCGTCCGTTCCGTCCTTGCCCGCAGAGGCAACGGGAGCGGGGACGGCAACGGCTCCGGCCGCTCCCTGCGGAGCGACGGGACAGGGCGTGCCAGCCGCCGGCGCCTCCTCCTCCGGACGGTAGGGGAAGGTCGAGGCGTCGGGCCGGAAGTGGGCGGCAGGGTCCCACGAGTAGTAGCAGGGCTGGGTGACGGGGGCACATTTCTCGTCGTAGGCATGGCCCACACAGCGGCTCACGGCCCGGCCCACGGCGGCATAAAGTGGCGCGTAGCCGCGGTCCAGGTCCTCCGTGCGGATGCGGACGAAGACCTTCACCCCTTCGCCCGAAATGCTGCGGAAGACGGCAGCCACATAGGGCAGTCCGGCGGCCAGCGCCACGATGGCGTCCGTGCGGTCTGCCGTGTGGTCCAGGTCGATGCACAGCAGGCCGCTGTACTGCCTCAGGTCGCTCACGGCATGCCCGCCGAAGCAGTGGGCCGAAGGCGTCACACAGGGCATGGCCGACTTGACGCGCTGCGCCTCGGCTTCCTGTCCGCCCTGCGAGCGCAGGCGGCGGTACCGCTCCACCTGCGGACGGAAACGGTCGCTGCGGATGTCGGCCACGAACTGCTCGAGCGTGGTCGCCGTAGCACACTTGCTCCTCACGCTGCTGAAGTGCGAGAAGCCGATGGATGTTTCAGTAGTTGTTTCCATACATTCTTGTAATTTTTTAAAGTCAGGCAGGGGCACCATTGCCCTTGCACGGACGCAAAGCACGCAAGAAAACAACAAAGGGATTTTGGCGGATACCGCACTTTTGCCCGCCCATCCGGCTGGCATGCAATAAATTAGGCCGAAGAAACTGCGGCGTTCCTCCGGCCCTGTGTTTTAAAGGTTTTTAAGAAAAGAGTAAGGGAAGCCCGTCACGCCTGCACCACCGCCCAGTCGCTGACGGTACCGGTCTCCGACGAGAAACCCACGCCCACACGGAAGAGCTGCCGGGCGTCGGCGGCATACTCGCGGGCATAGCCGCGGTCCTCGATCTGCTGCAGGGCCTCGGCGGCCGTACCGTCCAGCTTGAACTCGAAGATGTAGACGTACTGTGGCGTCTCCACCACGCAGTCCACGCGGCCCTGGCTCTGCGTCTTCTCCACGTAGACGGTGTAGACGCTCACCAGGCGCATGATGAGGTAGAACGTGTACTGGAAGTAGCGTTCGCGCTCGGCCTCGCCCTCCTTGCGCCGCATGGTGTAGGGGATGCTGGCCAGGAACGAGGTGAACAGGGTGCGGAGGCGGTCGGTGTCGCCCGCTTCCAGCGTTTCCACCACGGTGTCTATCCAGCCCTCCAAGTGCTCTCCAGGCTTCAGGTACGACGTGGCCAGCATCGTCAGGAAGCCGTTCTTCACCTCGTTGTTGGGGAAGTCCAGCAGGAACTTGTTCATGCGCATGTTGTAGTCCTTGATGGTCAGGTAGCCACTCTGGAAGATCATGGGCAGCGGACGCTCCACGTCGGCCTTGTAGTCCACGAACTCCTCGGGACGGTAGTACTTGCCCGTCAGCTCGTTGATGTTCTCGTTGAAGTGGGCGAGCAGGCGGATGAGGTATGTGGGTGTACCCGAACGGAACCAGTAGTCGTATATCCGCCGGCTGTCCAGCGCGTTGAGCAGGCTGAAGGGGTTGTACACGTCCGTCAGCCGGTCGCTGAAGTGGTAGCCATCGTACTGCAGCTTCAGCCGCTGCTTCATCTCCCCGGGCGTGCAGCAGTAATCCGCGGCCATGTCGGCAATGGGTTGCGGGAAGTAGCGGTCTATCTCGTCCTGCGTGATGCCGCACAGCGCCTCGTAGCGTCCGTCCATGCTGATGTCCTTCGGCTGGTTGAAGCCGCTGAACACGCTCACCTGCGAGAACTTCGTCACGCCCGTCAGCAGCACGAACTGCAGGTGCTCGTCCGCCGCCTTGAACACGGAGTAGAAGGCCTTGAGCACGTTACGGTGCCGGTCTTCGAGCGAGCCGTCCACGTCGAGCACGTCCAGTATCGGCTTGTCGTATTCGTCGATGAGCACCACGGCCCGGCGTCCCGTCTGCTCGTGGGCGGCACGTAGCACATGGCGGAAACGGAGCCCCCATCCCAACTCTTTGTCAGGTACCAGGCCGTACATCCTTTCCCACCCTTCCACATAGTCGCGCAGCATTGCTTCCAGCTGCCCGGCATTGCTGAACACAGCCCCATTGAAATCCACATGAAACACCGGATGCACGGCCCATTCCGTCTCCAGCCGCTCCATGGCCAGCCCGCGGAACAGCTCCCTGCGGCCCAGGTAATAGTTCTTCAGCGTGGACACGAGCAGGCTCTTGCCGAAGCGGCGGGGGCGGCTCAGGAAATAGATGCTGCTCTCGTGCGTCAGGTTGTAAATCAGTTCCGTCTTGTCGACATAGACATATCCGTCCTCGATGATACGGTCAAAGCTCTGGATTCCGATGGGGTACTTCATAAGCAGACAATTTGTTATAGGGCAAAGATAGTGCAAACCAAGAGAAGTACAAAAACGAAAACAAAGTTTTCGGATTTTTACTTCCGAGGTGCAGCCTGTCTTATCCAAAGATAGTGCAAACCGAGAGAAGTACAAAAACGAAAACAAAGTTTTTCCGTCCGATTATGCCGGGCCTCCCCGCAATAGACGAGGAACTTACGCACGTAGAAACAAGAAATTTCGTACCTTTGTGGCGTAAAAAGTTAGCAAAGAAATGGAATTCAACTACGACGTAATCGTGATAGGCGCCGGGCATGCGGGATGCGAAGCCGCTGCCGCTGCCGCCAACCTGGGTTCGAAGACGTGTCTCATTACGATGGACATGAACAAGATCGGGCAGATGAGCTGCAACCCCGCTGTGGGCGGCATCGCCAAGGGACAGATTGTCCGCGAAATCGACGCCCTGGGCGGACACATGGGTCTGGTGACGGACCGTACCGCCATCCAGTTCCGCCTGCTCAATCGCTCGAAAGGCCCTGCCATGTGGAGCCCCCGCGCCCAGTGCGACCGCGGCAAGTTCATCTGGGCCTGGCGCGAAGTGCTGGAGAATACGCCCAACCTGCACATCTGGCAGGACACCGTACGCCGCCTGCTTGTCGAAGACGGCGAAGTGCGGGGCGTGGAGACGGTGTGGGGCGTGACGTTCCATGCCCGTTGCGTCATCGTCACCGCCGGCACCTTCCTGAACGGACTGATGCACGTGGGCCGCACCATGCTGCCCGGCGGACGCATGGCCGAACCGGCTTCGTACGAACTGACCGAATCCATCGCCGCCCACGGCATCACCTACGGACGCATGAAGACCGGTACACCCGTGCGCATCGACGGACGCAGCGTCCACTACGAGGATATGGAGGTACAGGACGGCGAGGCGGATTTCCACAAGTTCTCCTTCCTCGACACCCCCACCCGACAACTCAAGCAGCTGCCCTGCTGGACATGCTACACAAACGAGGAAGTGCACGAGGTGCTGCGCCGCGGCCTGCCCGACTCGCCCCTCTACAACGGGCAGATCCAGAGCATCGGGCCGCGCTACTGCCCCAGCATCGAGACGAAGATCGTCACTTTCCCCGACAAGCCGCAGCACCAGCTCTTCCTGGAACCCGAAGGCGAAACGACCCGCGAGCTTTACCTGAACGGCTTCTCGTCGTCCCTGCCGATGGACATCCAGCTGGAAGCGTTGAAGAAGATTCCCGCCTTCCGCGACCTAGTGGTCTACCGCCCCGGCTACGCCATCGAATACGACTACTTCGACCCCACGCAGCTGAAGCATACGCTGGAAACGAAGAAAATCGAGAACCTCTTCCTGGCCGGACAGGTGAACGGCACCACGGGCTACGAGGAAGCGGCCGGACAGGGCATCATCGCAGGCATCAACGCCCACATCAACTGCCACGGCGGCGAACCCTTCACCCTGGCACGCGACGAAGCGTATATCGGCGTACTCATCGACGACCTGGTGACAAAAGGAGTAGACGAGCCCTACCGCATGTTTACCTCGCGCGCCGAATACCGCACCCTGCTCCGCATGGACGACGCCGACATGCGCCTCACGGAACGCGCCTACCGCTTGGGCCTGGCCACACGCCACCGCTACGACCTGCTGACCAGCAAGCGCAACGCCATCCAACGCATCCTGGACTTCGCCCGCAGCTATTCCATCAAGCCGGCACTCATCAACCCTGCACTCGAAGCGCTGGGCACCACCCCGCTCCGCCAAGGCTGCAAGCTGGTGGACCTCATCAACCGCCCGCAAGTGACCATCGCCAACATTGCCGAACACGTCAGCGCCTTCAAGCGCGAGCTGGACAAGGTGACCGAACGCCGCGAGGAAATCCTCGAAGCGGCCGAAATCCTCATTAAGTACGAGGGCTACATCGGACGCGAGCGCATGATTGCCGACAAGCTGGCTCGTCTGGAGAGCATCAAGATCAAGGGCAAGTTCGACTACAACTCCCTGCAGTCCCTCTCCACCGAGGCGCGGCAGAAGCTGGTGAAGATCGACCCCGAGACCATTGCCCAGGCCAGCCGCATCCCCGGCGTGTCGCCCAGCGACATCAACGTACTGCTGGTGCTTTGCGGCCGCTGACGGGCCTTACGTTCCACGTGAAACAAAAAGTTCAATAAACCTAATAAAACAACTGATTATGAGCAAAGAAACTCTCAAGAAAAGCATCCGTGAGATTCCCGATTTCCCCATTCCGGGCATCTTGTTCTACGACGTGACTACCCTATTCAAGGACCCTGCCGCCCTGCAGGAACTTTCGGACACAATGTACGAGATGTACAAGGACAAGGGCATCACAAAGGTCGTAGGCATCGAGTCGCGCGGCTTCATCATGGGCCCCATCCTCGCCACCCGCTTGGGTGCCGGCTTCGTGCCCATCCGCAAGCCCGGTAAGCTGCCCGCCGAAACCATCAAGGAAAGCTACGAGAAGGAATACGGCAAGGACACGGTGCAGATGCACAAGGACGCCATCGATGAAAACGACGTCATCCTGCTGCACGACGACCTGCTGGCTACCGGCGGCACCATGGCTGCAGCCTGCAAACTGGTGAAGCAGATGAACCCGAAGAAGATCTACGTGAACTTCATCATCGAGCTGAAGGACCTGCACGGCAAGGATGTCTTCGACAAGGACATCGACGTTGAAAGCGTGCTTTCTTTATAAAATAGGCACGGGCACGGACCGGACGCACTCCCGCCCCACGCCGGCTGGCAGACGTCCCGTCCGTGCCCTGATCCGTTCCACCACTCCCCACCAAACGATATGCGCATGGACAAAGACCCCGAACTGAAGCTCAACGACTACCTGAAAGGCATCGTGCTGAACCTGCCCGAAGGCCCCGGCATCTACCAGTACCTGAACAGCGAAGGAACCATCATCTACGTTGGAAAGGCCAAAAATCTGAAAAGGAGAGTCTCCTCCTACTTCAACCGCGACCACGGGCCCGGCAAGACCCGCGTACTGGTGAGCAAGATAGCCGACATCCGCTACATCGTGGTCAACACCGAAGAAGACGCCCTGCTGCTGGAGAACAACCTCATCAAGAAATACAAGCCACGCTACAACGTCCTGCTGAAGGACGACAAGACCTACCCCAGCATCTGCATCCAGAACGAATACTTCCCCCGTATCTTCAAGACTCGCCGCATCATCCGCAACGGCTCATCGTACTACGGACCCTACAGCCACCTGCCGTCCATGTATGCCGTGCTCGACCTCATCAAGCACCTGTATCCCATCCGCACCTGCCACCTCAACCTCACGCCCGAGAACATACGGGCCGGCAAGTTCAACGTCTGCCTGGAGTACCACCTGAAGAACTGCGCAGGTCCCTGCATCGGGCGGCAGACACAGGAGGAATACCTGCAGAACATCGGTGAAATCAAGGAAATTCTCAAGGGGAACACCCGCGACATCGAACAGATGCTCTACCGCCGCATGCAGGACCTGGCCGCCGAAATGAAGTTCGAGGAAGCGCAGAAGGTGAAGGAAAAGTACCTGCTGATCGAGAACTACCGCTCGCGATCGGAGGTGGTGAGCAACGTGCTCCACAACATCGACGTCTTCTCCATCGAGGAGGACGACGATGAAAAGGTGGCTTTCATCAACTATCTACACATCACCAACGGCGCCATCAACCAGGCGTTCACCTTCGAATACAAGAAGAAGCTGGACGAGAGCAAGGAAGAACTGCTCCAGCTGGGCATCGTCGAGATGAGGGAACGCTACAAGAGCCTTTCGCGCGAAATCATCGTGCCCTTCGAACTGGACATGGAGCTGAAGGACGTCACCTTCACCGTCCCCCAGCGGGGCGACAAGAAGAAACTGCTCGACCTGTCCATACAGAACGTGAAGCAGTACAAGGTGGACCGCCTGAAGCAGCAGGAGAAGCTGAACCCCGAACAGCGCACCACCCGCCTGCTGAAGGAAATCCAAGAGCAGCTGCACATGGACCGCCTGCCCCTGCGCATCGAATGCTTCGACAACTCGAACATCCAGGGCTCCGACCCCGTGGCCGGATGCGTGGTCTTCGTCAAGGGAAAGCCGTCGAAGAAGGACTACCGCAAGTACAACATCAAGACGGTGGAGGGGCCGGACGACTATGCCTCGATGAAAGAGGTCGTATGGAGGCGATACAAGCGCGCTATGGAAGAGAACGCACCCCTGCCCGACCTCCTCATCACCGACGGTGGAAAGGGCCAAATGGGAGCCGTAAAGGAGGTTGTCGACGAACTGGGGCTGGACATCCCCATCGCCGGACTGGCCAAGGACAACCGCCACCGCACGAACGAACTGCTCTACGGCTTCCCGCCGCAGACCATCGGACTGAAACAGGGCACGCCCCTCTTCCACCTCCTGACGCGCATCCAGGACGAAGTACACCGCTACGCCATCAGCTTCCACCGCGACAAGCGCAGCAAGCGGCAGACGGCATCGGAGCTGGACGAGATAAAAGGCATCGGTGAAAAGAGCAAAAATGCGCTGCTGAAGGAGTTCAAGAGCGTGAAGCGCCTCCGCGAAGCCACCCCGCAGCAATGGGCCGCCGTCGTGGGCGAAGCCCGGGCGCGCATCCTGCAGGAACACTTCGCCACGCACAAGGACGGGACGGAAGCCGACTGACCCGCCCCCCTTCTGCCGAAAAACAGCCGGCAAGCGCGAAAACGTCACAAAAAATTTGTACCTTTGTCGACCGGAAATCAAGATACCAAGACATGAGAGTAGTGATACAACGCACCGCACACGCATCGGTGACCATCAACGGACATTGCAAGGCGTCCATCGGACGGGGTCTGCTGGTACTGGTAGGCATCGAGGAAACAGACGGACAGGAAGACATCGACTGGCTCTGCAAGAAAATCGTGAACCTCCGCATCTTTGACGATGAAAACGGCGTAATGAACCGCTCCGTCCTCAACACGGGAGGCGACATTCTGGTCGTCAGCCAGTTCACCCTGCACGCCTCGACCAAGAAAGGAAACCGCCCATCGTACATCCGTGCCGCCAGGCACGAGATCTCCATCCCCCTGTACGAGCGCTTCTGCAAGGACCTCTCGACGGCCCTGGGCAAGGAAGTGGGTACGGGAGAATTCGGCGCCGACATGAAGGTGGAGCTGCTCAACGACGGCCCCGTCACCATCTGCATCGACACCAAGAATAAGGAATAACCCCCAAAACATATCGACATGACACTGGAAGAAGCACAGAAACAAGTGGACAACTGGATCCGGACGTACGGCGTGCGCTACTTCAGCGAACTGACCAATATGGCCGTACTGACCGAAGAAGTGGGCGAGCTGGCCCGCGTCATGGCCCGCAAGTACGGCGACCAGTCGTTCAAAAGCGGTGAAAAGGACAATCTGGACGAAGAGATAGCCGACGTCTTCTGGGTGCTGCTCTGCATCGCCAACCAGACCGGCACCGACCTCACCCAGGCCTTCGCCCGCAGCATCGAGAAGAAGACGAAAAGAGACAAGGAAAGACATATCAACAACCCTAAACTGAAGGAACATGGAGAAAAATGAACCTACCAAAAGCAAGTACGATGAAGCGCTGGCCAAGTACAACACCCGCCTCGACGATGCGGAAGTGGCTGCGCAAGTAAAGGCCATCATCGACGAAAAGGTGGCCGCCAACAATACCCCCGAGGTCAAGAAGTTCCTCTTCCACTGCATCGACCTCACCACGCTGAAGACCACCGACAGCGACGAGAGCGTGATGCGCTTCACCCAGAACGTGAACCGCTTCGACGAAGAGTTCCCCGACCTGAAGAACGTGGCCGCCATCTGCGTCTACCCCAACTTCGCCGAGATTGTGAAGGACACGCTCGAAGTGGAAGACGTGAAGATAGCCTGCGTATCTGGCGGTTTCCCCTCCTCGCAGACCTTCACCGAAGTCAAGGTGGCCGAAACGGCCATGGCCGTCATGGACGGCGCCGACGAGATAGACATCGTGATCTCCGTAGGCAAGTTCCTCGTGGGCGACTATGAAAGCATGTGCGACGAGATTCAGGAACTGAAGGAGACGTGCAAGGACAAGCACCTGAAGGTGATTCTCGAGACAGGCGCCCTGCGCACGGCCTCGAACATCAAGGCCGCGTCCATCCTGTCGATGTATGCCGGCGCCGACTTCATCAAGACCTCTACCGGCAAGCTGGAGCCTGCCGCCACGCCCGAAGCCGCCTACGTCATGTGCCAGGCCATCAAGGAATATTTCGATGAAACGGGCAATAAAGTGGGATTCAAGCCTGCGGGAGGCATCAATACGGTGCACGACGCCCTCGTCTACTACATCATCGTCAAGGAAGTGCTGGGCGAGGAATGGCTCAACAACACCCTGTTCCGCCTGGGCACCAGCCGCCTGGCCAACCTGCTGCTGAGCGACATCCTGGGCAAGGAGACGAAGTTCTTCTAAAAAAGGGTACGTGCCCCAAGTCTGAAGAAGGCTGAATCCAAAAGAAGAAATACCAACATTCCGTCATCCCGCACTTGATGCGGGATCCACACTCCGCCAGTCGTGCAGCTATGGATCCCGGCTCAAGGCCGGGATGACGTTTTTTTGTCCCTGTTCCTTTGATTTTTGCGACAGACAGCACCGCCTCCACCCCCGACGGAGCAGAACGCACATGCCTCACATCCGGCATAGTTTTACGCCGGAAAAAGCATTGTTTTACATCAGAAAAAGCATTGTTTCAGACCGGAAGCGGCCTTGTTTCGGGAAGTGTCATTTCTGCCGTTCCACCACGTAGTTGAGGTAAGCCTCCAGCGCCCGGCGCACCTCCGCATCACCCTCGGCAGGCAGCAGCGCGAAAGCTTTCCGCTGAAGGTCGCGCATCACCTGCTCGGCATACTCGATGCCGCCGTTCTGCTTGGTGAAGGCCACCAAACGCTCGATTTCATCGGCAGACGCAGCACCCGACTTCACCCGCAGGGCAATCCGACGCGCCTCTTCGTCACCCGTCGAGTTGAGCGCATAGAGCACGGGGAGCGTCAGCTTACCTTCGTGCATGTCGTTGCCCGTGGGCTTGCCGATTTCAGCGTTCTCGTCGTAGTCGAAGATATCGTCCTTGATCTGGAAGCAGAGGCCGATGCACTCGCCGAACTGACGGGCCTTCTCCACGTCCTCGGCAGAGGCTCCGGCGGCCAGGGCGCCCGCCTTGGTACAGGCAGCAAAGAGCACGGCCGTCTTCTTGCGGATGACCTCAAAATAGACTTGTTCGGAAAAATCGGGATTGCTCACGTTGGAGAGCTGGAGCAGTTCGCCGTCGGCCAGGTCCTGCCCCAGGGCCGACACGACGTCGATAATGTCATGGTTGCGCGTCAGGGCCACCTGCACCAGCGCCGTAGCCAGCAGGTAGTCGCCCGAGAGCACAGCTACCTTGTTGTTGAACACGGCGTTGACCGAAAGCTGTCCGCGACGCTCGGCACTCTCGTCGACCACGTCGTCGTGCACCAGGCTGGCGTTGTGGAGCAGCTCCAGCGCCACGGCCGAGTGGAAAGCCTCCAGGCCCGCCCCGCCGTGGAGCTTGGCCGTGAGCAACACCAGGATGGGGCGCATCATCTTCCCGCTCCGCTGACGGATGTGTTCTATCACACAGTTCAGCAGCGGATTGGAGCTGGAGAGCGAACGTTCAAACAGCTGTCTGAAGTCTTCCAGTTCGGCAGAAATGGGGGATTGTATCACTGATGCTATATCCATGGGGCGTAATTTGGGTGCAAAAATAGTGAAAGGCGAGCGCATAGACAAATGAATAACATTGTTTTTCATTTGGCTGAGCCGAGCCGCATCCTATTTTATTTTAATTTAAAGAAGTCAAAAGGCAGAAACGCTAACATATCGTCATCCCGCACTTGATGCGGGATCCAGCTCACACACAGAAAAGCCAATCATGGATCCCGGCTCAAGGCCGGGATGACGTTACACTTACTTCTGTCTCCTTTAATTTTTGAGACCTTTCCCCGTCCCGAACCTCCACCCATTTCATTTAAAAACACGAATAAAACGGTACATACGGTATTTTTTTGTACTTTTACCCTGCAAAAAAGGATAAAATGTATGAATTCAACCGATAAACTTTTCCTGCTCGACGCATACGCGCTCATCTACCGCGCCTACTATGCGCTCATCAAGAACCCGCGAATCAACTCCAAGGGGCAGAACACTTCGGCCATCCTGGGCTTCGTCAACACCCTCGAAGAGGTGCTCAAGAAGGAGAATCCCACCCACATCGGCGTGGCCTTCGACCCGGCCGGCCCCACCTTCCGCCACGAGGCCTACGAACAGTACAAGGCCCAGCGCGAGGAGACGCCCGAAGCCATCCGCTTCTCCGTACCTATTATAAAGGACATCATCCGCGCCTACCGCATCCCCATCCTCGAGGTGGCGGGCTACGAGGCCGACGACGTGATAGGCACACTGGCCACCGAAGCCGGACGGCAGGGCATCACCACCTACATGATGACGCCCGACAAGGACTACGGCCAGCTGGTGGGCGAGCATGTCTTCATGTACCGCCCCAAGCACACGGGCGGCTTTGAGGTGATGGGCACGGAGGAAGTCAAGGCGAAGTTCGACATCCAGTCCACCCTGCAGGTCATCGACATGCTGGGCCTGATGGGCGATGCGTCGGACAACATCCCCGGCTGTCCGGGCGTGGGCGAGAAGACGGCACAGAAACTCATCGCCCAGTTCGGCAGCATCGAGAACCTGCTGGCCCACACCGACCAGCTGAAGGGTGCCCTAAAGACGAAGGTCGAGACGAACAGGGAGCTGATCATCTTCTCCAAGTTCCTGGCCACCATCAAGACCGATGTCCCCATCCAGCTCGACATGCAGGCTCTCGTCCGCGAAGAGCCGGACCAGGAAGCGTTGCGACGGATTTTCGAGGAACTGGAATTCCGCACCCTCATCGACCGCGTGCTGGGGAAAGGCGAAGCTCCCCGCCCCGCCGCTCCGGCCGACCCGTTTGCCGGTACCCTCTTCGCCCAGCCCGCCGCTACGAAAGAAGCCGCTCCGAAGGCCGCTGCCCAAGGCGATTTGTTTGCGTTATTTGCAGACGAGGGGGCGGGCGGCGCCGAAAATTCGATTCTCAGCAGCTTAGAAACGATAGAAACCGACTACCAACTCGTTGATACAGAAGAGAAAAGACGCAAATTTCTTCAAAAATTGTTGACAACGGAAATTCTCTCAATAGATACGGAAACCACCGGCACCGAGCCGATGGAGGCCGAACTGGTGGGCATGAGCTTCAGCGACGCCGAAAATCGGGCATGGTACGTGCCCGTTCCGGCCAATCGCGAAGAAGCCTTAAAAATTGTGAACGAGCTCCGCCCGCTCTACGAAAACCCGAAATCGGTGAAGGTGGGGCAGAACATCAAGTACGACATGATTGTCCTGCAGAACTACGGCGTCCGCGTGCAAGGTCCGCTCTTCGACACCATGCTCGCCCACTACGTGCTCCAGCCCGAGCTGAGGCACAACATGGACTACCTGGCCGAAATCTACCTGCACTACCGCACCATCCACATCGACCAGCTCATCGGCCCGCGGGGCAAGGGACAGAAGAGCATGCGCGACCTCGCCCCCGCCGAAGTCTACCGCTACGCCTGCGAGGACGCCGACGTCACCCTCAAGCTGAAGAACGTTCTTGAAAAGGAACTCAAGACGCAGGGCGTGGAACATCTCTTCTATGAAATAGAGATGCCGCTCGTGCCCGTCCTCGTGAACATCGAGAGCAACGGCGTGCGCCTCGACACGGAAGCCCTGAAGCAGTCGGCCGCGCACTTCAACGCCCGCATCCGGCAAATCGAGGAAGACATCTACACCCTGGCAGGCGGACCCTTCAACATCGCCTCGCCCAAGCAGGTGGGCGAAGTGCTCTTCGACCGCCTCAAGCTGATGGAGAAACCCAAGAAGACCAAGACCGGCCAGTACGTCACCTCCGAAGAAGTGCTCGAAAGCCTCCGCGGCAAGCACGACATCGTAGGCAAGATACTGGAGCACCGCGGCCTGAAGAAGCTGCTGGGCACCTACGTCGAAGCCCTGCCCCAGCTCATCAACCCGCGGACGGGACGCATCCACACGTCGTTCAACCAGGCCGTCACCGCCACCGGCCGACTCAGCTCGAGCAACCCCAACCTGCAGAACATCCCCATCCGCGACGAGGACGGCAAGGAGATCCGCAAGGCCTTCATCCCCGACGACGGCTGCGAATTCTTCTCGGCCGACTACTCGCAGATCGAGCTGCGCATCATGGCCCACCTCAGCGAAGACCCCAACATGATCGAAGCCTTCGTCGAGGGCCACGACATCCATGCCGCCACCGCCGCCAAGATCTACAAGGTGGGCATCGACGAGGTGACCTCCGACATGCGCCGCAAGGCCAAGACGGCCAACTTCGGCATCATCTACGGCATCTCGGTCTTCGGACTGGCCGAGCGCATGAACGTCTCCCGTCAGGAAGCCAAGGAACTGATAGACGGCTACTTCGCCACCTATCCCCGCGTGAAGGCCTACATGGACCGCAGCATCCAGGTGGCCCGCGAACAGGGCTACGTGGAAACCATCTTCCACCGCAAGCGTTACCTGCCCGACATCAACTCGCGCAACTCCGTCGTGCGCGGCTACGCCGAACGTAATGCCATCAACGCACCCATCCAAGGTAGCGCTGCCGACATCATCAAAGTAGCCATGGCCCGCATCTACCAGCGCTTCCAAAGTAACAATCTGAAAGCAAAGATGATTTTACAGGTCCACGACGAACTGAATTTCAGCGTTCCGACGGCCGAAAAAGAGCTCGTGCAAAAAATTGTAATCGAGGAAATGGAGAACGCCTATCGCATGCACGTGCCTCTCAGAGCCGATTGCGGATGGGGAAAGAACTGGCTGGAGGCCCACTAAACCGGCGGATAACAAACTTTAACTTACAATCAGAAAGCAGCCAAAAGGAATTAATTAAAATGCACTTTGTATGCAAAATGTCCGGCAAACCATCTGCCGGACATTTTTTTTGATAGAAAACGGGCAAAAAGAAAGGGTATAAAACGGTCAGATGCTTACACTTTGAAAAATAATCATCGAATATTGAACAATGTGTCAATATAATGCCTACCTTTGCACCGCTTTTCAGAAAAGCAGTGTAGAAAAAAGAAAGAATAGACATAAATTGATATTAATCATGAAAGCAAAAGTATCCTTAAAGAAACTGATTGTGTCCTCCTTGTTCCTGACACTGGGTGTAAGCGCATTCGCCTTCCAGAACAACGACTTTGTTTACAATTCGAAAGAAGTGAACGGACTGAAGGTAAGCCAAAGCGTCTACAAGAACAACAACAACCTGCTGTCCAACTACCTGGAGTACCACTTCAAATACGACGACCAGCAGCGCATCGTGGAACACGAAGCCGTATGCTGGGACGAGAACCAGAAGACCTGGAAGAAGGTGATGTGCGTCCGCTACGCCTACGACGACAACCAGGTGACCACCAGCTACTACAAGTGGAGCAACCGCAAGGGCTGCTACGTGGAAGTACCCGAAAAGACAGTCACCATGTACCTGACTGCCCGATAAGCCTGCACAGGTTTCCGTTATACTCTCTCGCATAGAAACTATTTTACTCCTAACAATAAACCAAACCTTTTTAGTTAACTGCAGAAAGCCGGAGTGCGCGACGCATTCCGGCTTTTTCATTTCCCCCTGCCGCCGCTCCGGAAAGGAAAGCCGAAAACAGACGTTTCGCTTTGCCTTTCCCACGGTTTGCACTATCTTTGCAGACTGAAAACGACTGACAACAAGAAGATAACTCTAAAATATAAGACAGACTATGGCATTAAAAGCAGGTATCGTGGGCCTTCCCAACGTGGGAAAATCCACACTCTTCAACTGCCTGTCCAGCGCGAAGGCACAGGCAGCCAACTTCCCGTTCTGTACCATCGACGCCCAGATGGGCCAGGTATCCGTGCCCGACGAGCGACTGACCCGCCTGGCCGAAATCGTCCATCCGGGGCGCATCGTGCCCGCCGTGTGCGACATCGTCGACATCGCCGGCCTCGTCAAGGGCGCCAGCAAGGGTGAAGGCCTGGGCAACCAGTTCCTGGGCAACATCCGCGAGTGCGACGCCATCATCCACGTGCTCCGCTGCTTCGACAACGGCAACATCGTCCACGTGGACGGCTCCGTTGATCCCGTTCGTGACAAGGAAATCATCGACACCGAGCTCCAGCTGAAAGACCTCGAGACGGTAGAAAACCGCATCAAGCGCGTGGAAAAAGTTGCCAAGGTAGGTGGCGACAAGAACGCCAAGCTGGAATACGAACTGCTGCTCCGCTACAAGGAAGCGCTGGAACAGGGCAAGAGCGCCCGCACCGTCGTTCCGCAGAACGAGGACGAAGAAACCTGCGCCCGCCAGATGTTCCTGCTCACCACCAAGCCCGTGCTCTACGTGTGCAACGTGGACGATACCTCCGCCGCCACCGGCAACGCCTACGTGGAGCAGGTGCGCGAGGCCATCAAGGGTGAGGACGCCCAGCTGATGATCATCTCCGCCCAGACCGAAGCCGACATCGCCGAACTGGAAACCTACGAGGAGAAGCAGATGTTCCTCGAAGACCTCGGCCTGAAGGAAAGCGGCTGCAACCGCCTCATCAAGGCCATCTACAGCCTGCTCAATCTGGAAACGTTCATCACCGCCGGCGAGATGGAAGTCAAGGCCTGGACCTACCACAAGGGCTGGAAGGCTCCGCAATGTGCCGGCGTCATCCACACCGACTTCGAGAAGGGCTTCATCCGCGCCGAGGTCATCAAGTACGACGACTACATCAAGTACGGCTCCGAAGCCGCCGTTCGCGAAGCCGGCAAGCTCAGCGTCGAAGGCAAGGACTACGTGGTGCAGGACGGCGACATCATGCACTTCCGGTTCAACGTGTAAGGACAAAGACAAGATAAAGGACGAGGCCACGGGGCAAGCACCCGGACGGCCTCGTCAAACTATACCCCCTGATACAAAAACAACCATAACTCCATGAAAGCCATTCTCCCACTCCTCCTCTCCTTTCTGGTTCTTCCCCTGCAGGCACAGACGGCGACCGCGGCGAAGGGCTCTACTATATAGAAAAAGAAAAGTATGTAAACAGAACTAATACACACCAACCCTCAAAAACAAATACAGCATGAAGAACTATCTCATTGCAGGTACCGGCGGCGTAGGCGGAAGCATCGCCGCCTTCCTGGCGCTGGCGGGAAAGAACGTCAGCTGCATTGCCCGCGGCGAACACCTGGCCGCCATCCGCGAACATGGACTCCGCCTCCACTCCGACCTCAAGGGCGAACACACCCTGCACATCCCCGCCTGTACGGCCGAGGAATATCAGGATAAGGCGGACGTCATCTTCGTCTGCGTCAAAGGCTATTCCGTCGACTCCATCACCGACCTTATCCGCCGCGCGTCGAAACCAGAAACCATCGTCATCCCCATCCTCAACGTCTATGGCACGGGACCCCGCATCCAGCGTCTGGTGCCGGGCGTGACGGTGCTCGACGGCTGCATCTACATCGTGGGCTTCGTCAGCGGCCGGGGCGAGATCACACAGATGGGACGGATTTTCCGTCTGGTCTATGGTGCGCACCAAGGCACGGATGTTCCCCGTGAAACACTCGAAGCCGTGCAGCGCGACCTGCAGGAAAGCGGCATCAAGGCCGAAATCTCGGACGACATCAACCGCGACACCTTCGTCAAGTGGTCGTTCATCTCGGCCATGGCTGTGACGGGCGCCTACTACGACGTGCCTATGGGCGAAGTACAGAAGCCCGGCCCCGTGCGCGACACCTTCATCGGCCTCTCGCGCGAAAGTGCCGCCTTGGGCCGCAAACTGGGCATAGAGCCGAAGGAAGACCTGGTGGAATACAATCTGAAAGTGATGGACAAGCTCGACCCGCACAGCACCGCCTCCATGCAGAAAGACATGGCCCGCGGACACGAAAGCGAGGTGCAGGGACTGCTGTTCGACATGATTGCCGCCGCCGAAGCGCAGGGCATCGACATCCCCACCTACCGGATGGTGGCAGAAAAGTTCAAAAATCTCTGACCTGCGAATTTTGTTCTTTGCCGGATAAAGATTACTTTTGGCAACCGTAACCATAAAACCAAGAAAGAAACGTCATGTTACCGTTACTCAACATCCACTGGAACCCCGATCCCGAACTGTTCAACCTCTTCGGCATCTCCATCCGTTACTATGGCCTGCTGTGGGTCATCGGCCTGGCTTTTGCCTACTTCATCGTGCAGAAAGAATACCGCGACCGGCGCATTGGCGACGACAAGTTCGAACCGCTGTTCTTCTACTGCTTCTTCGGCATCCTTATCGGTGCCCGCCTGGGTCACTGCCTGTTCTACCAGCCCGACTACTACCTGCACCACTTCTGGGAAATGATTCTCCCCGTGAAGTTCCTGCCGGACGGCGGATGGAAGTTTACGGGCTACGAAGGCCTGGCCAGCCACGGTGGTACGCTGGGACTCATCATCGCCCTGTGGCTCTACTGCCGCAAGACGAAGATGCACTACATGGACGTGCTCGACATGATTGCCGTAGCCACCCCCATCACCGCCTGCTGCATCCGTCTGGCCAATCTGATGAACTCCGAGATTATCGGGCGGCCGACAGACGTACCCTGGGCTTTCGTCTTCGAGCGGGTGGACATGGTGCCCCGCCATCCGGCCCAGTTCTACGAGGCGCTGGCCTATTTCGTCTTCTTCCTCGGCATGGTGTGGCTGTACAAGCGCGGGCAGAAACAGGCTCCCGCCACCCCGCGTACCGACTTCAGCAAGGGTGCGAAAGCCGACGCACAAGTTGCCCCGCCCTATCACCGCGGCTTCTTCTTCGGCCTCTGTCTGACGGAAATCTTCGTCTTCCGCTTCTTCATCGAGTTCCTCAAGGAGAACCAGGTGGACTTCGAGGACGGCATGACGCTGAACATGGGCCAGTGGCTCAGTGTGCCCTTCGTCCTCATCGGCCTTTACTTCATGTTCTTCTACGGACGGCAGAAAAAGGCGTGACGCCCCCGCGGCTTCGGGGCCGCTGAAAAACAAAACAAAGCCATTATGCCGGTTTACCAGCCAGCATAATGGCTTTCTGTTTCCTCTGAAAGGAGGGGATCAATCTTCAGTGCCTACCGGTACTTCATCGGCCGGAGTATCTTCCTGTCCCTTGGCGGGATTTGTACGTTTCGTATTATTGGCTATTGATGCCAATGCCCTGTACAACTCAGCTATCAAACGGCCGGAGACAACAATCAAATAACCCACAATAGGATAAATCACAACCATTGACAAGCCTGTTCCCAAAGGAAGTATTCCAAACAACTGACCCAACGAGTCTCCTAATCCGAAAACGACAAAGAAGAGCGAAATCACACATCCGCCCACTCCAAAATAGAAACCAAGCCATTCGCCCAAGGTTTGAATGAAATGAGAAACCATCGGGATAGCTACAAAATCGCTATTGTCCAAAAGGATGTCTTTCATCTTTTTCTTTCGGTCCATCCATAGGCTGAAACTCATGATTCCCAAAAATATAAGCAGCAAGAAGACCAGCACGCAGGCAACGATATCGCCGCCGGAGAGGAATTCAAATACTCCGCTGTCGGTGACAGTGTAGATGATGTAAGGCGGAAATAACAGATTCAAAACAGATACAGTTCCATACAGCCATCTGAAAGGTTCACGATAGAAAGTTCCTCTGTCAATATACCCCCATACCAACTCGAAAAAAGTAAAAAGCTTGTTGTCCATCATAATAAAAACATTTTAAGTTAAGACCTCATTAACTGTTTGAACACACAAAAGGCCAGATTTTTCATGTGCGTTTACAAATATATTAAATTATGCCATATCATATTGATAATTCTTAAAAATAATAACAACATAAGTTCGAAATAAGAATTGATATAATTGGCCGGCCAATGGGAACATAGCTATAAGAATAGAGTAAAGATCTTACATCGATAACTATTTTTTACCAACCATCCGCAACGATGCCCACACCGGTTCCCTCCTTGCATTTTTGATTCTCCCAGGGAATGTTTCAAACCTAAGGGGGGTATGTTTCAAACATTCGACCTCTATGTTTCAAACATAAGCCCTTTGGGGTTGAAACCTCTCCTACGGCTGCAAAAAACAACAGGATGGAGAAAGGCTCCATCCTGTCAATCATTTTCAAAAACCGGAATATCTTATTTCCCCTTGACGATGCGCTTGATGTCGTTCAGCTTGTTCAATGCTTCGAGGGGCGTCAGGTTGTTCACGTCGAGGTTCAGTATCTCGTCGCGTATCTGACACAGCACGGGGTCGTCCAGCTGGAAGAAGCTGAGCTGCATGCCGCCGGCCGACGAAGGCCCTTCGGTGATGGTCTTGCCCGTGACGGTGCCCGTCTGGCGGTTCTCGCGCTCCAGCTGCTTCAGGATTTCGTCGGCGCGCTTCACGATGCTCTTGGGCATGCCTGCCAGCTTGGCCACGTGGATACCGAAGGAGTGCTCGCTGCCGCCCCGCTCCAGCTTGCGCAGGAAGATGACCTTGCCGTCCACCTCCTTCACCGCCACATTGTAGTTCTTGATGCGGGCGAAGCTCTTCTCCATCTCGTTCAGCTCGTGGTAGTGCGTAGCAAAGAGGGTACGTGCCTTGGCCTTGGGATGTTCGTGAATGTACTCCACGATGGCCCAGGCGATGGAGATGCCGTCGTAGGTCGACGTACCGCGTCCCAGCTCGTCGAAGAGCACGAGGCTGCGCGGCGACAGGTTGTTCAGGATGTCGGCCGCCTCGTTCATCTCGACCATGAAGGTCGATTCGCCCACGGAGATGTTGTCGCTGGCACCCACACGGGTGAATATCTTGTCCACCAGCCCGATGTGCGCGCTCTCGGCGGGCACGAAGCAGCCTATCTGTGCCATGAGGGTGATGAGGGCTGTCTGGCGGAGCAGGGCCGACTTACCGGCCATGTTGGGACCGGTGATGATGATGATCTGCTGCGTCCGGCTGTCGAGCATCACGTCGTTGGCCACGTATTTCTCGCCGATGGGGAGCTGCTTCTCGATAACGGGATGACGGCCCTGACGGATGTCGAGCACGTCGTCGTCCGAGAGGACGGGGCGGATGTAGTTGTTCTCGCGCGCGGCCGTGGCAAACGACAGGAGGCAGTCGAGACGGGCCACCTGGTTGGCGTTGATCTGGATGGCGGGGATAAACTCGCTCAGGGCCTGCACCAGCTCGTTGTAGAGTTGCGTCTCGAGCACCAGTATCTTGTCTTCCGCACCGAGTATCTTCTCTTCGTATTCCTTCAGCTCCTGCGTGATGTAGCGTTCGGCGTTGACCAGCGTCTGCTTGCGTATCCACTCCTGGGGTACTTTCTCCTTGTGGACGTTGCGCACCTCGATGTAGTAGCCGAAGACGTTGTTGTAGCCTATCTTCAGGCTCGGTATGCCCGTCAGCTCGCTTTCGCGCTGCTGCAACTGGAGCAGGTAGTCCTTGCCGCTGTAGGCTATCTGGCGCAGTTCGTCGAGCTCGGCGCTGACGCCCTGCTTGATGACGCCGCCCTTGTTGACCAGCAGCGGCGGGTCGTTGTTGATTTCACGGTCGATGCGGTCGCGGATGGACTGGCAGACGTTGAGCTGCTCGCCGATGCGGTTCAGGCTGGTATTGTCGGCCTCCAGGCAGGCCTGCTTGATGGGTTCAATGGCCTGCAGGGCCACCTTCAGCGCCACCACCTCGCGGGGACTGACGCGACCCACGGCTACCTTCGACAGGATGCGCTCCAGGTCGCCGATGCGGTGCAGCTGCTCCTCCACCAGGTCGCGGAAGTCGGGCTGGCGGAAGAAGTATTCCACCACGTCCAGGCGGTCGTTGATGGGGCGCACATCCTTCAGCGGGAACACCAGCCAGCGCTTCATCAGGCGGGCACCCATGGGGCAGATAGTCTTGTCGATGACGCTGAGCAGCGAACTACCCCCGTCGTTCATCGAGCCCATCAGCTCGAGGCTGCGCACGGTGAACTTGTCCAGCCGGACGTACTTGTCTTCCTCGATGCGGGCCAGCGACGTGATGTGGCCTATCTGCGTGTGCTGCGTCATGATGAGGTATTGCAGGATGGCACCCGAAGCGATGATGCCGTTCTTCAGGTGCTCCACGCCGAAGCCCTTCAGGTTCTTCACCTCGAAGTGCTTCAGCAGCCTTTCGCGCGCCGTCGTCTCGGTAAACACCCAGTCGTCCAGCTCGAAGGTGAAGAACTTGCTGCCGAAGTTGCCCTCGAACATCGGCCGCTTGCCCCGTTCGAAGAGCACCTCTTTGGGGCCGAAATTGTTGAGCAGCTTGTCGATGTAGTCGAAGGGACCTTCCGCCGTCAGAAACTCTCCCGTCGATATGTCCAGAAAAGCCACGCCGCAGGCCCCCTTGCCGAAGTGCACGGCAGCCAGGAAGTTGTTCTCGCGGTAGTTCAGCACGTTGTCGTTGATGCTGACGCCGGGCGTCACCAGCTCCGTGATGCCGCGCTTCACCAGCTTCTTGGCCAGTTTGGGGTCTTCCAGCTGATCGCAAATGGCCACGCGCTTGCCCGCGCGGATCAGTTTGGGCAGGTACGTGTCGAGCGCATGGTAGGGGAAACCGGCCATCTCGATGGTCTTCTCCTTGCCGTTGGCACGCTTGGTCAGCGTGATGCCCAGGATTTCGGAGGCCACAATGGCGTCGGTCGAATAGGTTTCGTAGAAGTCTCCGCAACGGAACAGCATCACGGCGTCAGGGTGCTTGGCCTTGAGGTCGAGAAACTGCTTCATCATCGGTGTAAGGACAATATCTTCGTTCATGTGTATCGGCTTAAAAACTAAACAGAAACAAAGATAAATCTTTTTTAGAAAACAAGCATCTGCAGGCTCCCATTCCTTAGTAACCCTTAACAAAATAGCGCATATTCATAAAACATGTTATATAACATCAGTTTTTTCTTGCAGAATTTGCAGATTTCCCAAAAGTCCGTACCTTTGCATCGTGTTTTTCATAGTATTAGATTTTAAGGTTAACAAAGGTTGGAGTACAGCGGTACTCCTTTTTTTATGCCCGTACGCGAACGGGCCTGCTCACCGGGCCTTCCAGCCGTCTATCTGGACAGCCGTCTCCGGCCAACTGGGACGGAGGGCCGAACCGTAATTCACAATCACCCCCTCTTTATTCACCAGCAGGAAGTAGGGTACTCTGTCCTGCCCCAAATGATTGGACATTTTCTGCAAGACTTCACGCGTGGCAAAGTCTTCCCAGTACAGACATTCCAACGCCGTTTCCTTCAACGAAAAACGCTGCAATATCCGCTCGTAATCAGCGCGTTTCCCGCTGACGCAGAGGCTGACCATCGCCACCTCGTCCGTGTCGTATCGGGCACGCAACTGCTTCAGCGGCTCCATCTCCGTCAGGCAGGGAGGGCAGAACACGCCCCAGAAATCGATGTAGAGCACCTTGCCCCGATGCTTGTCTATCAGCGACCGCAGGGGAGCCATATACTGTTCCGCCTCGGGAGTGTCGGCATCGCCATGCAGCAGGTAGCGGGAAAAGGCTTCGGGACGACGCAAGTAGTCGGCCGTCCGCCGGTAAAGCAAGCTCAGGGAATGGCGGAGCACGGGCACCTGTACCAGCGCGTCATATTCCTGACGGGCGGAATCCATGGCCACCGTATCGTTGGCCGCCAGCGAAGCGCCCAACAGGTCGGCCAGCAGGAACTGGGCCACCCTGTTGCCCTGCTGCTCGTCCACCAGGTCCTTGCCGGTAAAATCAAGGTCGCCCGCCACGGCGCGACGGTACCTCAAATAAAACTTCAGCTGATACATCAGCCGGAAATGAGCGGAGGTGATAATCTTGTCGGCCAGCAACGCGTCTACCTCGGGCATCAGCGCCTCGCAGGCAGCCATCTCCTTCTGTCAGTCCACCTGCTTCTGCCCATAAAGCCTCCTGATCCGTTGCTGTGCATATCGGAAACGTTCGGCGTAATAGTCGGCCCGTAACAGACGCTCCGTCAGCTCAGCCACCTCGACTGTGGGATGGTAACGCTCCAGAAACTCCTCCCGCTTCTGCTGCCGGAGCGCATACTCCGCCTGCACGGCCTGCCCGAACGCCTCTGCCGACGAGCCGACATCGTCCATATAAACATAATCCGGCCTGTAGAAACCTCCTTCCGTAAAAGCCAGCATACCTTGATTCAGTGTGGCCGAAGTCCCCTCCACCACCGGATGGAACAGGTCTTTGAAATCAATCTGCAGACGGAGGCTGTCGCCCGGCGCCAGATACAGACGCGGTGCGTAATTGCGAAGCGAAAACTCGCACACCGCCCCGCAGAGCGGCACGCTGAACGAGAAGGTGCCGTCTTCCCTGACAGGAGCCTTGTACACCGTCTCCTGACTGGGGGTAAAGGATACCAGCACCAGCTGCAGTTCCTTTTCATTCGGATAGACTTCCCGGTTCAGGATGCGGCCCTGTACCACAGCCGTCCGGAGGGGTTCGTGACTGTCGGCCCAAAGGCCGTCGAAGCTGCACAGAAACAGACAGAACAAAAAAAGCAAAGGTTTCATAGGCAATCGTATAACATCGTTGGACATGACATCGTTTTACCCCGCCCTGGCAGGATGCAACAAAGATAAGAAAACGAATCTCTCGGAGATGCAAACGAATCTGCAAAACGCAGAAAAACATCCAAATAAAGCTGTAAATGTTTTAATACATGTTATAAAACAGCTTTTTCCCTCCACATAATTTGCAGGTTTCCCCAAAATCCGTACATTTGCAATGTGTTTTCATAGTATTAGATTTTAAGGTTAACAAAGGTTGGAGTACAGCGGTACTCCTTTTTTTATGTCCGTAAATCAAATAAAATCAAATTCACATAAACAAAGAAAGTCAGCAGCAGAAAATAGTGCTACTGACTCTCCGACTAAAAAACAAACCGTAGAAACAGAAGTATGCCTGTCAAAACCGGGGTTTTACGAACTTATCATCAGGAGATGTAAACGACAGCCCCGGAACCGAACGACGTATGTCTTTATAAGCATATTCTTTTATCAGCGAATAGTCGGTGGCATCTAAGGCATAGTAGTAATCATCTTTGTCTGTCGAACGTTTCACAGTCCAATCAAACATGTTTCCGAAAATGGTCAATTCATCTTTTGTGGGGTCAAAAGCGGGAATGGCAGATTTGATGACACTCCCGTCGCTCTGAATCACATAGAAATGATGTCGGCTGTCTACCATGTATCCTAACGTCTGACGGCTGCGGAATTCGGTGATGAAGACGTATTCCGGACGCACATTGTCGGGCAGCCGAATGGCTTTTACATACGGACAGCCTTTCGTACATTTCAAGTGAAACAGTTGGTGGTTAGCGTCCAGCACCAAGTATCCTTCGTCGTAATCTTTACGGGTGGTAGGATTGCCCGAAGCATAGCTGGCGGGAAAAACAAAACCTTTTTGGAGCAACATGTCGGTAAACAGCTTGCTTTTCGGTTCGTCTATCCGGTTTGTCTCCATGCAGATAAACTCAATGCCTTTACCGGTAAAACGGAAAGCGTCATCGGGCATCTTCAGCTCCACCCGCTTGGACATCGATTCCATCAGGAAATAAATTCCCGTTTGGGGAGCGTTGATTGCCGAAGGCACACTTTTAAAGGTAAAGTTTGTCATTTGAATGTCTTTCGGGCTGACTGCTTTGCCGCAAATGGTATCGGGAAAACGCTCGTCTGCCGTAAGCTGACGCACATAAAACGAAGGAAGCAGGCTGTCTACCTGTTGCTGCGTATAGGTGTTTCCCTTTGTATCGCTGCGTCGGATTTGCTTGTTCGCGTCCGTCTGAATGAATATGAAGTCGCCCAAAACCGAGCTGTACATCGTAAACGGGGTTTTCACCGGTTTGGCTGTAAAGAATGCGTAACACCACGGCAACTGCCATACCAGCAGAACCGCCACGGTGAGATAAAGAAATATTTTACTGAATCGAATCATCTTTGTTTCATTTTTTAATCATTAATCAGTCTTGTTTACCGGCTTTAAACCGCACCACGGAAATCCATGAAAGCGAAGCGATGAGCAGCGTGTACAGGGTCAGCACGGGCAGGAAGCTGTTATAGGCCTCGGGTGCCGGAGCCAAGAAGTAGATGCGGCAAATCAATGCGGCAATAATCAGATTCAGCACCCGGCGTTTCCATGTGGGTTCCAGACAAATCCACGCCACGAACAAATAGCCTGCACCACCTGCCAGAAACCACGGAACTGCCGACAGCAGAATATGCCGAACCAACTCGCCCGTAAAGTGCTGGGGCAGGTAAATGCCCATGATGATGAAACTCGTGGCGAAACATGCAGCCAGCGCAAGCAGCCCGAAAGCCAGAATAGCCAGAATCATCTTCTTCTGCGAGTAAGGCAGATGCAAAGTCAGCTTCAAGCACTTGCGTTGCATTTCGGGAAAAAACTGTACGGCTGCCAGCAGGATACCGGTAAGCAGCGGAACATATTGCAACAAATCTACAAATATGGCATCTTTCTGAACCATAACCACCCACAGATGGTCGATTCCCTGCATGGCTATCACGCGACTGACGCGAAGCATGGAGTATCCCGTGATTCCTATCATGAACAGGGTGGCCAACAGCAAATACCAGCGTGTTTTTATCCACTCTTTATAAAATATGGCTTGTATCATACGTTTCTCTTTTTCTGTTTAATGTTAATACTTTCCGGTAAGCCCGATGAAGGCGTCCTCCAGACTTACGTGTTCGTACCGCAAATCGGTATAGGGGACTTGCGACTGTTTCAAAAGTCCCTCCATTTCGGCAGGCGGAAGGAAAGAATGGGTTTCCAGTGTCTGCCGAATCACCGCCGGATGATAACAGCTCTCCGGCAAGTGAGGCTGATAGCCTTCGGGTACGGTACAAGTATATCGTCGGAGGTTCTTCATCAATGTTTCAACAGGCTGCTGGATAAGAATAGAACCGTAGTCCATAATGATACAGTCATCAATCAGCCGCTCCATATCCTGAATAATATGAGAAGTCAGGAAAACGGTTTTATTTTCAGAGCGGGCATAATCGCGCAGATAGTCGACAAAAAGCCGACGATAGCCGGGGTCAAGCCCTAAAGAGAAATCGTCTAAAATCAAAAGTTCGGGGTCTTGGGCAAGAATCAGCCCCAACGCCACTTGCGAACGCTGCCCGTTCGACATGCGCGAGATGCGCTGCCCCGGAGCCACTTTCAGCTTATTCATCAAGTCGTAATATGCCTCCTTTTTCCATTGCCCCGGATAGAAAGAAGCATAAAACTTCTCTATCTGTGTAATGTTCATAAACTGATACTGAACATGCCCTTCCAGCAGCAAGCCGATGTTCCGGCGCAGGGCGGGATTCATGGTTTGAATATTCTCTCCGAATATGCGGCACACCCCTGAACGCGGTTGAAGATAACCGCTCAAAATATTGATAGTTGTTGTTTTCCCTGTACCATTCTTACCCAGCAGTCCTAAAATACGTCCCTGAGGTACATCGAAGCTCAGGTTCTCATAAATTTTACGTTTGCCGTAATAATGAGTCAGGTTTTTACATTCTATTATTGCACTCATTCTTTATATCTTTTTCCGTTTTTTGATACCTTGAAAAATTCTACCCATAGGACGAACCAACTCTAACCATAGAACTGATGAATTCTACCCATAGAACCGACCAATTCTACCGCATGAATTTTACAGGACTAACCGTCACTGATTCCTCCCTGATTATCAACAAGTTTTAAAAACACGCAAGGAAGATGACCGGTATTAGAATACCGATGACCAGTTCTATACCTCCCCTGCCCCATAATCCCTTCGGCCCTTTAATCATCACAATGCCGCTGAGGGTGATTAAAATCAGGCAGACAGCAAAAGCATCGGCAAACCAAGTCCACCATTTGCCGGGATTAAAATGAAGCTGCACCATCGGGGAGATGAGCGGACGGCGCTTCAATCCTTCATACACCGCATCGTTCGTCCGGGTGTCAATCACCAAGCTGGAGCCTCCTTTCAGGAAAACTTTTATCCTATCCGGTTTCGGGTAATAATATTTGGTGAAATTCTCCGCTTCGTCCAACGGTTCCAGCAATGCCAGAATCACCTTGTCATTCACCTTGTTTTTGTCAGACAAGTCCGCTGTTACCTTATACTCTTTCCGCGTAACCGTATAATGAGGATTTATGCTATCCCGATGGTTCATTACGAGACCTGAGACAGCATAAATCAGAATCATTCCGGCAAAGAAGAATGAGAGTTCGCGATGAACCGTCCTACTCCATTTGCGAAACGCCGCTCCTTTACTCTTGAATTTCATAAGAACTTGCTTCCAAGTAATAGAACGACAGGTAATCTTTTCCGGTAGCTGTTTTTCTTTCAGCTATCTTCGCACGGAAATCGGCAATGCGTGCTTCGGGAGTATTCGCTGTTTCGCCGCGTGCTTTCTTCTCCGAATCACATCCGGCAGCCGTTTCGCCATGAGATTTTTCGGTCTGCGCTTTCAGCCGGCTTTCCCAGTTTTGCAGATAAGCCTCATCAACGCGCTGCTCTTTCAATGTTCCGGCAACCGTGACAATGGCATTGACGCAACGGGTATCAAACGAGCCTAACGGACCGGCTTCTACCCGGATCGTCTTAGTATCGTCGCTGCCCATCAAAAACATTTTCGTAGCGCCATGCTTGCAGGTGTGTGTACAAATCCCCTCAATCGTTACCTCCTTGTTTACCAGCGAGTCGGCATCCGAGAGCAAATCATCAATGCTTAACGCCGACGGAGCAGCCTGTTCCGTTTGTTCAGACTGACTTTGCTTATTACTGTTTCCACAAGAAGTAATCATTACCATAGCTGCCATAAAAGCGGCAGCAACCATCAATTTAGTTTTCATACATTATCATTTTTAGTTTTAGAAAAAGACGCCCAGTGAACAAGCGGCATACCGGGCCGTTCCGCATTTTTTATAATAAGTGCCCTGCCATTGGAATGACAACGACAAACTGTATTTCTTTATCGGATAGTTTCCCTGCAAGCGGACTCCTGCCCAGCCGTAACTGTCGGACAAGTAAGTGATATTCGCCAACAAGGTTTGTGCCGATGATTTCGAAGTATCCAATCCCGGCAAAGCATATTCAGCCGAGAGGTTGGCGTAATAACCGCCGTTGGCTTCTGCCGCCAACTGCAAACGGTTTATCTGATAGTGCAAACGGGCACGCAACGAACCGGACAATGCCGACAGATGGACGAAACGAGACACCGTGTTGTAATCGGCCCTCCACCGATGACAAGTAACGTTAGGGATGATTGCTCCACCCCATGTCCGTTCACCATACGGGAGTTTCTCCCACAGTCCCTCTACCGAAATCCTGCTGTCGGCAATCTTTATCCCCGGCGAGGTACTAATCAGTGTTCCGTACGAACTCCCGCCAGCCTCACCGTAGAGATTTTCCGTTCCCTTACGGACTGTATATTTCGTTTTCAGCTTTACACCGAAAGTATTTCCCTTCCAAGAAGTCCGCAGCCAACTCACATTCCCATCCAAGTTTGTAGTACCCAGCTCCAGCAATGTGAGATTATTGGCACTGCTCAGTTTCTTATCCAGAGCCATGTGGTCCATTGAAACCACGGCAGATATTCCCTGTTCCGCATCTGCCGGCAGGATGCCCACACTTCCTTTCCACTGCATACCTTGATATTTTGTTCCGGTCTGATTCCCTGCAAAACGCGCATAATCCATCCCCAGCCCCAATACATGGTATACCGAAGTAGAACCTTTGTCGGCAAGAAACGAAATCTCACTGTTCTGCTGGTAGTACCGGAAATCGGCGGATACTCCTATACGATACGTACCCAAACGATAGCCTCCTCCTGCGGAGAAAGAAAGATCGGAAGCCGTATTGCGCGGACGTGGGTCTTTATCCCGATAATTATGAGAAGCTCTGTAACCTCCGGTCAGCCCCCATGTCCAACGCCCCGATTCATCGGCATATCCACCATTGAAATAATAAGTCTCTCCCTTCAGGAAACCACCTATTGAATCGCCTGTTACATAAGGAGCCACCAACTCCCAGTCGATGTTCTCGTTCCACAATACATTGTCTTGTTTCCGGCTTCGGTATCCGGCAGACCCAAACACCCGATTATGCTCCGACAGAATAACAAACGAATGTACATCTACTCCGACGTGAGCATCGTTATCGCCTTCTTGCTTCAAAGCTGCCCTGCCCTTATCATGACGGACGGCGTTTACATCCACACTTGTCCACGTATACGGAGTGTAATAATAATACAGTGCCGGATTCTGCCATACTTCACCGCGAAATCCGGTTGCGAACGAGCCCATACGGATTACCTTATCAGGCAATGAAAGCGTATCGGCAACCGTTTGTCCGACGGTTTTCTGCACATTCGTCCCAATGAAAGCAACCAATAACGTTATAACTATTCGCATCCGGATTCGTATCATAAAACAAACAACAAAGATTTATTATGTCAACAAAAACGTTTCTGATTATTCGGCAAACAAACTCGGAGTGGCAGCCGGCGTGAAATCAACGGTAGAGTTGTTCGTGTCTTGCAGTACCTCGCGGTCATTGTCCGTATAAGCCACCTTACGCATTACACACTTGCCGATGTTTTCTGCCACGGTGTTATTTACGCCGATATAGGTATGCCCCATATCCAGTTCGGTAGCCGTAACATTCCACTGCCATTCATTGGTAGCACCGATATTCACAGCGTCTATCACCCATTCGTTAGGGAATTTATATTTGCTCTGAGGCTTGCTTACCGTTCCGCTTTGCAATACATACGTGTAGTCGTAAGTATAATCTGCGATATACTGTTCTTTCGTCATTCCTTCGGGCAGTCTGCCGATGGCATAAGCACGGTTACCCTGCTTGTTCAGTATCCAAATGGTCTTGGTATAGCAATAATAGATATCCATATTGGGAACAGCCGGATTGTCTACGTCTTGTTTCGATTCGATGTACCATTCAAAGTTGGCATTGCTCAGGTCGATGGAGTTCGGGTTAGCCTCTTTGTGGTTGATGGCGTTATCGCAGATAATAAAAGACTCTCCCGGTTGTATCGGATAATCTGTTCCGTTGCCCGGTACTACGACCACAGAACCTACCGCAATCGCTTCGTTCATGATATCCGGGTCTACCGACTGATATTTCTGTGTGGTGGTGAATTGCGATTCCATGAATACCAGTCCGTCTGCATACAGAACCGTATCCGAGTTGTTGTAGATGCGCACGTATTGGTCTCCGTTATACTGCTTTCCGGCCTCGTTATAAGTTCCGGGGAGGAATATTTCGGCAATCACGAAGTCGGCATCGCCTGTATTCACCACGTGTGCCGTCAAGTCCAGCTTGCACGAACCGCCCGAAACTGTCACGTTCTGCTGTACTCCCTGCACGTTTACCTCTACCGAAGTTCCGTTCTGCGAATATGTCCCCTTCCCGATGAAAGTAACGTTATATAATCCATCCGCTAACTGAATAAGGCTGGTAGGGTAACTTACATCGGTCTTAGCAGATGTATTCACGTTCTCGAATGTATAAGTACCGGAGGTTATCTGCAACCCCTCGATTGTTGTATTTACAGTGGCAGAAATACTTACGTCGGACATGCTTACTCCTTCGTCGTCACTACATGCGCTGAATCCCAATGCTGCCGCAAAGAGAACCGCCAGAGCTAATTGATTTTTTTTCATATTCATTACTTTTTTATTTTAGATTATTAAAAAGTCAAGTTCATTTCCATGCCGAAATAAGGCGATTCCGGTGTCCGGCGTTGCAATACTCCCCTCAAGGTGTAATCGGGATAAATGCCCAAGATGCGGTTTACGTAAAACGACAGATTCAGGTATTTACCGATTCGCTTGCTTGCCTTTAAGTTGACATCCATGTAGAAAGGCACGGTGGTACGTTCGAAATAGGTAGCCGAATACTTTTCTACCAGATGCTGCAACTGGATGTTTTCTGCATCTTCGGCACGGAAAGGATAGGTTTCGCCCGACTGGTCGATGTAACTTACCGGCATACCATCGTTCCACAGATTACGGCGATTAGTGTACCATGTACATTGCAGTGAAGTTGAAAAGGTCAAGCCCAAACGCTGGAGATAGGTGTCAAACATAAAGTTGGTATTAAACGCCTGACTTTCTGTTCCTTCTTCGCCCTCGTATAATCCAACGTATTCCAACTGCTTATTATCCAGCAAAATGGAGGAAGCCTTATATTTCGGAACGTCTGAGCTATAAATGTTTTTTATCCACGCCCCATACACCGTAACGCGGGTTTTCAGCAGTTCGATTCGTTTGGATGAGAATTGAAACTCCACGCCTTCTTTCTCTATTTTCATCACGTTGCCCACGGTAGAATATACGTCAAGATTATATTCGTCGGTATAAGCCAGTTCCGACAGTTCAGGAGGAGCAGTCAGCGTAGAGCCGTCAATACTCGACGGGTCATAGAGTTTATAAGCCAGCGATTTGTAATATGTCAGGTCGCCGAAACCGTTGTTCATCCGCTCGCGGAAGTAAGTAACAGACAAGCGATTCCCTTTATAGCCTATATCGGCGCGAACCTCCCACTTCCGGTTACGTGCCGGCTCTAACTGATAATTGGTATTGTCCCACTTATACGTCATCATGTTGATGCGACGGTAATCGGGATTGGTATGATAATAATTCAACTGAATCAAATCGACATACTTCAAGTCGGGGTAAAGCTGCGAAATAGTAGGCATACGGCTTATCCATCCCAAACCGCCGGAAAAAGTGATATTCCATCCATTGAATGCAGGCAAACGCCATTGCAAATCCAGACGGAGGTCGGGATATACCTTGCCTTTCATCTCGTATTGGTTGTCAAGCCCCAACAGCGACTGCAAGCGGACACCCGCCGTAAGAGACAGTTTATGGCTTTGTACGGGAAGATGTAAAACCTCTTCGGCATAGAAGGCAAAAGGTTGCATCCCCGGCACGTCTTTAAAACGACGCGGACGGGTACTCATGCTTTCACTGATGGGGCGCGTGACGTCGAACACTTGTCCTTCGCCCAAATTCTTCTGATAATTCCACTCCACGCCCATGTTCGTCTCGTTACGCAACATGCCGACAGGAAAAGCCAAGCGGGTGCGTGCCGCAGCCGTAACGTATAAGGGCTTACCGTCGATTTCCATTTGTGCCACGTAATTGTATGGTAAATAGATACCGTCAGATTCTCCTTCTTCTTTCTGAATGGATATGGCTGCCGGACGGTTGAGGGAGACCGATTTCGTTTCACGCATTTTCTCCCATTGCTGGCTGACAGAGGTGGTCAGGTTTATCTCCCGAATCCATGAACGGTCGGGAAACTTCATATTCCATTTGCCTGCCACCTTCAGGCTGTTGAAATCCGACTTGTAAGCGTCTTCTTTTACGGTGGCATCCTTGTCACGTTTTGCATCGTCGAACGAACCGGTATAATCGGTACTGATATTCCAGTGGATGTTACGCTCGTTCCACAGCCACTTGCTATCCAGACGGGCAGACGCCGTGAAGCGCGTATAGTTTTTCACACTGTTGCGCGGGTCAATCTTTGCATCCAGATAATTGACATCGGCATTTAAAATATAACGTCCGTTGCCGTCCAGCCTGATTCCTTTACCTACCGAAAACAGTTTGCTGGTTTTATCGGCTTTGAAGCGTGCAGACAAGGGACTTTCGCTGGTTTTGCGCTGGATAATCACTGCGCCGTTCGACACGTTTCCGTACGCCACAGAAGGAATACCTCGGATAATCTCCACCTTCTCGATATTGTCGGTGGAAAGGGTACGCATATCCACTCCTTTCTCCATCGTGCTGGTGGCGTTTACGCTGGAGGTGCTGCCCGGCATGTATTGCAGGTTGGCATCTGTATTCAGGGACACACCGTCGACGAAAAACCCCACGCCCAACGAAGAAAGCGCCGATGTCTGACCGGTTTCGCGGATACGAATCAGGTTTGCCTGCCCCATCTGGGGGTCGGCCGACTTACCTCCGGGTACCAATTCCATCAAGTCGCTGAAACTGCTGGGCTGAAGGTGTTTCATCGCCGTGCGGTCGATTATGGATGCACTGGCGGCGTACTTCGACTCGGAAGCGGTTACAACAACCTCGTTCAGCGCCGTTGCCGAAGACTTTAAATAAAACGTTTCTGAAATATCCTGAACAACCTTTACTTCTTTTTCTACGGTATCATATCCTAAATACGAAACAACCACCCGATAAGTTTCGGGCCGGATGTGGGGGAGTTCAAAACGCCCGTTCGCATCTGTAATGCCTCCATAAGCTATTTGTTTCCCAACAAATAGCTGAACCGTTGCATAATCTAACGTTTGATGGGTCTGTTTATCTAACACAACACCTCTAAACGCAAATGTCTGCCCCCATAAAAAAGATACATTACCCAATGTTATGAACCAAAGAAGTACGTATATACTTTTGCAAACCATCTCATCCTTTATTTGGTTTACAAAAGTACGAATCGCCCACAGCTGCGGCAATACCCACTTTTAGGTATTAAAAGGTGATTTCGGGCAGGCGCAATACCTAAACATGAGTATTTTGCTTTTGATTCATTTCCAATGGGATATCGTCTACGCTCATCCCCCTCAAAACGCTACCGCAAGCGTTGGTCATCTCATGCGGTAGCGTTGACCGATTCTACCCATAGCGTTGAGCGCATTTTGGGACATACGAACATCGAAACGACCCAAATCTATGCGAAGATAACCGTGGAGAAGCTGGATAACGACCTCACGATGCTGGGCGACAAGTTGAGCAAGTCATTCGGTAACATCAAGGTGGCAGGGATATGAAACGGGCAACAATCACGATGGACGGAAGCGGCAGGGTTGCCGTACCGTCCGATATAGCCAATGTGTGGATGAGCGAAATGGAGTTGATAACGCTGTTTGATGTAATCGCCCCGACACTCCGTGCCGCTGTCCGAGCCGTGTATAGGAGCGGAGTGTTGCAATCTTGCGAAGTGGAAAGGCGCATCAGGCTGCCAAACGGTTATTATTTGGAAGTGTATGCGCTGCCAATGGTAATGGCACTGGCTTTCCGTATCAACACATCCAATGCCGCAAGAGTGCGTAATGTCTTGCTGGAAAGGCTGTGCTTGCGAAAAGACAGACAAATGCTTTGGCTTTCGTTAGGTAACAGCATATCGTGTAAGTGTTAGCGAGTGCGGTTGCGTGTCACTACGCCCATGCACTCACACAATCCAAGTCTGCCCGAAGAAGTACCATTTTCCGCTTCTTCGGGCTTTTTCTTTTCGCCTTTTGATGACTGATATTGTCCATCTTACTGCATTTTCTTATCCGTCGGTTTCTTTTGCGCCGTTCTGCATAGTTTTACATATCAAGGTTTTAGCCGTCCTGCCGTAGCTTTGCAACCATGTTTAATCCACCTGACGACAAGGTGTCGGCGGCACTAAAACCTATATTTGAAACATGGAAAAGAAAGAAGAATTTATCCGTGTAGGCACCACGCTCTACAAGATTGTGAACCAGCCCCGCATTGACAGCGGCTATGTGAGGAGACGCATCGCATGGAACGCCGAGACCCTGCGACAGGACTACGGCAAGGACTACATGGCGGGCATCCCGAAGTATGACGGCTTCTGCACCGTACCCGACCATGTAGGCTACCAGCCCGTAGTCGGCAAGTTCCTCAACCTCTACGAGCCGATAAGCCATGTTCCCGTGCCGGGCGATTTCCCCTGCATTCGCTCGTTGGTGGAACACATCTTCGGCGAACAGTACGGGTTGGGCATGGACTACCTGCAACTGCTGTATCTGTATCCCGTTCAGAAGCTGCCCATCCTGTTGCTCGTGTCCGAAGAGAGGAATACGGGCAAAAGCACGTTCCTGAACTTCCTGAAAGCCGTATTCCAGAACAACGTGACGTTCAACACCAACGAGGACTTCCGCAGCCAGTTCAATTCCGACTGGGCGGGCAAGCTGCTCATCATGGTGGACGAGGTGCTGCTCAACCGCCGTGAGGACAGCGAACGGTTAAAGAACCTCAGCACCACACTATCCTACAAGGTGGAGGCGAAAGGCAAAGACCGTGACGAGATAGGCTTCTTCGCCAAGTTCGTGTTGTGCTCCAACAACGAGCATCTGCCCGTTATCATTGACGCAGGTGAAACACGCTATTGGGTGCGGAAGATTGTGCCGCTACGGAATGATGATACCGACTTCCTGCAAAAACTGAAAGCGGAGATACCCGCTTTTCTTCATTTCCTGCAACACCGGCAGCTATCCACCGAAAAAGAAAGCCGAATGTGGTTCAACCCGAAGCTGCTGGAGACGGAAGCCCTGCGGAAGATTATCCGAAGCAACCGCAACCGTTTGGAGATAGAAATGACGGAACTCCTGCTCGACATCATGGCAAGCGTGGGCGTCAGTTCTGTTTCTTTTTGCCTCAATGATATTATCCCGTTGCTCGTCTGCTCGCAAATCAAGTCGGAGAAGCTGGAAGCCACCAAGACCGAGGCGAAAGCGGCACTCGTGGCAAAAGTAGGTTCTCTTTTGGGCAGCGGCAAGCTGAAAGAACTGGAAGCCGACAACCGTACCCTGCAAGGCGAGGTTGCCGCCCGTGATGAAAGCATCGAACTGTTGCAAAAGCAGATGGAGCGGCAGCAGGAGGAACACAGCCACCAATTGATGGAACTGCAAGCCAAGTACCGCAGGGAAATGGCGGACAAGGAAGCGGCACACCAAGAGGAAGTGTCATTCCTAAAATCCATTATCCAAAAAGCCAAGAAATGGTTTCCGCTGTTTCAAGAGCTGGTGTATATGGAGAAGTTCTGCCTTAAAGTCGGCTTCAACGAAAGGCAGACTGCCACGCTCATCAGCGGCAAACCGCTGTTCTACGTGGGCGAGCTCTATTCGGAAGAGCACAGGCGGAAGTTCACAACCGAGGAAGCAGGCTTCCAAGTGGTAAAAGACCCGAAAGACAAGTCCAAGCTTGCACTTGCCATCAACGGGCAAGTGATTGGAGAGTGGTTCAAGGAGCAGTTTGGCAGGCTGTTCTCATCCGTTAAAAGGACGGTTGAACCGCTTAGGAGAGGCAAGGGCATGGGATTATAAACAATACCAACGGAAGAATAGCAAGTTTGTGTTTGGGGCAGACCAAAACCGCTTGCTATCCTCAGTTGGTTGAAACGTCATTTTATTTGTGCCCGAATCCTACTCAAACTTGCCTGTGTGATGCCTAAATAGGTGGCGATACTTCCTAACGGCAACCGCTGTAACAACTCAGGCTCTTTCTCCAACAACTCGTGATACCGTTCCGAGGCGACGGCTGACAACATGGAAATCAGCCGTTCCTCGGCAGCAAGCAGTTCCATTTCCGCATAACGCCGTCCCCAATTGGCTATGTGCAAATCCTTCAAGAATAACTCTTTCAGTTTTTTCCTTTCCAATACATATAAGACAGAATTTTCCATCAGCTCCATTGTTTCATACCCCGGTTCGTCATTCACATATCCTTTCATGGAAACAATAGTCGCCCCTTCCTTGCCGACCCAAAAGGTAATTTCTTTCCCCTCTACCGAAGTATAGGCGCGGACAATGCCTTTCTTGATGAAAAAGATGTCTTTTTCTATCTTGCCATATTCCAACACTTGGAATCCTTTTGGGTATGAGACTTCCGTCAGGCATTGCCGCAACTTGTCCAAAGACGCATATGGCATGGCATATCTCTGGTTGATGATTTCCTTTATATCCATAAGTCATTTTGTTGTGGTACAAAATTATAAAATAGCGCACAAAAACAGCTGCTAACGGCTGTTTTTTGTCAAATGCAAAATCCGTTTTTACCAAATGTAAAAAACGGTTAGAAATTACTTGCTTACTTTTGCACCCGAATTTAATAAATCATAGGTATGAATTGGATAATTTTATTTTTGGCAGGATTGTTTGAGGTAAGCCTTACATTCTGCTTGGGAAAAACGAGAGAGGCATCAGGTATTGGTTTTTATCTGTGGGGAAGCGGTTTCTTGGCTTCCACGGTATTGAGTATGGCATTACTTGCCAAAGCGGTTCAGACTTTGCCTTTGGGCACGGCATACGCCATTTGGACGGGTATCGGAGCGGTCGGCACGGTCTTGATTGGGATATTCGTTTTCAAAGAGCCGGCCACTCCCATACGGCTTTTCTTCCTGTTCACGCTCATTGCCTCCTTGATTGGATTGAAAGTTGTGTCATACTGAAAGGAGGAATAAATGATGAAATATGAATTGAGAGAAAACCACGGCATTCCGGCACCTCTGCTGGCTCTGATGGCAGTCGCTACCGGGCTTTCCGTTGCCAACTGCTACTACAACCAGCCTTTGTTGGGCAGCATGGCAAAGGATTTTGGGGTAAGCGACTTTTCTGCCAGCATGGTTGCGACATTGACCCAGATAGGTTATGTAGTCGGACTTGTGTTTGTCATTCCGCTTGGCGATTTGGTTTCACGAAAGCAGCTGATATTGACCAATTATATCATTTCATCGTGCGCATTGCTTGCCATAGCACTTGCCCCTAACATCTATTGGGTGTGGGGCGCATCCTTGCTTGCCGGAGCATCTTCGGTTATGCCGCAGTTCTTCATCCCGTTGGTGTCTTTCCATTCAGCACCAGCACACAAGGTACGCAACGTGGGGATTATACAGTCCTGTCTGCTCATAGGCATTCTTGGCTCACGGGTGTTAAGTGGTTTCCTGGCTGATATGTGGGGATGGCGTTCCGTCTATTTTGTGGCTTGTGTGTTTATGCTCGGATGCTTTCTTATGATTTACAAGATGCTTCCCGTTCTGCCTGCTCGTTCACGTGAAAATTATGCGGGTCTGATGAAATCCTTGTTGCGTCTGCTTGCCAAATACCCGTACTTGCGTATCGCTTCGTTGAGGGCGGCATTGGCTTATGGCTCGTTCTTTGCCTTGTGGAGTTGCCTTGCTTTCCGGATGAAGCAAGAGCCATTCTTTGCGGATGACGATATTATCGGGGCACTCGGTTTGTGCGGATTGGCAGGTGCGTCTACGGTTGTATTCATTAGCGGCTATATCCAGAAGTACGGCGTAAGGTTCTTCTCCATTGTCGGGGGATGTGTTATCTTGGCTGCATGGTTGTTGGCATTTTTTGGAAATGACAGCTACTTGTGGATGATAATCGCCATCCTTTTGATTGATGCAGGAATGCAATGCATCCATTTGTCAAATCAGACCAGCGTGGTCTCCCTTGACGCATCCGCCATCAACCGAGTCAATACCGTTTATATGACCATCTACTTTCTGGGCGGTTCTGCTGGTACGTTCGTTTCAGGTCTGTTTTGGCAACATTACGGATGGGCAGGCGTGGTAGGAGTAGGAGTTGCCTTTACCGTGGCTTCCTTGTTCGTTAATTGCTTCCAACCAAGACTGCATAAGGATGAATGCTCAATATTCTGACTAAAATAATTTTTGGAATGATCCTTTCAGTCTGAATATTTTTCATACCTTTGTACCGTAAGAGTTTCCCGAACAAGCAAAGCGATGCAGACCACGGCAATTAGAACGGTTACCAACTCATTACCCGAAAACGAGGTAATTCTTCTAACTCTCTTGATTTCAAAGAGGTATATTCCTTATACAGATTTACAAAAAAAGTTTGGAAAAACCTTGGAATTGTCCAGATAGTGTTATCCCAGGGTCGAATAACCCGACAGAAAGCTTCCTTGAAAAGGCTGTAATATTTTTATTAGTAATAAAGTTGTTAGTAAGCATATTATTGCTTACTTTTGTTTCATCAGAATAAAAATTGCACGCACATGGAGAACAAGCCTTTCATATTCGGTGTTGCAACGTCGGGAGACAACTTTACCGATCGGGAAAAAGAGACGGAACGTTTGTTGCAGAACTTTCGCCATGGGGTAAACACAATACTGATTTCACCCCGCCGTTGGGGAAAGACCTCATTAGTGCAGAAAGTATGCCGGCTGGCACAATCCGACAAGTTGAAGATTGTGTATCTTGATATTTTTTCTTGCCGCAGTGACGGGGATTTCTATGACGCATTCGCTTCTGCCATCCTCAAGCAAACATCTTCAAAATGGGAGGAATGGGTAGAAAACGCCAAATTGTTCCTGTCGAGGATTACGCCCAAAATCTCCATCGGGCCCGATCCCATGACGGATTTTTCCATATCGCTTGAAATAAATCCCCAAAGCAACGATATTGATGAAATCCTGCAGCTTCCTGAGAAAATAGCCCAAAAGAAAGGATGCAATATCGTTGTTTGCATTGATGAATTCCAACAGATAGCAGAGTTCAAAGATTCCAAGATATTCCAAAAGCGTTTGCGCTCGGTGTGGCAGTTGCAGAAATCCGTATCCTATTGCCTTTTCGGAAGCAAAAAACATCTGATGAATGAACTGTTCGAGAAAAAGAGCTACCCGTTCTATAAATTCGGGGATGCGATTTATCTGTCAAAGATCGGGACACAGGATTGGATAGAGTATATTTGCAGACGGTTTGAGGTGACCGGAAAACATATTTCAGAAGAATTGGCCGAGAAGATTTGTCAGAAAGTGGACAATCACTCTTCGTATGTGCAGCAGTTGGCATGGCTGGTATGGATTCATACGGATAAAACCGCAACAGACCAAGATTTTGAGGCTGCATATCAGGATATCATCGACCAAAACACTCCGTTGTTCGAAAAGCAAACCGAAAGCTTGACCACCTATCAGATGAATTTCCTGCGAGCTGTGATAGACGGCATTCACAGCGAGTTTACCACCCAGGAAATTCTGCATAAATATCAGCTCGGTTCGTCGGCCAATGTCAGTATCGTCAAGCGGGCTTTGGTCAAGAAAGAGCTTATCGAAATCGAGAAACGCCAAGTGGTGATTCCCGATCCGATAATGGCCGTGTGGCTGAAACGGGAATTAGGGATGTTCGCTTGAAATCTATCGACTCGGCTCCATTCAATAATCAAGTATGCATCACCTGTCTATTGAATTTAAAGGAATGCATCAAAATGAAAAGGCACTAAAGGCTGTATCATTCACCCAATTTCTCAGTGAGCGCAACGATGCATTTACTCCGTTTTTCCAAGTTTATCCAAAGCCTCCCAATCAATCTGTGGGGGCTGTGTGTTGTCGTAAGCAGGTAAAGGGAAGTGCGTACCTGCCTGGACATTCCCGTTGAAGAAGCCACCCATTTTCAGGAACAGAGCCTTTCCGTCGGCAGTTTGTCCACCTGCATAGTCCAGACGCACACCGGCCTGTGCAGTGCCGTCGTTGGTAAAGGTCGCATGCAAGGGACGCACCCAACGGCCGTCCGTCGTACGTGCCCATTGGTTCTGAAACTGCACCTTGCGCGTCAGATAGCCCTGTTCCGGATTGAAGTTTTCCAGGAAAGAATGGGGATGGGTGTACCAGGTATCGGTTTGTGGACGCAGGAACTCTGCAATGAGGCGCCACTGTCCCTCCTCTGTGGCATAAAAGTAGGCCGTGTATATCGTGTTGCCCTTTCCATCGGGGCGTACGTGCATCAGGAACGGATATGTCGTACCAGCTTTCCAGGGATAATTCATAAAACTTTGGCCGCCCGAACCCTCATTGCCAAACTCTCCGATTCTCACTCCATCGCCACGACGCAGCATGCGGATGCGCTGGTCTTCGGGAATATTGCGCGGGTCTTGTGTGTCAAACGGGCTCCACACGGAAAAGAGAATGCGCCGCTCTGTCTTCGAGTTATATTGCATGCCAAAATATCCTTCGCCAAAGCCTGCCACCATATAGTAGCTATGCATCACTTCACCATCCTGCGGAACGGTCACTTCGTTATAGAACCATTCATAATCATTCCCCTGCGGCAGCGTATAACCCAAGTGTACAGACGGGCCGCGGCGCCCCCAGTAATTAGAGAAATCGTGTACACAGGTCACTTTGCCATCTGCGTATGCAACCATCAGGTCGGTAATGTTGGCAAAGTTCCCGCCATCACGTTTCTTTCCTTTGAGGTCCACCTGGACATAACCTGGCTCACTGATCTTGACTTTCATATTGCCGGCAATGGTCGGTTCATCGTTATCGAACCTGACATCCTGTTCCTTACCGTTGCATATCATGCGCATCGTGGCGTGCCCCTTGCCTTGAAGCGACAAAGTAATGATCTGCGGCTTGTCGATATGAAAGTATGCGCTGACAGTGGTCTGGGGACTACTCCAGTTTTCCACGCCGTTATCCGATATACGGACCTTATCGGCACGTTGGGTAACATAAGCATTCCCTGCAAAGGATACGGACTGCACCCGTGATTGTGCCAGCATTGTGATGCTTGTCAGTGAAAATAATACGGCCATGATGTGACCTAAAGTTAATTTATACAGCTTCATGGTGCGATTTGTTTTATTGTATGAACCATTGTTTGATTTAAACTTTCAACTATCAGCAAATAAGCAAATTGTACGCATCATTGGCTTTCCAGCAAACTGGTTGCAGGCAAGTCATTGATGGCTATCTGCCTGTTGATGCACAACTTCATCGCAATAATCATAATAATCCCTGGAATCTGCAAGGATTTTACTGGAAATCGTGTCCATACACTCGGGAATGTACCTTGCAGAGGCGTTGTTCCCAAGTGTTCGGCCCAGCCTGATCGGGAAGAGATGTTAGGATAGCCGCCACATATAAAGGAAGGCCGGGAAGCGCCGGCTTCCACAGAAACCGGGCCTCCCGACCTGACATCAGAGAGAATAGATGAAGAAAAAAATGAAATTGGTTAGGGTAAAGAGATTCTCACTCGATGTAGCTGTCCAACGCGCCGTTGTAGTCCACTTCCTTGGCGGGATAGACCCACGTCCACTGGTTGGCCTCCTCGGGCTGAACGCTGACGGCAAACTGTGGATGGAAGCTGCCCTGGGGATGGGCGTGGCGAACCAGCGGTTCACGCCAGCGCTTCAGGTCGAACCAGTCGAAGCCTTCGCCCCAAAGCTCGATGCGGCGGTAGAGCTTCACCTCGGCCAGGAGATCGGCGCCCGTCTTGGTGCAGGTGTACTGCGGGTCGCGCCCGCTGTCCTTCACCAGCGCCTTCAGCAGAGCCTGTGCCTCAGTGTCCTTGCCGTCGAGGTGGCAGTCGGCCTCGGCCTCAATGAGGTACATCTCCGACGAGCGGAAGTGGTTGAGCTGGCCGATGCCGGGCTGGCCGGTGCAGAGGAACTTGAACTGCATGTAGGCATAGATGAGGCTCGTGCCATACAGCTTGTCGGCATAGTCGCGGCGCGCACGCTCCAGCAGAGGACCGGCGGTGACACGACCGTTGGTGGTATTGTAGGCATCGCCTTCAACCGGGGCCAGGAACATCTGGCGGCGCACGTCGGTCGCGGGGATGCAGTCGTAAAGCTCCTTGCTGATGGCGCAGGGATAGGTACGGCAGATGCTGGCACTGGAGTTGCTGCCCTGATAGGCGAAGAAGGAGAAGTAGTAGAGCGTCTGGTCGGGGGCGCTGTAGCAGCTCCAGATCCATTCACTGTTCGGGGTGCTGAAGCCGCCGTCCACGTAGTCGGCGTTGCTCATCAGCGGATAGTCCTTGCGGGCCAGGGCGGCATACTTGGCAGCAGTAGCCCAGTCTTCACGCGTCAGGGCGGCGCGGGCATAGGTGGCATAGGCTACGGCCAGGTCAGGGCTGTAGTTGTCGCCACGGTCGCGCGACAGGCCGCTGCGGGTATAGGCGTCGACGGCCGCGTCGAGGTCGGTATAGATTTGTGTATAGACCTGAGCCAGCGTCGAGGCGGGCAGATCGCCGTCCGAAGTGTCGAGCCTCAGCGGCAGGCCGCGCGAAGCTCCCTGACGGCTGTCCGTCCAGCGATGGCAGTAGAGCTGGCTGAGCATCAGATAGGCATAGGCACGGACGGTGAGCGCCTGCGCGCGGATGAAGAGGCGCTCGGCCTCCGTGCCTGCGGCATGGTCGATGTTGACCACGATGCGGTTGGCATTGCCTATCAGCTTGTAATAGTAGAACCAGGGGTAGTAGCAGTAGAGCACCGAGTTGCGCTCCAGATACGTGGTGGGGTTGATGATGGGGGCCCACCCCGTCAGGTTGCACTTCTGGAAGTCGTTGCCCGTATAGTTGCCATACAGGGTCTTGATGGTGCCTTCGCCGTTGAAGCCCTGCTGCCCCAGGTACTGCTGGGTCATCATCAGGCAGAGTCCGTTGACGGCCAGGCGGGCGTTTTCAGTTGTCTCGAAGACGGTTCCCGTGTCGGTGGACGCCTGAGGCAGGGTGTCGAGGTAGTCGGCCGAGCAGGCAGTAAGCAGAGCCGCGCCGACGGATATGTAGAGTAGATTTTCCAGATTTACGCAGTATATATACAAAATGCAAACAACACCCAATAAAGTGATAAT
>ERZ780167.422-NODE-422-length-44324-cov-6.568953_pt1 | contig 44324 bp, 43 predicted proteins | sample MGYA00510982_ERZ780167 | MGnify/ENA primary metagenome ERZ780167 (study PRJEB29588, sample SAMEA2146107) | human gut metagenome | biome: human gut; feature: human-associated habitat; material: faeces | place: Denmark | collected 2008/2010 ... | reverse complement strand
CCTTCGGGACATTTCCCCCTGATAGGGGGAATCGGCCCCTGAAAGGGGAGCCTTTTCAGAGCGCAAAAAACCACCCCGCGTGCGGGGCACGCGGGGTGGCGGGGTCAGCGTTCTTCCAGGATCTTGTTGAGCTCGCGCATGAAGCTGTCGATGTCCTTGAACTGCCGGTAGACAGAGGCAAAGCGGACATAGGCGACTTCGTCGAGCGGCTTCAGGCGCTCCATGACGAGCTCGCCGATCTTTTCTGTAGAAATCTCGCGGTCGAGCGAATTCTGGATGGCCTGTTCGATCTCATCGGTGGCGCGCTCAAGCTCGGCCAGCGGGACCGGGCGTTTTTCGCATGCGCGGAGCATGCCGTTGAGGATCTTGTTGCGGTCGAACTGCTGGCGGCTGCTGTCGCGCTTGATGACGACGATGGGCAGACTCTCGACCGTCTCGTAGGTGGTGAACCGCTTCTGACACTGCAGGCATTCCCGGCGGCGGCGGATGCTCAGCCCGTCGTCAGAGTGGCGGGAATCCACGACCTTGCTTTCCTGATAGCCGCAATACGGGCACTTCATGGTGAAAACTCCTCTCCTCTTGCGTATTTGTCCATTTTCTGTTATGATTGTAGCAAAAAAGAGCGGGCTTGTCTACCTATTTTGTAAACGGCGGCGTGCGGCTGTCAAAGCCAGTCCTGCAGGACATCCTGCAGCGAGTCCGGCGTGACGGCGAAGTAGGCGAGCTGGTCGATGAGCGTGAAGATCCGGGTGCCGCGCATGGTGATGCGCGGGATGCCGGCGTAGCACTGCGCCTCGCCGGTCTGCGCGAGGATCTCCACGCCGTAGCATTCGGCGCAGCCGTCAAGCAGACTGTCGTTGAGCAGATAGTATTCCAGGTGCAGCGGCGTGCCCTCCTGGGTCTTGACATCTTTGGTGTGGATCAGACTTTTATTTCTCATAGCATTTTCCCTCCCAGAACTATTGAATCATACCGGCCGGGATTCGAAAACAGGAAAATTTCGCGCGATTCGACAAAGCCGCCGGCGTTTTTGGAAGCTCCGGGCGGCAAAATCTCCGGTTTTGGAGAAAAATCGTGGGACGGGGAATTTTTTGTCGAAAACTTTCGGGCATAGGAGGGCTGTGTATGCAGTTTGGAAAACGGATCGGGCCGCTGGCGCGGCGCGTCGCGGCCATGCAGATCCCGGTCTACGCGGGCAATGCGTCGTTTTTCCTGCTGCTGTCGGTGTTCCCGGTGGTGAGCCTGCTTTTGTCCCTGCTGCCCTACACGCCGCTCACGCTCGATCATCTGCTCGCGTTCTGCGAGGAATTCGCGCCGGATTGGACGCTGCGGGCGCTGGAATTTTTCGTGCGCACGCTCTACGCCTCGAGCTCCGCGGCGATCATATCGGCCAGCGCCGTGCTGACGCTCTGGTCGGCGTCGAAGGGGATGCTGAGTTTGCTCTACGGACTTGACGCCGTGGCGGAGGTGCGCGAGACGCGCGGCTATGTGCAAAGGCGGCTTTTGTGCGTGCTTTATACGGTCGGGATGCTGCTGGCGCTGCTGCTGACGCTGGGGCTCTATGTCGGCGGGCAGGCGCTGCTGCGGTTTCTGACGGGGCGCGGCTTTTCCCTCGCGGCGGTGCTCGAGCCTGTGCTGCGGCATCTGCATCTGGTGTCGCTGGTGTTGCTGACGGCGCTGTTCACGGGCATTTTTCTGGCCCTGCCGGATAAGCGGCAGCGGTTTGTGCATGTGCTGCCCGGCGCGGCCGGAGCGGCCTGTGCGTGGGTGATCTTTTCGGAGCTCTATTCGTGGTATGTCAATCATATCGCCCGGGCTTCGGCGCTCTACGGCAGTCTTTCCGTGCTGCTTCTGATGCTTTTGTGGCTGTATGCCTGCCTTTCGATTTTGTTTTACGGAGCGCTTTTGAACCATCTGCTGTTTGACCGGCCGGAGCCGGAGGAGAGATGTGCATGTTCGGATACGTGATCGCCGACCTCGGCCGGCTGACAGAGGCGCAGCGCCTGCGCTACCACAGCGTCTACTGCGGCCTGTGCCGCGCGCTGTATGCGGATTACGGCGCGGCCGGGGCGCTGGCGCTGACGTATGATATGACGTTTCTGGCGCTGCTGCTCGCCGCGCTCTATGAGCCGGAGGAGAGAAGCGGCGCTGCGCGCTGCCTGCGCCACCCGGTCCGGGCGCAGCAGTGGGCGAGCTCGGAATTCACCGCCTACGCGGCGGCCATGAACTGCCTGCTCGCCTGGGAAAACTGCCGGGACGACTGGGCGGACGAGAAAAAGCTCTCCGCCGCCGCGGCCGGGGGAATGCTCGCGCCGGGCGCGAAGAAGGCCGCGGCTCGGTACCCGGAGAAGGCGGCGGCCATCCGCCGCGCGCTCGGGCAGATCGCGCAGGCGGAAGCGGACCGGACAGGCTATTCCGAGACCCCGGCCAACGCCTTCGGGGACCTGATGGCGGAGCTGTTTACGGTGCGGGACGACCGGTGGACCGACGGGCTGCGGCGCTTTGCGCGCAGTCTCGGCAAGCTGATCTATTTTATGGACGCCGCCTGCGACCTGCAGGCGGATAGGAAGAAAGGGCAGTATAACCCGCTGCTGCTGCTCGGCATCGGGAGCGGGGCGGAGTTTGCGCCGCAGCTGCGGCTGCTGGCGGGCGACGCGGCGGAGGAATTCGAGCGGCTGCCCATCGTGCAGGACGCGGAGCTGCTGCAGAACATTCTCTATTCCGGCGTCTGGACACGGTTTGAAGCGGCGTTTCGGCCGCAGCAGGAGGAACAGGCATGATCGACGATCCCTACAGCGTTCTGGGGCTGACGCCGGACGCGAGCGACGAGGAGGTCAAGCGCGCCTACCGGGCGCTGGCAAAAAAATATCACCCGGACATGAACCCGGGCGACGCGCACGCGGCAGAGATGATGAATAAGATCAACGCCGCCTACGACCAGATCAAAAATCCGCAGCCGCGCACGAACACGCAGCAGCGGCAGTATCAGGACGATCCCTTTGCCGGCTGGTACCGGCAGGGCTATCAGCAGAGCTGGGCGCAGACTGACCCGATGGAGGCGGCCCGGCGGTACATCTTCGTGCAGGAATACGAGCGGGCGCTGCGCGAGCTGCAGACGGTGCCCGAGGCGCAGCGCACGGCGCAGTGGTATTACTTTGCCGCCGTCGCCAACACGAATCTCGGCAACCGCGTGCTCGGCTACGAGCAGATCACGCGCGCGTGCGCCATGGACCCGACCAACGCGGAATACGCCGCCGCGCGCGAGCAGATCGGCCGCAGCGGCACGGCATATCATGACCGGCAGACGGGCTTCGGCTTCGAAGGCGTGGATCTGAACCGGACCTGCTGCGGCCTGTGCGCAGCGCTGCAGTTTTTGTCCTGCCTCTTTGGCGGCCGAGGCTGCCCGGTCATCCTGTGCTGCTGAGATAAGGCTGTTTTTTTGAGGCGGGGTATGCTATAATAGACGTTGCGTCAAGGGAAGGACACTTATCAGAAATCAGAGACTGCGGTTTTTCTGGAGCATTCCCGAGATAGCTGATAATACTCAAAAAACAGGAAGGTTTCGGGCGGAGCAGAGCCCCGCCCCTACAAACGGCCCCGCAAGAAGGGAATGTCCATCTGGATTTCCACCGCACCTTCTATTGATGGCAGTTGTTCTACGGTAACTAGTTTCAAATTTGATACCTCCGTATCAGGCGGCGCGTAGTCAGACGCCCGTGAGGTGAGTATCGAGTGGAACGACGCTTAAAACATTGATGCTAGCCTAAAATCAGAGGCAGAACGCACCAAACCGCAACCAAGCGCCCCTTTTCTCCCCCCTTCTTTTCCGGCAAGGCGGAAAAGAAGGGGCCGCCGGAGGCAACCGCAGTATCATAATTCACACAACTATCAAACCAGACAGGAGATCTCCCATGGACAACGACTACAGCTCCGAGCGGCTGGAATACCAGAGCGGGCAGCGGAACGAAAAAGAGCGGCGGGGCGAATATACCCCCCGGCCGAAAAGCCAGATCGTGCTGGCGTGGGTGCTGATCGCCGTGGTGGTGTTCGGCATTCTCGGCATGTGCTACTGGGAGATCTTCGGGAAGTTCTGAGCATGCGCATTTTGGGGATCGACCCCGGCTACGCCACGACGGGGTTCGGAATTTTACAGGCGGAGCGCGCCTCGGTGCAGCTCATCAACTACGGCACGATCACAACGCCCACGACGCTCTCGTTTCCGGAGCGGCTGGAGATGCTCTACGACGACATGGCGGAGCTGCTGGACACGGTCCGGCCCGACGCGGTGGCGGTCGAGGAGCTGTTCTGGGGCCACAATGTCACGACCGGCATCGGCGTGAGCCACGGCAGGGGCGTCATTCTGCTCGCCATCTGTAAGGCGCATACGCCGCTGTTCGAATACACGCCGAATCAGGTCAAGCAGGCCGTCGTCGGCTACGGCAGCGCGGACAAGCACCAGGTCATGGAGATGACCCGGCGCATTCTGCACATGGAGAAGGTCGCACAGCCGGACGACGCGGCGGACGCGATCGCCATCGCGCTGTGCCACGCGCGCTCATCGACCTCGCTTCTGGCGCAGAAGGGGATACGATAACGATGTTTTACTATTTAAATGGGACCGTCGCGCTGCTCGACGCGAACCTCGCGGTCATCGACTGCGGCGGCGTCGGCTACGCGTGCCACACGAGCAACTATACGCTCGCCCGGCTGCAAAACGGCAAGCCGGCCAAGCTCTTTACCTACTGCAACATCAAAGAGGACGCCTTCGACATCTACGGCTTCTCCACGCGCGAGGAGCTCGACTGCTTCCGCCGTCTGATCGGCGTGACGGGCGTGGGGACGAAGGCGGCACTCGCCATCTTGTCCGCCGTCTCGCCGGACCAGCTGACGCTGGCCGTCATGACGCAGGACGACAAGACCATCACCATGGCGCAGGGCGTGGGCAAAAAGCTTGCGCAGCGCATCATCCTCGAGCTCAAGGACAAGCTCGGTGCGAGCCAGCTGGAGCTGAACACCGCGCAGATGGCCGCCTCCGGCACGCCCGTGCGCGGCAGCAAGACGGCGGAGGCGACCGCGGCGCTCGTCGGCCTCGGCTACTCGCAGACCGAGGCGGCCGCCGCGCTCAAGGGGCTCGACGTGGAGAACCTGTCCATCGAGGATATCATCCGCCAGGCGCTGCGCGCAGCCGCACGGCAGTAAGGAGAAGCGGACATGAGTCTGGATTTTTCACAGCAATACGACGCGCCCATCGTCACCACGAGCCTGACGCCGCAGGACGAGGGCGAGATCAGCCTGCGCCCGAAGCTGCTGGCCGACTATACCGGCCAGGAGAAGGCCAAGGGCAATCTGTCCGTCTACATCGAGGCCGCGCGCCGGCGCAATGAGCCGCTCGACCACGTGCTGCTCTACGGTCCGCCGGGCCTCGGCAAGACGACGCTCGCGGGCGTCATCGCCAACGAGATGGGCGCGGGCATCCGCGTGACCTCCGGCCCGGCCATCGAAAAGGCTGGGGATCTGGCCGCCCTGCTGACGAACCTCGCCCCGGGCGACATCCTGTTCATCGACGAGATCCACCGCCTCAACCGTGCGGTGGAGGAGATCCTGTATCCTGCCATGGAGGACTTTGCCATCGACATCATCGTCGGCAAGGGCCCCTCGGCCAACTCCATCCGGCTGGATCTGCCCAGATTCACGCTCATCGGCGCGACGACGCGCGCCGGGCAGCTCTCGAGCCCGCTGCGTGACCGCTTCGGCGTGCAGCTGCGGCTGGAGCTGTACACCACGGAGGAGCTGCAGCGCATCGTCATGCGCTCGGCGGCCCTGCTCGGCATCGAGATCGACCCCGCCGGCGCGCGGGAGATCGCGTCGCGCTCGCGCGGCACGCCGCGTATCGCCAATAGGCTTTTGCGCCGGGTGCGCGACTTCGCGCAGGTCTGCCATGACGGCGTCATCACCACCGAGGCAGCCGACCATGCGCTCGGCAAGCTCGAGGTCGACAAGCTCGGGCTTGACGCCATCGACCGGCGGATGCTCACGGCCATCATCCGCAGCTACGGCGGAGGGCCCGTGGGGCTCGAGACTCTGGCCGCCACCATCGGCGAGGAGGCCGTCACGCTCGAGGACGTCTATGAGCCGTATCTGCTGCAGATCGGCTTTCTCACGCGCACGCCGCGCGGCCGCTGCGTCACGCCGCTGGCCTATGAGCACCTGCACCTGCCGGCGCCCGTGCCGGACGCGGGCGGACAGCTTTCATTCTGAACATTTGAGGAGCATTCGTACATATGGGTAAATTATTTGGGACCGACGGCATCCGCGGCGTGGCCAACGAGACGCTGGACGCGAAGCTCGCCTACCGCGTCGGGCAGGCGGCAGCCATCTCGCTCGCGGACGATTCCGGCACGAAGCCGACCGTCGTCATCGGCAAGGACACGCGCATTTCCTCCGACATGCTCGAAGGCGCGCTCGTCGCGGGCCTGACGGCCTGCGGCTGCAACGCGATTTTGCTTGGCGTCATCCCGACGCCGGCGGTCGCATATCTGACGGTCTATCTGCACGCGGACGCGGGCGTGGTCATCTCCGCCTCGCACAATCCGTACGAGCACAACGGCATCAAGATGTTCTCGTCCGAGGGCTTCAAGCTCAGCGACGCGCTCGAGGCGCGCATCGAGGAGCTGATCCTGCGCGAGGGTGAGCTGCCCGTCAAGACGCACGGCCAGATCGGCCAGGTCATGTCCGGCAGCTTCGCGGCGGAGTATTATCTCGACCACCTGACCTCCACCGTGGAGAATCTGGAGCCCCTGCGCGTGCTCATCGACTGCGCGAACGGCGCGGCCTCGACCACGGCGCGGTATCTGTTCGGCCGTTTCCCGCTGCAGGCGGAGTATCTGAACGACAAGCCGAACGGCGTCAACATCAACGAGGGCTGCGGCTCGACGCATCTTGAGGCCCTGTGCGCCGCGGTGAAGGACGGCGGGTATGATCTTGGCATCGCCTTTGACGGCGACGCGGACCGCTGCCTGACGGTCGACGAGCAGGGAAACCCCATCGACGGCGACCGGATGATGGCCATCTGCGCCGAATCCCTCGAGCAGAAGGGGCGGCTGCAGGGCGACGGCTTTGTGGCGACGGTCATGTCCAACATCGGGCTGCACCGGTTCTGCAAGGAACGGGGCCTGCGGCTGCTGTGCGCGAACGTCGGCGACCGGAACGTGCTCGAGCTCATGCAGAAAGAGGGCATGCGCCTCGGCGGCGAGCAGTCGGGCCACATCATTTTCCTCGACTACATGCCCACCGGCGACGGCCAGCTGGCCGCACTGCAGCTGCTGAGCATCCTCTCGCACAGCAAAAAGAAGGCGAGCGAGCTTGCATCCGCCGTCCGGCAGTATCCGCAGCTGCTCAAAAACGTCCGCGTCAGCTCCAACGACCAGAAGACTGCCATCATGCAGTCCGCTTCCTTGCAGTCTGCCATCCGCGCGGCGGAGGAGGAGCTCGGCGAAAACGGCCGCGTGCTCATCCGCCCGTCTGGCACGGAGCCGCTCATCCGCGTCATGGTCGAGGCCGGGACGCAGCAGCAGGCGCAGGCCGTGACGGACCGGCTGGTGCAGCACGTCGAAAATCTACAAAAAACGACGGACAAATAAAATAAGTTTTATTTACTATTGACAACCGGAGCTTTATCGCATATAATCTCTAGTGTTGGGTATTCAGAAATTCCCAATGGAGCCACGCAGATCTTTCATCATTCCGTTGCACCCTCTCTTCGTGTATGGACTCTGGCAAGATTGACTGGCGCGTTTCCGGCGTAATCAGGCATGCAGCCTGATCGCATATACAGCCCTATAGCATACGAGCGCGAGCCGCAATTGCAGGGCAAATCCATTTTTTAATCGCAAAAGAGAGGTAACAGAAATGTACGAAGACAAGACGTTGGTCTGCAAAGAATGTGGCAAAGAGTTCGTTTTCACCGCCGGTGAGCAGGAATTCTACGCAGAGCGTGGCTTCCAGAATGAGCCGCAGCGCTGCAAGGCCTGCCGTGACGCCCGCAAGAACGCCACCCGTGGCCCGAGAGAGTATTACACCGCTACCTGCGCTGCCTGCGGCGGCGAAGCGCGTGTTCCGTTCGAGCCGAAGTCCGATCGCCCGGTTTACTGCAGCGATTGCTTCGCCCGCATGAAGGCACAGGGCTAATTTGCAAGACAACAAAGATCCGCACCTTGACCAGGTGCGGATCTTTTTCTGTATTTCATATGGAGTCAGATCACATATTCGACGGTCTGCTCCTCCGTCAGCTCCGTGTGCGTGTTGAACAGGAGCACGGCTTCGCGGCGGGCGGTCTCGCCGAGGGCGTATTGGGTGCGGCCGGTGTGGTTGAAGTAGGAGAAGGGGATGACGCGGTTGTACGCGTAGGGATGATCGTCGGTCATAACGATGTCCTTCTCCGGCAGCGGCTCTTCGGGCAGGTACGGGTCGAAGGCGCAGAGCTTCTCGCCCTGCACGCCGGTCAGGAGGATGTAATGCGGGTCGTCGAGCAGATACAGCCGCACGACCACCGCGCCGCCGCGGCGCAGACAGTCGGTGATGGCGCTGTTCTGGCTCACGCGTACGCAGCTGCCGGACAGATACCGCGCGGAAAGATCGAGCTGCCCGGTCCGGCCGAAGCTGCCGAGAAAATTGCTCAGGAACATCATCGCCGCACGGGTCGTGCCGCTGCGGCCGGGCGCACCCTCCGCGCCGTAGCCGTCGAGACAGTAGAGCATGATATTGCGGATGAGGTCGGGCGGGATCTGCTCGCGGTCAAAGAGAAAAATGATCGCGTTCATCATGGAGATGGGGCCGCAGTCGTATTCCGTCATCTGATAATGCAGCGGGGTCTTCATCGTGCGTCACTCCCTGATCAGCGCTTCGGCGAGCTTCGCCGCACGGGTGAGTTCGTCCACGCTGGTGTATTCCTGGCAGCTGTGGCAGCTGTTCATGCCCGGGGCCACGACGAGCCCCTGCAGGCCATGCAGGCAGAAATGGTTGTTGTCGCTGCCGCCGTAGGTCACGGTCATGCGGGGTTCGAGCCCTGCGCGGGCGCAGGCACCGAAAAACAGCTGCGCCGCCTCGCCCGCCGGGTCGACCCGGTAGGCCTGGCAGAAGACCTCGCTCGTAAACTCCACCGTGCAGCCCTCAGCCGCGGCCGCGCGCTGCATGACCGCTTCGATCTCGCCCAGCTTCTGCAGGGCGAGCGGGTGGTCGAAGCCGCGCACCTCGCCGGTCACGGTGCAGCGGTCCGGGACGATGTTGTCCGCCGTGCCGCCCGCGATCGTGCCGACGTTGACGGTCAGCTCGCCCACGCGGCCGCAGGGGATCTGCGCCGCGGCCTGCGCAGCGGCACAGATGGCGTGCCGCCCCTCCTCCGGCGAGAAAGCCGCGTGCGCGGCCCGGCCGGTAAACACGGCGCGAAACGAGAGGATGCTCGGCGCCTGATACGCCGCGCCGCCGACCGGCCCGCTGAGGTCAAAGACGTAGGCGAGCTTCGCGCGCAGGCGGGAAAAATCAAACCGCTGGATGCCGGTGCAGTAGCTCTCCTCCGCGGCGTCGAACAAAAGCTCAAACGGCCGGTGCGGCGCGCCGTCCTCAAGCACGGAGGTCACGGCCTCGAGAATGGCGCACTGGCCTGCCAGATCGTCCGCGCCGAGCACGGTCGTGCCGTCGGAGGTGATGCGGCCGTCCGGATGGAAGACGGCGCGCTTGCCGCAGGCGGGCGAGACGGCGTCCGTATGCGCCGAGAGCAGGACCGGCGCGAGCGCCTCGTCCCCGGGGACGAAAGCATAAAGATTCCCGGCATTGCCGCCGATGGCGGCTCCGGTCCCGTCCTCCTGCAGCCGGATGCCGAGCGCGGCATAGCGCCGCAGCAGATGATCGCACACGCCGCGCTCGCGCAGCGTCGGATTGTCGATCGAAACCAGCTCCCGGAACGCCCCCAAAAGCCGCTCCTCCCGGATCATACAAACCACCCCTTCATTCCCCATGATTTCACTGGGATTACCCAACATCATAGCCATGTCCGGAGGAAAAGTCAAGCGAAACCCAAGGCTCCCCATCCGGGGGAGCTGGCCCGGCGCAGCCGAGACTGAGAGGTTGTTTCCCCGCCGCAGCGGACCCATGGCTTCCCCTATGAGGGGAAGGCAACGGGGTGCGCCGCACCCCAAAGGCTCCCCTCTCAGGGGCCGATTCCCCCTATCAGGGGGAAATGTCCCGAAGGGACAAAAGGGGTAGGGACGCTGTCAGCCGCAAGGCTGACTGAGAGGTGGTCGCAGATTTGCTGCAACCTCTCCGTCTCGGCTCACGCCGAGCCACCTCCCCTGGAAGGGGAGGCTTTTTTCTGCCCCCAAAAAAATCCCCAAAATCGGTTGGCTTAACAGTGATAAGGAACTAATTCACTTATCAACTGTTAGCTGACGGTATCCGGAGTGCATACGGACAAATCCCGTCTGATTTCTAACAGGAAGTCAGACGGGATTTTACTTATAATCTCAGATTGAGAACAGGAAAGAACATGTTTTGGAGGAACCATTAATGACGAAACTGATTCACGCTTTCTACAACATGGATACCAACTCCGTGGAGCTAACCTACAACGACGGCTCCGTCCTTACGATTGATTGTGAGAAAGTGGAGAACCACTACGATGTTACAAACGGACAGATGGCAGACCTCGATTGGCTGCTATACAACGCCGCGATGGAGTATGCTAGTCTGGCGTTGTCCGGGGAAATGGAGAACTACCTGAAAGGGCCTGCACTCCACGGAATAGAAGATTCATAAAGGATGCCGGTGTGTCGTGTTTGCGATACACCGGCAAATAAAACTTCTCTACGTACTTTTCTCTCTACGCGTCCTGTGCAAAAAAGGCTTGGAATTCGATACAATAAGTATGAAAATCCAAATAACGCACTTAGGAGGGAACCAAAATGGCAGAAAGAATATTATCCAAAGAAACCATCAATACCTTTCGTGAATATCTGGTCCTGGAGGAAAAAAGCACGGCCACCGTGGAGAAATATCTCCGGGATGTCCGTGCTTTTCATTTGTTTGCATGCCAACAGGCTGTGACAAAAGAGCGGATGATGGCTTATAAAAAGTATCTGATTGAAAAGGGATATGCAGCCAGTTCAATCAATTCCATCACGCAAAGAAAAACGGCATCCGTTCTGGAGCGATCTTTATTACCAGGAACGGGAAGCCGTTGGACCGGAGCAATATTTGGGCGCAGATGAAATCCCTCTGCGAGGCAGCCGGAGTAAAAGCCAGCAAGGTGTTTCCCCACAATCTGCGCAAGCTGTTTGCCCGGACTTTTTACGGTATTGAGAAAGAGATCGCCAAATTGGCCGATATCCTGGGACACAGCAGCATCGACACAACAAGAATCTATATCATGACCGCTGGTACAGAGCACCGGCGAAAGATTGAACGATTGGGCCTTGTTGTTTAGCTAAAAAAAGACACCACATTATTTCCATTATGTTGTTTACTAGCCCAGACTGAATGCCAACTTAACAATAGCGCACTCTATTTTGGGTGCACCAAAGCCACCCTCATACTCTATGAAAAAAGAATTTGAGGGTGGCTTCGTGCTTCCCGCTTTTTGTACTGCCACTTTTATCTTAGATTTTACCATCTTTTTACATGCTTTTCCTGTGCCACTTGATTTTCATGTATGCTCATGCTAAAATTATTTTGATTGGAAATTGGGCATATATCTTTTGATATAATCGTTTCACTACATAATAGAAATAATGTGTTGCGCTGAATGCCGCATTCATCTAGTTGAAACTCAGCACAGCGTGAGGAATATTACTTCCGTGCTGTGGAGTAAGGATTTGGGGCAGGTGAAGAATAACTGCTGCCTCTTTTTTTGCTTTTGTGCTGTGCGGCACAGATTTGGAGGTGCTCTATGACGGATAAAGAATTGCGGCGTTTGAGCCGGAGTGAGCTGCTGGAAATGCTGATTGCCCAGACAGAAGAAAACAGCCAGCTGAAGATCAGGCTGAAGCAGGCGGAAGCACAGCTTCGGGACCGCAGGATCGAGATCGACAAAGCCGGTTCCCTGGCGGAGGCTGCCCTGTCCCTCAACGGTGTCTTTCAGGCGGCGGAGGCCGCGGCGCAGCAGTATCTGGAAAATATCCAGCGGATCAGCAGCCAGCAGGATGCCATCAGCCGCGTTATCAAGGAGCAGTCGGCAAAAGAGGCCGCCCAGATCCGGCAGGAGGCAGAGGCGTACAGCCAAAAAGTACACGCGGATGCGGATGCCTACTGGAAGCAGGTCGCTGCCAGAGCGGCCAAACTGCTGGCAGACCAGGAAGCACTGCGGCAATTGATTCAGTCCGCTGGAGAGGTTGAGATCAATGAAGAACACAGCAAATCCGTCCCGTGAGCTTCCAACCCTGGAACAGCTCGAAACGGAGCTTGACAGAGAGAAATACAAAAAGCGATATCGGCGGGTCCTGAGAAGCACTGTCTATACCCTTGTGGTCGTTGCGGCTGTAGCCGTATTGGTCGCCACCATCTGGATGCCTGTGCTGCAAATTTACGGAGCCTCCATGGCCCCGACGCTGGACGAGGGAGATATTGTGCTCTCTGTCAAAGGGTCGGATTGTGAACTGGGCGATCTGGTAGCCTTTTACATGGGCAACAAGATTTTGGTCAAACGCTGTATCGCCGGTCCTGGTCAGTGGGTGGATATCGACGTTGAGGGCAATGTGTATGTGGACGGCAATCTGTTGGATGAGCCGTATCTGACAGAAAAATCCCTGGGGGATTGTGACATTGATTTGCCCTACCAGGTGCCGGATAACCGGTACTTTTGCATGGGCGACCACCGCTCTACTTCTGTGGATTCCCGCAGCACTACGGTGGGCTGCGTCTCCGGTGAACAGATCGTCGGAAAAATCGTATTCCGGGTCTGGCCGATAGCAGATTTCGGGATACTTAAATAGAGAGTGGGTGATTGGCATATGAAGCACGGTGCGTTACAGAGCGCAGAAAAATATACGAAGACACATCAAAGGAAGAAACGCTGGTACCGGGTTGTAACCGGTCTTGCCTGCGTTGTGGTGTTCTGCACGGTCTACGCATTGATTCTTCCCGCCATTACCATGGAAAAGGGAGCGTGTGAGATTCCTGAACACACCCATTCGGAGGCTTGCTACACGCAAGTAACCTCTGCCACCCGGACCGAGCCGGTGTGTACCATCAAAAGCCTGAATCTCCATCAGCATGACGATACCTGCTATGACAGCGAAGGAAACCTGACGTGCGGGTATGCAGACTTTGTCGTTCACCAGCATGATTCGGCATGCTATGACGAAAATGGGAACCTTTGGTGCCCGCTGCCGGAGATCGAGACCCATGAGCACACCAGAAGCTGCTATGCCGTGCCGGAAACAGACGCACCCGAAGTACATACCCATACGGATGATTGCTACACCGTGGAGCGCGGCGAATTGATCTGTACGGAATCTACGGAACCGGCCCATGTGCATACGGATAACTGCTACACAGAAACGTCTGCTTTGGTCTGTGAAGAAGATCATGAGCATACCGGAAGCTGCTATGAGACAACGCGGGAACTGACGTGCGGCGACACAGAGGAGCCTGTACACCAGCACACCGACCAGTGCTACGAGCAGATAAAGACGTTGATCTGCGAGCCGCCCACCGAACCGGCGGAAGAAGCAGAACCTGCCGAACCGGAGTTGATCTGTGGGGAGAAAGAAATCATTCTCCACACCCACGAGCCCTATGAATCCCCGGAGGACCCGGGCTGCTATGATGATGACGGCAATCTGATCTGCGGCAAAATCCAGGTTTTGGAGCATCAGCACACGGATGCGTGCTTTGAGACGGTGGAGGAACCGGCGGATACCGAGGCTCTGACCTGTACGCTTCCCGAGGATGAAAAACACACCCATACCGCCCTGTGCTATGGCACCTGGGAATTGACCTGCGATATGGAGGAACATACCCACACGGCGGAATGCAGCACTGCGGAAGAAACAGAAGCGACAGAAGAAACGGAAGAAACGACCGAACCGGAGGAAGAGATGTCCGGCATGGAGATCGATCCCAGCCTGCCGGTTATGGGCACTGCCTACGCTTCTGGCGCCAAAACACGCGCTTATTCGGTGATGACTCTGGATGCGGATACAACAGGGGCAACCGATCCCGTATCCGTAGAAAACTATATCACAGGCGCAACGCTCTACTACCGTACCAATGAAAACGGAGAGTGGACCGATGTATCAGGCGCGACGGATATTCCCGGCAATGCGGATTTCAAGCTGAAGATCAGCTATGGCAATGTCCCCATCGACACCCTTCTGGCGGCAGACGGGAAAATGACCTATACCCTGCCGGACCTGTTGCGCAACGCCACGGCCAACGGCAGCATCACCAGCGGCAGCACGACCGTGGGCACCATCACGGTGGCAAACAATACGGTCACCCTTGCCTTTGACACCACTTGGCTGGCAAAGCAAAAGACAGCGACGAATACCGTCATCAGCGGCGACTTTTTTGTGGAAGCAGAAGTGAACCTGTCGCAGGTCGGCGAAGATCGAACCGCTCAAATTGTCATTGGCGATATAACGATCAACATTGATTTTGCTGGTGACATTGTCGCCAAGTACGGAAATGTGGATCTGAGCAAAACCGTCTCGGCCTCGGGCATCTCGGAAGAGACAGACGGCGATTATCTGACTTACACCCTGACCGTGAAGGCCGGCGCAGATGGCTGCCCGGATGTCAAGGTGGTGGATTGCTTTGCGGATACCCAGTACATCGAGGAATATGTGGGCGTGACGGTCGAGTCCAGCGCTACCAATGATACGGATGGCCCCACGGAAACCGGAGGCACCGGAAGCACCGGAAGCGTCTACATCGGTGCGGCACCCACGGAGGAAAATCCCATCCCGGATCCCGCAGGTGAAAACCCGACGAAACCCGGCACGCTGGTCTGGGTTATCGGCAATATGGCAGCCAACGAAACCCGGACTCTGACCTACCGGGTCAAGCTGAAGGATGCATACACCGGCGGCACGAAAAAGGAAAATCTTCAGAACACGGCGAATGTTTACTCCAAGACCTACCAGCGGGACAGCGATACCGTCACCTTTACGCCCCGTGCTGGTGCAACCATGTCCAAAGTGGCCTCGAAGTTTACCCCCGGCAAAAACGGCGGAGGCACCATCACCTACACCATTTGGGTGCAGGCCTATGCGGACAACAGCTATGTCCTGGACAATGTGAAAATTGTGGACGCGCTGGACGGTTCTCTCCAAAAAATGAATGGGACCTTAGCAGCCATCCGCCAATATCTGTCCTACGATGAAACCTCTTTCCACCTCTATCAGGGCGGTTCCAACGGCCAGAACGGAAGCAGCGGCTTAATCGAAATTACGGAAGGAACGAAACGGACCATCACAGATACGGACAGTGACAAAAAATTCACCTATTACGTTGGTTCCCTGGCTCCCGGTGAGAGCAAGACCCTGACCTACACGGTGAATGTGGAGCCCGGTGTGTTCATGGCGGCGGGAAACAAAGCTGCCCAGATCAACAATCGCGCCTGCATTTATACCGATGACCGCAGAACAGATGGCGGCGTATGGCTGAACGGCCATAACGCCAGTAAGACCATTGACCGCAAGGTCTGGAGCCGAAAGCTGGCGGGCGGGAAGCAGGAGACGGCAAGCACTGTGTCCATGGGCGGCAGCGTGTATGACGCCACCGGCAGTTCCGTTACCCCAATCCCCTCCCCTGACAGCAGCTTCACTGTGCCTGCCGGCAGTTACAAGTATCAGGTGGCAGCCAATGAGGCGGGAGACTGGGATCTGTCCTCTGCGTCCATGGCTGACAGCCTGGGCAGCAAGTACATGCAGTTTGTGGGCTATGTCCGGGTGGATGCCTATACCATCAGCGGCAATGCACCCGGTTCCGGCCTGGACGATGCAGCAGCCATTGCCAATTTGAGTAGCCGCGAGCCCAATCAAACCGTCTGGGTAAAAGTTGACGGGAAAACCTCCTTCAGTTTCACACCCGCGCAGATTGGATTGAAGGGAAAGCAAGCCTACCTTCTGACCTACTACGCGCAGCCCAAGAATATCGACGGCATTACGCAGGTGGTGGTAAGCAACAGTTTTAACCTGTCCGGCACGGTGGGTATCGGCAATATTCAATACGAGCTTGCCGGAATTGGCGTGGAGGCCTCTGTCATCGTGGAAGGCGGCAACAGCTTTGCCGCGGAAAAGCAGAGCTGGTACTACGAAAAACCCCAGGTGCCCGCCGGAGACTTTGCCAATGGCGCACTGTACTGGGTCATCAAGGTGGATGGAACGGTTCTGCCCAAGGACACTGCCATTAAGGACGTCACGAATGCGGTCGGCGGGTCGGCTCACTATATTCGGGGCACCTCCCTTGTGGGCGTATATACGGGCAATTTGAGAACGAACTCTCTCGCGGATTATGCGGATTTGGATTCGCTAATCGGCAGCAACCGGCTGACGGCCTTAGAAGACAATAACTATACCGTTAAGAAAGACAACTCTTCTCTGACGCTGACCCTGAATCAAGGGATTTCCTTGGAGCAGGGCGATTCCCTTTATCTGATTGTCAAGACCGAGCCGGGTAAACTGCCCGAAAATAAACGAGACGCCTTTACCTATAACAATAAGCTGCAAAGCCGCTCCGACGGCACCACCTGGCTGGACCACAACACGGCCAGCAAGACCCTGTACGGCAGCGAAAATATCTTTAAGGAACTGGGCCGTGTCTTTACCTATCCCGGTTCCGGCAACTCCATCACGAACATCCAGTCTGGCACAAATCAGGGCATCAGCACAGGCGCGCTGAACGGAGCGGGTACCTATGTGGCCTGGCAGATTCATGTGAACTATGAGGGCAGCCTGTCCGGGCGGCACCGTGTGGTCGAGCAGATCCCGGTTGGGATGGAGGTAACCTATGTCCGTATGTGGTGGCTGGGAGATAAATATAAAGCAGTTCAGCAGGATCACAAACCCACCTTTGTGCAGCTCACAGATGAGGAAATCGACGCCCTGGGCGGCAGCTGGACGAAATACGAGAAGACCCTGCCCAGCAACAACGCGGGAACCCAGACGAACTACTATTACACCAACGGTCAGCAGGTGATCTGGGATATTAAAAATCTGGTAGCCGGAGGCGGATTCCGGGACGAGTATGCCGTGGAGATACAGATCGTCTGTAAGGTAACGGATCCTGACGTTCTTCTGGGCGGCGAGAGCAAGGAGTTCAACAATGTGGTCAGCCTGCAAAATTCCGAGGGAACGATCATCGGCAGCGACAGCAATGGTGTGACAATCGAAAAACAGACGCTGTCCAAGCAAGGCACTTATAACCCCGAAACCAATGGCGGCCGGTATCCGTTCAAAATCACGCTGAACGGGCTTGGTGAAGATCTGGTCAGCGACGCGGATACCATCACCCTGGTGGACGAGCTGAGCGATACCCTGATTCTGGACACCACTTCCATTCGGGTGGTGGACACCAGGACAGGCAAGGTGGTAACTAACTGGACCCCTTCGGTGGAGGGACAGACCCTGAAAATTGTCCTGCCGGACAACCTGCCTCTGACCGTTACCTATGAAACCACAGTCAACGCCGCGCCGGGTCAGACCATCTCCATCTCCAACAACGCCCATTGGGAAGGCTATGCCACCCCCAGCGGCGGCAGCGTAGAGGACGAAAAATTCAGCTATTCCACCGGCGGTACCGCTGGTGCGGACACTTCTCCCAGTGTAACAGTCAAAAAGCTGGATCAGAACAATACCGGCCAGGCCTTGCCCGGCGCGAAGTTCACATTGGAGGAGGTAACCTATGCTGACGGTACGTTTACCCCAACAACGGGCGGCCTTTCCCTGACCGGCACCACCGGCGCGGACGGAACCCTGACCTTCGGGAAAGAAAAAGGTCAGACCATGAGATATAACACGGTCTACTGCCTTACTGAAACAGCCGCCCCGGAGGGCTATGTGATGGATGCCGCGCCCCACTACTTCGCTGTGGTAAAGAAGCAGGATGACGGAAGCTATCCCACCTTCCCCAATGGGGTGACCGTCTGGTATCTAAGCGCGGACTACACCTATCAGGCCTACAACCACAAGGGCGAAGCCACGGTGGCCAAGGCATTTTTGGATGCGGGCGGCAATCATCTGGAAAAAATCGACGGCACCTACCGTTTCGGAATCTATACCGAAGCAAATCTCACCGGCGATCCGCTGCAAAAGGTGACCATCACATACGCGAACAGCACGGTCACGCCGGAGAGCAGGACAGCGAAGTTTACAAACCTGACCCTTGGCGGAACCTATTACATCTACGAGCTGGATGATTCCGGTCAGCCAATTTCGGGCAATGTGCCGGCCACGGTGAACAGCAGCAGCTTCCTTGTGACTTACACCAACGGCCCTGCGGTAACGGTTCCCGCAGACGGGAGTGCCGCAGCCGCCGTTACCGTAACCAACCAAGTCTGCTACCCCGAGCTGCCCAACACCGGCGGGGCCGGTACGATACCGTATGCCATAGGAGGCTTCCTGCTGCTCACGGGCGCGGCGTTCCTCCTGTTGTATCGCCATACCAAGCGCAGGAAGGAGGATTCAGTATCTTCCTGATGTGCAGCATCCCTGTTGTCACCCACCCCCAAAAGCAAGAAAGAAAGAAAATAACACAATGAAACACACAAAGAAACTTGCCAGCTTGCTGCTGGCCCTGGTCATGGTCTTTGCCCTGGCCGCTACCGCGTTTGCGGCAGAAAACGCTGCAATTTCTGCTCCCGAGGGAAGCACCCGCACCTATGAGGTTTACCAGATCTTCACTGGTGACCTCTACAACGGCGCCCTGTCCAACGTAAAATGGGGCCAAAACAGTACTGGCACCGTGGGAAAAGCAGTTGACCAGACTATTCTTGATGCTCTGGCCGCTGTAAACAGCAAGAGCGATACTGAGAAGTTGGCTGTGATTCAGACTTATGTCAATTTCGACTCCACAGCTATCGGTACCGTTTCCGACAGCAATCCGCTGACCGTACCCACCGGCTACTATCTGATCAAGGACAACGGCCCTGTCAATGACGGTGAAGCCTACTCCCTGTATGTCGTCCAGGTTGTCGGCCCCACTACCATCTCTCCCAAGGTTGGAACCACCACTTCCGATAAGAAAGTGGACGACAAGAACGATTCCAATACCACCGAGGACGCCACCACGTGGCAGGATTCCGCAGACTACGATATCGGCGATGCCGTGCCCTTCAAGCTGAGCGCCACCATTGCGCAGGATTACGCCAGCTACACTCACGGCTACAAGCTGACCTTCCACGATGAGGAAGCCGCTGGCCTGACCTTCAATGCCAGTTCCGTCAAGGTCTATGTAGATGGTGAGGAAATTACTTCCGGCTTTACCGTTGTGACCGAAGGCCTGACCGACGGCTGCACCTTTGAGGTCCGCTTTGCCAACCTGAAGGACATTGCCTCTGTCCACGTCGGAAGTGTCATTTCTGTTGAATATACCTCCATGCTGAACAATCAGGCCGTTATTGGCTCCACCGGCAACAAGAACACCTCCCATGTGACCTATACCAACAACCCCAATGATGAGCAGACCGGTGAAGGCGGCAAGACCCCCGATGATGTCGTTATTGTATTTACTTACAAGACTATCGTGAACAAGGTTACCAAGAACCCCGCCTATGATGCGTCCAAGGATACTGGAAAAACTGGCACCGACAGCGACGGCAACAAGGAATTCATCTCTCTGAAGGGCGCAGGCTTCACCCTGTATAAGAAGAACGCTTCTGGTAGATATGAAGCTGTAGGGTCCGAGCTTAAGGGTGAGGACATGACCACTTTTACTTGGAGTGGCCTGGATGATGGCGACTACAAGCTGGTCGAGACCACCACGCCCTCTGGCTACAATACAATTCCCGATATCGAGTTTACCATTTCTGCCGGTCATGTTGACGGTGATAGCCCCTATCTGAATACTTTAAGCGGCAATGTTCCTTCAGGTACCGCAACCTTTACTGCGGTCGTAAATGACGGCTCCCTGTCCACCGATGTGGTAAACAACTCCGGCACACAGCTGCCCTCCACCGGCGGCATCGGCACCACCATCTTCTATGTCCTCGGCTCTGTTCTGGTCATCGGCGCGGCTGTGCTGCTGGTCACCAAGAAGCGCATGAGCACCAAGGGCTAATTCCCTGATACATATCTGAAACGCACTGACATCCCGCTGTGAACGCCGGGGAGGGACTCCCTCCCCGGCCCACAGCGGCAAGGAGAACCCCGCATGAAGAAGAAAAAAGGAAATTTCACAACGCTGCTGCTGATCCTGGTGCTTCTCGCGGGACTGTCCTTGCTGCTGTATCCTTCCGTCAGCGATTACTGGAACTCCTTCCACGAGACCCGGGCCATTGCCGCATATGCCGAGGAAGTTGCAAATCTGAACCAGGATCAATACGACGAAATCTGGGCCGCGGCCGAAAGCTACAACGCATCTCTGACCGATCGGGTCAATGCGTACCTGCTCAGCGACGCCCAGAAGGAAGAATACCAGCAGCTTTTGAATGTGTCCGGTCTTGGCGTCATGGGCTATATTGAAATCCCCAGCATTGATTGCTCTCTGCCCATCTATCATGGTACGGAGGAATCGGTCCTGCAGATCGCCGTGGGCCATCTGGAATGGTCCAGCCTGCCCGTGGGCGGCGAAAGCACCCATTGCGTTCTCTCCGGCCACCGGGGGCTGCCCAGCGCCAAGCTGTTCACCAACTTGGACAAGCTGCAAACGGGAGACATCTTTATGCTCCGGGTCCTGGACAACGTGCTGACCTATGAGGTCGATCAAATCCTGATTGTGGAACCCCAAGAGACGGGTGCCCTTCGGATCGAAGAAGGGAAAGATTACTGTACGCTCGTTACCTGCACCCCTTACGGTATCAATACCCACCGGCTGCTGGTACGGGGACACCGGATTGACAATATTGAGCAAGCAAAGACCGTCCGTGTGACGGCGGACGCCATTCAGATTGAACCGCTGCTTGTGGCTCCTGTTGTGGCGATCCCGATCTTGCTATTGCTTTTGATTTTACTGCTGCTGCCCAAGAAGCCAAGAAAGAAACACGGAGGGGAAGCCGATGAAGAGGATTAGACGCATGACTGCTGCGCTGCTCAGTGTGCTGGCAGTATTCCTTCTCCTGCCCTTGCAGGCTCTGGCGGCGGGAAGTATTGACTTGAACCAGGATGTAAGTTTGACCATTTCCTATCAAGATGGAAACACGCCCCTGGTTGGTGCAGAGTTTGACATTTTCCTGGTTGCCACAGTAGACGAATACGGCGAGCTGACCACCACAAAAGATTTCGCCCAGTTCCATGTCAATATCCGGGGCAAGGATGACGAGGCCTGGCGGACACTGGCATCCACCCTGGAGGGCTATGTATTGCGGGATGATATTTCCCCCACAGACAGTGGAAAGACCAATGATAAGGGATTGGTTTCCTTTCCCACCGCCGGAAAGAGCCTGAAAGCGGGTTTGTACTTTGTACTGGGGTATCGACACACGCAAAATGGCTTCCGCTATGATCCCACGCCATTCATGGTAATGCTGCCTGGATTGGACAAAGAGAATAACATTTGGGTTTATGATGTAGCCGTCAATGCAAAGTTCGATTCATTCCAAATCCCTGATAACCCAGATGACCATACCATCGACCGAAAGGTTCTGAAGGTCTGGGCCGATGATGGACATGAAAAAGATCGTCCCAAAGAGATCATTGTTCAGCTTCTTCGTGACGGCAAGGTATATGATACCGTAACCCTGAACGCGGCAAACAACTGGCGGTACACCTGGACGGGATTGAATGATCGCTATACGTGGACCATTGTGGAGAAAGAGTTGGAGGGCTATACCGTGGAGGTCACACGGGAGGGTATCACTTTTGTGGTGACAAATAGCTACAATGAGGAAATTCCTGACGAACCTACTCCCACAACACCTACCACGCCGGACAAACCTACTACACCTACAAAGCCGACGCTGCCTCAGACTGGCCAGCTCTGGTGGCCGGTTCCAGTGTTGATTGCCGCCGGACTGCTCTTTGTCGTGATCGGCCTGGTGCGCCGCAGAGGTGCTGTTGATGAGGAATGAAGAAAAAAATAGCAGAAAGCAAGAGGGCTTGCTGTTGATTACGATTGGGCTGCTGCTGATTGCAGCAGCCCTTTTCCTTGTATCTTACAACTTGTACGACGAGCTGCGGGCAGAGCAATCGGCCAGGCAAGCGGTAACCCAGCTGGATGCGTATTTGCCCGCAGAGGCCGCTCCAGAGGCTCCCTCGGACTCCGCCGGGGATCAGGAGCCGTTGGTGAGCGATGAGCGGACTGTTATTCCGGACTATGTTCTATCCCCTAATATGGAAATGCCAGTGGAAACCATCAACGGAATAGACTTTATCGGTGTTTTAAGAATCCCAGCCTTGGAGCTGGAGCTGCCGATTATCAGTGAGTGGAATTATCCCAATCTGAAAACTGCTCCCTGCCGGTACAGCGGGTCTGCCTATTTGAATAACCTGATTATTTGCGGCCACAACTACACTTCCCATTTCGGAACCTTAAAGAATCTCTGGGAGGGCGATATTGCCACCTTCACGGATATGGACGGAAATGTATTCACCTACAAAATGGTGGAACGGGAGACGCTGCTGCCAACCTCCATTGACGCAATGGAGAGTGGAGAGTGGGACTTGACTTTATTCACTTGTACTGTGGGAGGTCAAAGCCGTGTGACAATTCGTTTTGAGCTGGAGGAAGACTGATTCCTCCAAAAATAGAAACAGGCTTTCGCATCGGGAAATTGACGGTAGCTATGCCGACTGGGCACGAAAAAACGGCTATACCATCCGGAACTGTGTCTGTGACTGCGATGGTTCCATTGAACTGGATACCCGCACCCTCCGGCGGGCCATATCGAGATAAGCTTCAAACTGCGTGGCGGCTTCCTTGGTTTCCACCCACGCCCCGCTTTGGTAGGCGTAGTGTTTACACCTTAACCCAGTCCATCGTCACCACAGACTCGCAGACTATCGCTGCAAAGCTCAACGGCGAATACATCCGTGCTAAAAATAACAACCAGCGGCTCTCTATCCTAGGGGGCCGCTCAGCTTACCATGGTACAAAACTCCATTATCATATTTGAAACCAGAAAAATACCGGGACAGCGCATTTTTTGCTGCCCCGGTATTCGTTTACGCATACGGCACAGCTTTCCCGCGCTGATTATTGGGGCTTTTCAGGTGTTCGGACTTAATATGGATCTGCGTGACAAATTCCTCCGGGGTCAGTTTGTCATAGTCAATGCCAAGAGTCGCCAAAAACAAACGGGCTTTCTTTTCTTCCTCAGTGCCCTCGTAGTGCAGGGCGGTCTCCATCTGCTTTTGAATTTCGGCAACAGGAGAAGCGGTGTCTGCAGTAGTGGTGTCCTTCCTGTGGGCTTCCCGGATATCATGTAGGATGCCGTCAATGTCCTTATGAACCACATGGGCAAAGAAGTTTTCCTCGCTGACCTGCGCCAACTCCAGAGTGCGCACATACAGATCATTCTCGCCGGGATTATGCTTTTCCATGATTTGCTTTCGGTTGGCTTCCAGAATGGCATTCATGTCATTGATCCGCATATCGGCAACGCGATCCACAAATATTTCAATGTCCACCAGAAAGCGCTGGAAGTCCTTGTGCAGAGCCAGTTCAGACAGCAGCCGGTTGTTGAGCTTTCCGCTTTTCAGCAATTCAATCATATCATCACCCAGATGCAGATCGTGCAGGTCTGTGTTTGGGTGATTTTTTGTTTCCGTCAGCCCCAGCAGATAGTCCGTGGATACACCGTAGAATTTCGCCAGGGTGACAATGCTGAATGGGCTGATATCCTTGAAATCATCGGATTCATATTTACCCAGTGCGGATTTGGAAATGCCGGTTTCTTCCGTAAGCTGCTCCAAAGTCAGATGCCGTTCCAGCGAGCGTTATTAACCCGATATGCCCATGATCATGGGTATACAAACCTGAAAATTCTGGTGGATGACGGTTATACCGGAACGAACTTTAATCGTCCCGGTGTGCAGGAAGGCTTTGCACTTGTCAAGCAGGGTCTTGTGGGCTGTTGGCTGGTCAAAGACCTCAGCCGCTTTGGGCGTGACTATCTGACCGTTGGACAATATACGGATATTATTTTTCCGAGCTACGATGTCCGCTTTATCGCCGTCAATGACGGTGCGGACAGCAACCGGGGAGACAGCGAAGGCTTCGCCGCAATCCGTAATCTGTTCAACGAGTGGTATCCCCGTGATACCAGCAAGAAGGTTCGTGTCAGTCTGCGGCAGAGAGGAACCAGCGGCAAGCACATGGGCAAACCGCCCTACGGATACCGCTGCGGCCCGGAGGACAAGGAACACTGGATTCTGGATGAAGAAGCGGCCCAGGTCGTCAAGCTCATCTTCGACCTTTGCATTGACGGCAAAGGCCCGGAGCAGATTGCGAGGATTCTGGAAGAAAAGCAGATTCTGACCACAAGAGCGCTGTATGCCAAACGCAAGGGCAAGCCGCTGCCGGAAAGACCGTACCACTGGGGCAACCAGTCCATTGTGGCAATTCTGGAGCGGCAGGAGTACACGGGCTGTACCTGCAACTTCAAAACCTATTCCAAGTCCTACAAGCTGAAAAAGCCGATTCCCAACGAGCCGAAGGAAAACAGGATCGCTATGTTTGCTGTCACTATAAAAGCAATCGTGGCACCTGCACCGCGCATTATATCCGGGAGGATGTGCTTCGTGAAATCGCTTTGGAACGCATCCGTGCGGTCAACGAGTATATCCGCGATGATGTAGATGCCTTTCAGGAGGAATGGCTGCAATGCCGCAGGACTGACCAGGAGCGCAGCATCCGGGATGACAAAAAGAAAGTAGAACAGGCAAAGAAACGCCTTTCCGATTTGGATGTCATCATCTCCCGGCTGTACGAGGACTACGTTCTTGGAAATCTCAGTCAGGACAGATATAAAAAAATGGCTGCGGACTATGAAGCCGAGCAGGAACGGTTAAAGTTCGAAATTGAGGTTATTGAGGAATGGGTCGAACAGCGGGAAGAAATGAATGACGGTCTGGATGCGTTTATCGCTCTGACACAGGAATATGTGGATGTGGAAGAATTGACACAGACCATTGTGAACGAGTATATCAAGAAGATCATCGTCTATGCCCCGGACAAGTCCAGCGGCAAGCGCAAGCAGAAAGTGAAGATTTTCTTCAACTTCGTGGACGATGTGGATATTCCCATTATTTCCGAGCCTATCACCACAGAAACAACCTATGAACCCAGAAAAACGGCATGACCTTTAGGTCACACCGTTTTCTGCGACAAAATAGTTACTTGTCACTATTAATCCTTGCCTTTTTCCCACCGGCATGTTACAATGGCACAAAGGCCATCCACCACCCAACGGGATATCCCGTTGTTCTGTCTGCTCGCAGACAGAATCTGCCGTCTGAAAGGAAAAACGCCATGAAAAAACGTCTCCTGTCCCTCCTCCTGATCCTCTGCCTCTGCGCCGCTTTGCTGCCGGCTATGGTGCTTGCGGAGGATAATGTTACGATAGTTACGACCGAAGAGAAGCTGAAAGAGGCCATTAAGAAAGGCGGTTCGGTTCAGCTCGGTGAAAAAATCACGCTGAACGCGACACTTGAGATCAACAACAATACCGTGATTCTCGATTTGAACGGCAAAGTGCTTGAGGCAGGTTCGCCTACATTTGGCGCGATCCGTGTGACAGGCTCCAATGCCAGCCTGACGCTGACGGACAACAGAAAGGAGAAAAATGGGAAAATTTCCGGTTTTAGTTTAGACGGAGTAGGCGGTGGCGTCTATGTTGACGGCGGCTCATTCATCATGAACGGCGGTACGATTGATAGCTGCGTGGGAATGGGGGGCGGCGGCGGTGTGTATCTGACAAACGATGCATCGTTTACCATGAACGCCGGCACGATTATAGGGTGTAGGGCACAGAGTAATGCTTCTGGCGGCGGTGTATATGTAAACTCAGACTGTACCTTTATGATGGAAGGCGGCGCAATCGATTCGTGCTGTTCGGTAGGGAAAGCGGGTGGCGGTGTCTATGCAGCAGGTACCTTCATCATGAGCGGTGGTGAGATTCGCAGCTGTCATACAGAGGATGGAACTCCTGCTGACGGCGGTGGTGTCTATGTCGCTTCAAGCGGCATGTTTGAGATGTCCGGCGGCTCCATCGAGGGCTGCTGTGCATGGATAAACGGTGGCGGAGTGTATGTAAATACGAACGGCACGTTCAAAATGTCTGGTGGCACGATTAGAAACAATAGATTGAACAAAAGTTGGGGACGGGAAGGCGCTGGTGTCTACGTCGAAAACGGCGCGGCCGCAACGCTCATCACGGCCAACATCACTGGCAATACGAAAACAGGCGGCGAAGAGGACAATATCACTGCGCCTGGCGGCTATAAAGAATATGAACCGCCCGTCGACCCCGTCGACCCCGACTACCCCCTCATCTCCATCCTCCCCGCGCTCGCAAAGGACCTTCCGTTCACGGACGTGACCTCCACCGACTGGTTCTATAACGACGTCAAATACGCCTATGAAACCGGCCTCATGACCGGCACGGCCGCTGACGCGTTCAGCCCCGAGGCTCCCGTCACCCGCGGCATGGTCATGACCATCCTCGCCCGCCGCGAGGGTATCCGCACCGACCGCTACACCCCGTGGTACGCCGCGGGCTGCGAGTGGGCCAAAGCCAACGGCATCTCCGACGGCTCCAACCCCGAAGCCCCCGTCACCCGCGAGCAGCTCGCCGCCATGCTCTACCGCTATGCCGCTTTGAAGGGCCGCGACCTCACAGCAGGCGAGAACCTCAACTTCACCGATGCATCCGACGTCTCCGCCTACGCCCTCCCCGCCCTCCAATGGGCCACCGGCGAGAAGATCTTAACCGGCTCCAACGGCGCCCTGAATCCCCAAGCCACCGCTACCCGCGCCCACCTCGCCGCCATCCTGCATCGGTATTTCGGGTAAATAAAGAAAAAAGCCTCCCACCCGGGAGGCTTTTCTTTTCAAAGCCTTCCCCTCATAGGGGAAGCCATAAGATGCGGAAGTCCAAAGCCTCCCCTTCCAGGGGAGGTGGCTCGGCGCAGCCGAGACGGAGAGGTTGCTGCAAATTTGCGACAACCTCTCAGTCAGCCTTCGGTTGCCAGCTCCCCTGCAAGGGGAGCCTTGAGACACGAAAAGCCTCCCGTTCGGGAGGCTTTTCATATTTCTTATCCCGCGCAGCATTCCTTGATGACCGCGATGGCTTTTGCCAGCTGGTCCATGGGGATATTGAGGGCAGGGAGAAGGCGGAGCTTGTCTTTGGCCTTGATGACCAGCACGCCCTTTTCCCGGCAGGCGGCGATGATGTCCGCCGCGTTCTTTTCCGTCTGGATGCCGAGCATCAGCCCGAGGCCCGACACGCCGATGACGCCCTTCGCGCCCGCCAACTCCTGCCTGATATAGGCCGAACGCGCCTGCACGCCCTGCAGCAGCGCCTCGTCCAGCCGTTCGAGCACGTTGATCGCGCCCGCGCAGCAGACGGGGTTGCCGCCGAAGGTCGAGCCGTGCGTCCCGGTGCTCAGCACATTCTGCACCTTCTCGCCCAGCAGCGTCGCGCCCAGCGGCAGACCGCCCGCGAGCCCCTTGGCCGTCGAGACGATGTCCGGCTGCACGCCGTAGGTCATATAGCCGTAGAGCATGCCGCTGCGCCCGTTGCCGATCTGCACCTCGTCGCAGATGAGCAGCAGATCGTTTTCCTGACACAGCTTCGCCGCGCCCTTGACATACGCCTCGTCCAGCGGCATCACGCCGCCCTCGCCCTGCACGACCTCCATCATGACGGCCGCGCACTTGTTTTCCGCGATCAGCCGCGCAAGATCCGCCAGATCGTTCGGTTCGGCATAGACGAACCCGTCCGTCAGCGGCAGGAAATCGTGGTGGAACACATCCTGCCCCGTCGCGGCCAGCGTGGTGATGGTCCGGCCATGGAAACTGTTTTTGAGCGTGATGATGGTGGAATATTCCTTGCCCTTCTTATCCTCCGACCATTTCCGGGCGGCCTTGATGGCGCACTCGTTCGCCTCCGCGCCGGAGTTGCCGAAGAAGACCTTCTTCATCCCGGTCTTCTCGCACAGCAGCTGTGCGAGCTTCGCGCAGGGCTCGGTGTAGTAAAGGTTCGAGATATGCTGCAGCGTCCCGAGCTGCTTTGTGACGGCCGCCATCCACTGCTCGTCGGCTACGCCGAAGATATCGACGGCGATGCCGGTGGACAGGTCGATGTACTCCTTGCCGTTCTCGTCCCAGACGAGCGAGCCCTTGCCCTTCACGATCGTGACGGGGAAGCGCGCATATGTGCCCGCGATATAGGTCTGGTCCAGCTTCTGAATGTCCATGATCCTTCCTCCTATCTGGTGAACATCGTGCCGATGCCTTCGTTGGTGAGCATTTCAATGAGGATCGCATGCGGGACCCGCCCGTCGATGATGAACACGCGCCGCACGCCCCATTCGATCGCGTTCCGGCAGCATTCCGCCTTCGGGATCATGCCGCCCTGGATGACGCCGGAGGAGACGAGCTCCGGCAGCTCATCGATGCGGATGGCCGGGAGGAGCGTGGACGGATCGTCCTTGTTCTGCAGGATGCCCGCAATGTCCGTCATGGCGATCAGACTCTCCGCGCCGAGCGCGCCCGCGAGGCGCGCGGCCGCCGTGTCGGCGTTGATGTTGTAGATATTGCCCGCGTCGTCATAGCCGACCGTGGATACGACGGGGATATAGCCCTTGTCGATCACGTCCAGGATCGGCTGGACATTCACGTCCGTGATCTCGCCGACATAGCCGAGCTCCGGCTTTTTGACCGTTGCCTTGAGCATGTGCCCGTCGAGGCCGGAAAGGCCGATGGCGCTGCCGCCCTTGAGCTCGATGAGGTTCACGAGCGTTTTGTTGATCTTCCCGGCCAGCACCATCAGCGCCACACCGACGGCTTCCTCGTCCGTGACCCGGACGCCGTCAACGAAAGCGCTCTTCTTTCCCATTTTTCCGAGCGTCTCCGTGATCTCCGGTCCGCCGCCGTGGACGAGCACGACCTTGACGCCGATGAGCTGCAGCAGGCAGATATCCCGGATGACCGAGTCCTTCAGATGCTCCGAGACCATGGCGTTGCCGCCGTATTTGACCACAACGATCTTGCCGCTGTAGTCCTGGATATACGGCAGCGCGTGGACCAGCACGCGCGCCCGCTGGGCATTGGAAATATCCATATCTTTCTCCTCCCGTTACGTCCGGTAATCGCCGTTGATCTTCACATAATCATAGGTCAGGTCGCAGCCCCAGGCCGTCGAGACCGCGCTGCCGCTGTGCAGGTCGATGAGGATCTCGATCTCGCTCTCAAGCAGGATCTTCTTGGCCTCTTCCTCGGAAAAATCGACGCCCGCGCCGTCCTTGCACACAAGGATCGTCCCGGCTTTCGAGGCAAACTGCACGTCGATCCTGCCCACGTCGACCGGCGCGCCGGAATAGCCGATGGCACACAGCACCCGGCCCCAGTTGGCGTCCGCGCCGAACATGGCCGCCTTTGTGAGAGACGAGCAGATGACGCTCTTGGCGACGGTCTTGGCGATGTCCAGCGCCGCCGCGCCCGAGACCTTGCACTCGAGCAGCTTCGTCGCACCCTCGCCGTCGCCCGCGATGCAGCGGCACAGATACACTGTCACGGTGTTGAGCGCCTGCATGAAGGCCGTGAAATCTTTGCCCTCCGCCGTGATCTCCGCGTTTCCGGCAAGGCCGTTGGCCAGGACTGTCACCATGTCGTTGGTCGACGTGTCGCCGTCGACGGAGACCATGTTGAACGTGTTGGCGATGTCGGTCGAGAGCGCCTTCTGCAGCATGGCAGGGGAGATGGCGCAGTCGGTCGTGATGAACACGAGCATCGTCGCCATATTGGGGTGGATCATGCCGGAGCCCTTGCAGATGCCGCCGATCCTGCATTCCTTGCCGCCCACAGTGAAGCTGACGGCGATCTCCTTGCGCTTGGTGTCGGTGGTCATGATGCCCTCGGCGGCCTCGGCCGAGTGCGGGCCGAGATTTTTGACCAGCTCCGGGATCCCGGCGGCGATGGGCGCGATATCGAGCGGCTGCCCGATGACGCCCGTCGAGGCCACGACGACGTCGGAGCTCTGGATCTGCAGGGCCTGGGCCAGCAGCTCGCTCATCTGCTCGGCGATCTCAATGCCGTTGGCGTTGCAGGTGTTGGCGTTGCCGCTGTTGCAGATGACGGCCTGTGCCTTGCCGTTGGCAAGATGCTGCTTCGTCACGACGAGCGGCGCGCCCTTGACCAGATTCGTGGTGTAGACCACTGCCGCGCTGGCCGGGACGCTGGAATAGATCAGCGCCAGATCCCGCTTTGTTTTATTCTTCCGGATGCCGCAGTGGACGCCCGCGGCCGTAAAGCCCTGCGCGGCGCACACGCCGCCTTCGATCGTTTTCATCTGTGTTTCCTCCCACATTACAGTTCCAGACCCAGCGTTTTCTCCGCGCCGGTCACAAGATTCATACATTCCACGGCCGCGCCGGACGCGCCCTTGCCGAGGTTATCATAGACGGCCAGCAGGAGCATTCGCTCCTCATTGCCGGCCACGGCGATCTGCATGCTGTCCTTCCCGGCCAGCGCCGCGGCGGATAGAAAGCCGCCCGCGTCCGCCGCGTCGGTGTAGGAGACGACCGGCCCCGTGTACAGTGCCTGATAGACCGCCCTGACGTCCTGCATCGAAGCGCCCGGCTTCAGCCACTGCGCAAACAGCGGGACCGTGACCTGCATGCCGCTGTAAAAGTCCGATACGACCGGGCAGAACGCCGGCTCGCTGGCAAGCCCCGTCATCTGCTTCATTTCCTTCAGATGCTTGTGCGTCTGGCCGAGCGCGTACTGCCGCGGCGCGTCCAGCAGCGCGCTGCGCGCGGGCGCCTCATACTCCGCGATCATCTTCTTGCCGCCGCCCGAGTAGCCGGTCAGCGAATAGCAGCTGAGAAGCGCGTCCTTGTTCAGCAGTCCTGCTGCCACAAGGGGATACACCAGCGCGATAAACCCGCTTGCGTGGCAGCCGGGCACGGCGATGCGCCTGGCCTGCCGGATGCGGGCCTCCTGCAGTGCGGAGAGCTCCGGAAAGCCGTAGCACCAGCCGGGAGCCGTGCGGTGCGCCGTCGAGGTGTCGAGCACAACAGTGTCCGGGTTTTCCACCCACGACGCCGCTTCCTCCGCCGCTGCGTCCGGCAGACACAAAAACGCGGCGTCTGCCTCGTTGAGCAGCTGCCTGCGGCGGCCTTCGTCCTTTCGCTCCGCTTCCGGAAGCGTCAGAAGCTGGATGTCGCTGCGCGCTTGCAGACGGTCGAAGATGCGCAGGCCGGTCGTCCCGGCGCTGCCGTCGATAAACACCTTTTTCATCGAGATCCCTCCACAGCCGGGGCCACCCGGCTCTTTGATGCGACTAATATACACCATCATGCATGATTATGCAAGTATTTTCTACAAAATTTGAATATTTTGTTCTAATTATACATTACGGCGTGCATATCATGCATACGTTTGGACACTTTGACGCGCAAAAAACCGCCCGCCGGAAAAAATCCGGCGGGCGGCTGTTTGCATGCGGAGACAGATATGCTATACTCAAAGAAAAAACCACAGGAGGCCACCTATGCTTCTGCAGAGTCTTCACACCCACAGCCTCTACGACGACGGACAGGACACGCTCGCGCGCATGGCGCAGAACGCCGAAGCCGCGGGCCTGGACGCCCTGGGCTTCAGCGGGCACAGCCCGCTTCCGTTCGCAAACGATTGGGCGATCGACCAGAGCTGTCTGGCAGATTATCTGCGCGAGGCGCGCAGCCTGCAGGCGGACTTTCGCGGCCGCTTTTCCCTCTACTGCGGGCTGGAGTGGGACAGCTGCTCGCCGCTGCCGGAGCAGAAGCTCGATTATCTGATCGGCTCCGTCCACTATTTTCCCGCCCTGCCGGACGGCACGCGCTTCACCGTCGACGGCAGCGCGCAGCTGCTGGCGCAGTGTGCGCAGGTGCAGTTCGGCGGCGACGTGGCGGCGCAGGCCGACTGCTACTACGCGCTCGTCGCCCGCCTGGCAGAGGTCCCGCAGGTCGATATCGTCGGCCATTTTGACCTCATCACGAAGTTCGATGAGCCGCACACGCGCTATCCCATCGTCCCGCCCAGCGCACGCGCCGCGATGGAGCGGCTGGTCCGGGCAGGGAAGCTCTTCGAGATCAATACCGGTGCGATCAGCCGCGGCTACCGGCAGACGCCGTATCCCGCCGAGCCGCTTCTGCGCCTGCTGCGGGAGATGGACGGGAAGATCCTCTTCACCGCCGACGCCCACCGCGCCTGCGACGTCGCCTTCGGCTATGCCGAAGCCGTCGAGCTTGCCTGCCGCTGCGGCTTCGATACCTTCTGGCGTCTGACCGAGGAGGGCTTCGTCCCCGCGCCGCTGCATCGCGCCCTCACATAAAAAGCACCACGACCGCCCCGGCAGCCAGATCGCTACCGGGGTCGCTTGCTGCTATGTAGTCAAATTGTAAAATTCCGTCAGGACTGCCGCTCAATCCGCGCTGCTCAGCGCCAGAAGATCCTCCAGCATCCGGGAGAGCTCTTTTCTGCTCAGCTCCTCCTGCACGCGCAGCTTCCCGTCCTTTTCCGTCAGCAGGTCAGAGGCATAGGCCCAGCGGACCGCATCCTCCGCGTCGGCGTCGATCTCGTCCGCGTCCGTGAACTGCGTCAGATCAACGTCCGCGCCTGCCTCGGTGTCCAGCCCCAGCTGCTTTGCCATCTGATAGAGCGTCTTTGCCGCCTCCTGCCGCGTCAGCGGAGTGTCAGGATCGTAATCGGGCAGGGGAGCGGCTTCTTCGTCCGAAGCCTGCGTCCAGTGCGCGTAGAGCGTCGTATCCGCCGTCAGATGCAGCGGCTGCTGCGTGTCGACCGGTTCCTCGTCTTCCGTGTACCAGCCGTCAAAGGCGGCGTCTTCCCGTTCGGGGTCGTTGACATACAGATCCGCAAGGCTCTTGCCCTGTTCCGCTTCCAGCGTGACGGGCTCGTCATTCTCGTCCGTCACGAGCGTGAGGGTATAGACGGCCTCCTGCAGCTGCAGGTCCGTAAAGCCGTTTTCATGCACGGCGCTGATGCAGAGCGTCGGATCGTCGCTCGTAAAGTTCTCCGAGAAATCATCCGCGTAGCCGGTCAAAACGGCCTGCTCCGCCTGGCCGCTGACGCCGACGCGTGCCTGCTTGTCAAGACCCAGCGCGCCGATCGTTACCGTGCCGGTCTCATCCAGCCAAAGGTTGTTCTGCGCGTCCTGCGCGCGGTTGCCGGTGAGGTTCGTCGTGCCGCAGAGCTCCAGTTCGCCCGCGCAGTACACGCCGCCGCCCAGGATCTGCCGCTCCGAAGCCTTCATTTCGCCCGTCAGCCGGTTGCCCGCGATGACGCAGCTGTCGATCACGGCCTTCGCGTGCGCTGCGATGACAACGCCCGCGCCGTACCGGCCCTCGTTGTCGATGATATTGACGCCGGACAGATACAGCTGGTTATAGTCGCCCACGCTGATGGCTCCGGCCGTCGCGCCGGTGATGCGGCCGCCCGCGAGCGCGTTTTTCTCGTTCGCCGCGATATAGGCCTCCTGCCAGGCAAAGCTCCCGTCGTCAAAGATCAGCTCACCGGCCTCGCCGACATAGTAGTTGCTCGAGGTCCCGGCCCCGTTGCAGTCCGTGATGGTCAGCACCGAGGGCTCCGCCCCTTCGTCGCTGACGGCAAGGTAAATGATGCAGCCCTCCGCGCCGTCTGCGAGCGAGAGGGAATAGCCGTTCAGGCAGAGCGTCACCTGCACGCCGTTTTTCGCCACACACAGCGGCTCGTCCAGCGTCCAGTCCTCCGTCAGATAGTAGCAGCCGCTTTCCAGCTGCCCGCCGCGCACCGTCAGCGGCTCGAAAGCCGGTTCCTCACAGGCGTCCTCGCGGTTGACTGCGTGGATATGCATGCCGTCCGCCGGCGCTTCCTCTGCGGCCGCATCCGTTTCTGCCGCCGCATCCTGCTCCGGCTGTTCGGCAGTTTCCGTGTTTGCTTCTGCCGCAGCCGCATCGGGCTGTGTCCCGTCGGCGGGCGCAGCTTCCGCTTCTGCGACCGTGTCCGCAGCCTCCTGCGCGGGCTGCTCTGCGGTCTGATCGTCCGCCGCGGCCGCGCACACGCTGCACAGCCCCACGACGAGCGCCAGGATCAGCACCAGGCTGAGCCATCTTTGTTTCTTCATGTCCTTCTCCTCCTGTGGTTGGAGTATTATGTTTACCAAAAGAGTACCATATTTGCGCTGTATTTTCAACGTTTTTCTCCGGTTTTAAGCAAATATTAAACTTTTTTCTGCCAACATCACCATATATGGGCCAAAACCTCCCGCCTTCCGCAACATCTTGTTTTCCGTTGACAGGCCCTTCCTCCGCACACTATAATATCTTCTGGCATTTCACAGAAAGAAGGCGTCCGGATGGATCAGAAAAACGCGTTTCTCGGCACGGAGCCGATCGGCAGACTCCTGTTCCGGCTGGCGATCCCGACGGTGATCGCGCAGCTCGTCAATATGCTCTATAATATTGTAGACCGCATCTACATCGGCCACATGCCGCAGGTCGGCAGCCTGGCCCTGACCGGTCTTGGCGTCTGCACGCCGATCATCCTGATCGTGTCGGCCTTCGCTGCACTCGTCGCCTCAGGCGGCGCACCGCGCGCGTCCATCAGCATGGGCAAGGGCGATCTGCAGACGGCCGAGAAGATGCTCGGCGGCTGCTTTACCCTGCAGCTTGGCATCTCCGCCGTCCTGACCGCGGCGCTTCTCATCTGGAACCGCGATCTGCTTCTTGCCTTCGGCGCGAGCGGGCAGACCATCGATTATGCCGCCGACTATATGCAGATCTACGCCATCGGCACCGTCTTCGTCCAGCTGACGCTCGGCATGAACGCGTTCATCACCGCCCAGGGCTTTGCGCGGGAGGGGATGCTCACCGTGCTGATCGGCGCCGTGTGCAATATCGTGCTCGACCCGATCCTGATCTTCAAGCTCGGCATGGGCGTGCGCGGCGCTGCGCTGGCGACCATCGTCTCGCAGGGCGTGTCGTGCCTGTGGGTCGTGCTGTTCCTGTTCAGCAAAAAAAGCGTCCTGAAGCTGCGCGTGCAGAACTTCCTGCAGAGCCCGCGGCTCATCCTGCCCTGCGTGGGCCTCGGCACGGCGACGTTTATCATGCAGGCGAGCGAGAGCGTGCTCTCCGTCTGCTTCAATTCCTCGCTGGCCCGCTACGGCGGCGATATCGCCGTCGGCGCCATGACCATCCTCACGAGCGTCATGCAGTTTGCGCTCCTGCCCCTGCAGGGGATCTCGCAGGGCGCGCAGCCGATCCTGAGCTATAACTACGGCGCAAAGAACGTCGAGCGCGTCAGAAAGACCTTCCGCGTGCTCCTGACCGTCTGCCTGACGTATTCCGCGCTGATCTGGGCGTTTGCCATGCTTTTCCCGCGCGTGTTCGCCGGGATCTTCACGCCGGACGCCGAACTGATCGAATTCACCGGCCGCGCCCTTCGCATCTACTGCGCGGTGCTGGCGATCTTCGGCATCCAGCAGGCCTGCCAGATCACCTTCGTCTCCATCGGCAAGGCCGTCTGCTCCATCATCGTGGCCGTCATGCGCAAATTCGTCCTGCTCATCCCGCTGATCTACCTGCTGCCGTACCTCGTCCCGGACCCGACCCTGGGCGTCTACCTGGCCGAGCCCGTCGCCGATACCCTCGCCGTGACCTTCACCTCCATCCTCTTCTCCCACCAATTCCGCAAAGCCCTCCGCACCCTCGAATCGGAACGCAGCGCGTAAAAGAGAAAAAGACCCGCCGCGCAGCAGCACGGCGGGTCTTGGTTTATTCCTCCGGTTTATCGTCCTCATCCGGCGTTTTTTTATGCGCCTGTTCGATCGTATGGATCAGGAAGGCGCCCATTGCGGCGATCGCGCCGACGATGCCCCAGCCGGAGCTGTTTGCCGCCGATGCGCCGATCAGTTCGAGCAGGAAGCTGAAGGCCAGCGTGCCTGCCAATGCCCAAATCGCCATATCCGTACCTCCCAGTTATCTTTTTCTCAGGATAGCACACGGGGCCGGGAAAAGCAAGGCATCAGGCTTCCAGCTTGTACTTTTCCTCAAACGCGTTATACTGGAGCAAGAATTCGTTGCTGCCGGATTTGACGTCGCCGAGATACTTGTGCAGGTCGATGCGCTCGTTCTTCATGTCGAGCAGACAGCCGGCGATGTTCGAGCAGTGGTCGGACACGCGCTCGAGGTTCGTCAGCAGGTCGGAGAGCACGAAGCCCGCAGCCAGCGAGCATTCGCCGCGCTGGAGTCTGGCGATGTGGTTCGTGCGCAGCTCGTCCTTGAGCTTGTCGATGACCTGCTCGAGCGGCTCGACCTGCCGCGCCAGCGCCAGATCGTCCTGCAGGAATGCGCGGCTCGTCAGATCGACGATCTCGCCGACCGCGTCCAGCATGGTCTGCAGCTCCTTCTGCGCCGTCGGCGTGAACGAGACGCCCTTCTCCTTCAGCTCCTCGGCGGATTCGATGATGTTGACGGCGTGGTCCGCGACGCGCTCGAAATCGCCGATCAGATGCAGCAGCATCGACGACTCTACGCTGTCCTGCTCGCTCATCGGTTGCGTGGCCAGATGCACGAGGAAGGTGCCGAGCGTGTCCTCATACCGGTCGGTGTCGTCCTCACGCCTGCGGACCGAGGCGGCCAGCTCCGGCGTGAAGTGCAGCACGGCCTGCAGGCTCTCATGCAGCGCCAGCTCCGCGTCGGCGGCCATGCGCTTGGTCAGCTCCTCGCTCTTGACGAGCGCGATGGCCGGCGTGGCGAACAGACGCTCGTCCAGCACGGCGGCGGTATCGGGGTGGCCCGTCTCCGGGATCAGCCGGTACGACAGCTTTTCCAGCAGCCCGCAGCAAGGCAGCAGCATCAGCGTGCACAGCACATTGAAGATCGAGTGGATGACCGCGATCTGGAACGTGTCGATCGGCTGGTCAACAAAGGAGAAGTGCAGCAGCAGATTTGCCGTCTCAAATACCGTCAGCCAGACGACCGTGCCGATGATATTGAAGCTCAGATGCACGACGGCGGCCCGGTGGGCATTTTTATTCGTGCCGACGGACGAAAGCATGGCCGTCACGCAGGTGCCGATATTCTGGCCCATGATGATGGGGATCGCCGCGCCATAGCTGACCGCGCCGGTCGACGAGAGTGCCTGCAGGATACCGACCGAGGCGGACGAGGACTGCACGATGCCGGTCAGAATCGCGCCGGCCAGCACGCCGAGGATGGGATTGGAGAACATCAGGAAGAACTTTGTGAAGTTCGGGTCGTTGCGCAGCCCCGAGACCGAGCCGGACAGCGACTCCATGCCGAACATCAGCGTCGCAAACCCGAGCAGGATGAGGCCCGTGTCCTTTTTCTTGCCCTTGCCGGTCAGATACAGAATGATGCCGATCACGGCCAGCACCGGCGTGAACGACGACGGCTTCAGCAGCTGCAGAAACAGGCTGTCGCCGCTGATGCCGGACAGCGACAGCAGCCACGCCGTGACCGTCGTGCCGATGTTCGCGCCCATGATCACCGGGATCGACTGCCGCAGGCTCAGAAGCCCGGAGTTGACAAAGCCGACCACCATGACCGTCGTCGCCGACGACGACTGGATCACCGCCGTCACGGCGAGGCCCGTCAGCAGGCCGGAAAACCGTCCGCTCGTCAGCTTCGCCAGAATGGCCTTCAGCGAGCCGCCCGCCCGCTTTTCCAGCGCCGTCCCCATCACGCTCATGCCAAACAGGAACAGGCTCAGCGAGCCGAGCATGGTCAAAAAGTCAAAAATCGTCATTTCACAAAGATCCCTTTCCGTATTTCTCTTGTGTTCTGACCCTACTATAAATTTAAAATGTCAAAAGCGCGTGCATGCCCGTGTTAAATCTTCGTGAGATTTCTCCGCGGATGTTAAATCCATCGAAAATCCGTGTAAAACAGCGGCCAAAAAGGAAAGCCGGGCTTCCCTCTGGGTGGGGAAGCCCGGGTTTGCTTATTTCGTCCGGCTGCAGCCGGTGCAGCTGTCTTCGGGTTTGATGCAGGGTTCGTTCTTGCCGGGGAAGAAGGCGTCCATCGGGAACTCGATCTGGCTGAAAACGTCGCAGGGGCTCTCGGTGCTCGCGCCGCCGACCGGCGGGCAGGTCTTCGAGGGGACACAGTAGTCGAACGTCGGGATGAGCAGCTGCGTGTCGCGCTCGAGCCGGACGATGGAGAACTGCCCGATGGTCACGAGCAGCCGCTTGCATTCGCCGGTCAGCACCAGCGGCTCGTCGAAGCAGCCCAGCAGCGCCTCGGGGATGGAGGGAGCGGTCTCGCTCTGGCAGCAGCAGCCGCACGCCTCCATCACGCGCGAGCCGAGGATGATCGGGTCGACCGTCTCGGCAATGGCCCGCGGCAGCGAGACCGACTGCAGCGACTTTTTGCAGAGGCACGTCAGATCGTCCTTGCTCGAGAAGATCCGGGCGCAGGTCTCGCCGCCGAACAGCACCAGCCGCTTCGAGAAGACCGCCAGGCCCGTGACCGTGTTCGTCCGCCCGGCCGAGAGCGTCGCGTCGGCGATGACGCGGTAGTAGAAGGTAACGTCGACCGTAAAGTAGCCGGAGGAGTAGGGGACACACTCCACCTGAACATCGACAAACAGCAGCTCCACGAACCGCGCCTTCGCGCTCGCCGCGCAGTCCAGCGTGTGCTGGGAGTCCACCGTTAAGTACACGCGCAGATCTTCAATGCAGTCTTTGGCAAGGCAGCTGTCCGTGATTTTCCCCGTATGCACGCAAACAGCCTCACGGATGCCGCGCAGATCACAGGTCTTGCCAGCCTGTGCAGGTTCAGACATTCGGATGACCTCCTATTATATGATCGTAAAGGTTCGCGTGGCCGAAACCAGGGTCGTTCACGCTTCGCTTTCATAACAGTTTATGCAGCGCCGGGCGCATGTGAAACTCCACGGAAGGAAATTGGCCCCGAAATTGCGTGGACAAATGCGGAAATATGTGCTAAGATGATATGCGTATGATTCTAAATTGGTGAGGTATGCCTGCACATGAAACTGGATATCATGGGCCTGCAGTTTGATAACGTCACGATGGATGAGGCCGCCGCCCGCGCCGAACAGATCCTCGCGGGAGACAGGACCTGCTACGCCGTGACCCCCAACGCCGAGATCGCCTACGAAGCCCTGCACGACGAAAAGCTCCGCGCGCTCATCAACGGCGCGGACCTCGTCCTGCCGGACGGTGCCGGCGTCGTTCTGGCCTCGAAGCTTTTAAAGACGCCGCTCAAGCAGAAGGTCGCGGGCGTCGACTTTGCCGACCGTCTGCTCTCCATCCTCGAGAAGACCGGCGGCGGCCTGTTTCTGCTCGGCAGCAAGCCCGGCATCGCAGAGCTTGCCGCGCAGAAAATGCTCGAAAAGCATCCGAAGCTGCATATCTGCGGCATGAACGACGGCTATTTCAAGGACGAAGCCCCGATCATCGAGAAGATCAACGCCGCCCGGCCTGATGTGCTCTTTGTCTGCCTCGGCGCGCCGAAGCAGGAGCTTTTCATGAAGGACCATCTGGACGCGCTGCACGTCAAGCTCATGATCGGCCTCGGCGGCTCGCTTGACAGCTTCGCGGGGACCGTGAAGCGCGCGCCGAAGTGGATGATCCGCTGCAATCTGGAATGGCTCTACCGGCTCATCAAGGAGCCGAAGCGGTTCGGACGTATGCTCCGGCTGCCAAAATACCTGTTTGCCGTGCTCGGCAAACGGATAAGAGGGTAAACAACATGGGAAAACTGATCGTGTTTGAGGGAACCGACGGTACCGGAAAATCCACACAGTTCGCACTTCTGACCAAGCGGCTGCAGAGCGAGAACATCCCGTTCCGCCGTCTGCAGTTTCCGCAGTATCTCGAGCCGTCGTCGGCGCTCATCCGGATGTATCTCAACGGCGAGTTCGGCGACGACCCGAACAGCGTCAACGCCTACGCGGCCTCGACCTTCTACGCGGTCGACCGCTACGCGTCCTATCAGCGCGTCTGGAAGGACGATTACGCGGCGGGCGGCCTCATCCTGTCGGACCGCTATACGACGTCCAACGCCGTCCACCAGGGCGGAAAGCTCGAGGGAGCGGCGCGGGAGGAATTCTTCTCCTGGCTCTATGACCTGGAATTTTGCCGCATGGGCCTGCCGAAGCCGGATCTGGTTTTGTGCCTCGACATGCCGGTGGAGATCGCCGAGACGCTCATGCGCAAGCGCGAGAGCGACACCGGGACGAAGGCCGACATCCACGAGCGCAACGACAAATATCTGCACCAGTGCCGCGAGGTCGCGCGGCAGGCCGCGGCCTACTTCGGCTGGACGGTCGTCTCCTGCGTGAAAGACGGGAAGCTCCGCTCGATCGAGGATATTCATGAGGAACTGTATTCGTACGTAAAAAAATGTCTGGAGGAAGCATAATACAATGGTATATATGATCTTGGGTACCGGCTTTGAGCCGATGGAAGCCATTGCGCCGTGCGACATTCTGCGCCGCGGCGGCGTGGAAGTGCAGCTCGCCGGGATCGGCGGGACGCTGATCGAGGCCGGTCACGGCGTGCGCGTGCAGGCCGACTGCCGCGTGGAGGATCTGAAGCTGGCTTCGACCGACATGGTCATCCTGCCCGGCGGCCTCGGCGGCGTGCATTCGATCCTCGCCTGCGATACCGCCATGAATTTTATCCGCCTTGCCTATGAAGACGGCAAATATATCGCGGCCATCTGCGCCGCCCCCACGATCCTTGCCCAGCTGCACATCACCGACGGCCGCAAGGCCACCTGCTACCCGGGCCTCGAGGAGAAGATGGGCGCCGCCGTCATGACGGCCTGCGGCGCTGTGCAGGATGGCCGCGTCATCACCGGCCGCGCGGCGGGCTCGGCTGACGAGTTTGGCCTTCTGTGCCTGCAGGCGCTGAAGGGGAAGGCCGCCGCGGATCAGGTCGCGGCCGACATCGTCTACCGCGCATAAGGGAGGAACACATGGCTGAACAGAACCCCAACGCCCGTCCGGACGAACAGACGCCCGAGCAGGACGCGCTGGAAAAAAGTCTGGAAGAGCTTTCGCTCGATGAGCTGCTGGCGTCGGTCAAGGACGATCTGGCCCGCGTCGACGCGATGATGGACGGGCCCGGCGATGCGGCGCAGCCCGAACAGCCGGATGCGCCTGCGCCCGACACGCCGGACGCCGCCGAAGAAGCGCCTAAGCCCGGCATGCAGCCGCTCTTTGAGCCGAAGATCCCGGAGGAATACGCGGATCTGACCGTCGACCAGGAGACGCAGTCGGAGAGCCAGGAGCCCGAAAAGAAACGCCCGCGGCTGCCGTCCGGCATCCGGGTGCTGCTGTACGTGTGCTGCGTGCTGGCAGTGGCTGTGCTGCTGGCCGTGGCGGTCTGGCGCTGCGCCGACGACGTGCTGTCGCTGACGAAAGAGGACGCCGAGATCACCGTCTCCATCCCCGACGGCGCGACGATCTCGCAGATCGCCGGAGAGCTCAAAAGTAAGGGTCTCGTGCGCTATGAGACCCTGTTCAAATTCTACTGCTGGGCCTCCCACGCGGAAAAGACCATCGAGCCCGGCACCTATACGCTGAACAGCCGCTACGACTATCACGCCCTCGTCAGCAACATGATCGAGGCCAGCCCCGACCGTGCAGTCGTCGAGGTCACCATTCCCGAGGGCTACGAGTGCGAGGATATCTTCCGCCTGCTCGAAGCTGACGGCGTCTGCTCCTATCAGGATCTGGCCGATACCGCGGCGAGCTACGAATTTGCCTATGACTTCCTGCAGGAGATCCCCTACGGCAGCGAAAACCGGCTGGAGGGCTATCTCTTCCCGGATACGTACCAGTTCTATATGAGCGACGATCCGGCGAACGTCATCGACAAATTCCTGCGCAACTTCGATAACAAATTCACCGACGATCTCTACGACGCGCTGGACGCGCTCAACGACCGTCTGGCCCAGCGCATGCGCACGAACGGCTTCACCGAGACCGAGATCACGGACGGTAAGCTTTCGCTCTACGACCTCATCACCGTCGCCTCTCTCGTGGAGAAGGAGACCGCGAAGACCTCCGAGAGCGCCTCCATCGCCTCCGTCATCTACAACCGCCTGTGCAGCAAGCTCTATCCCTGCCTCGAGATCGACGCGACCATCCAGTACGCGCTCGCCGAGCGCAAGGAAGTGCTCTCCAACGCGGACAAGGGTGTCATCAGCCCCTATAACACCTACACGAACGCCGGTCTGCCCGCAGGCCCGATCGCCAACCCCGGTATGAACTCCATCCGTGCGGCGCTGTACCCGGCCGAGACCAATTATTACTTCTACGCCCTGAACGCCGACGGCGTCCACCACTTCTCCGAGACCTATTACGAGCACCAGAACTTCCTGGCGGAGCTCGCGGGCAAGACCCAGCCGGACGAGGAGCAGACGGACGCGCCTGCGGACGGCGAAGAGACCACCGATACGGAGAATCAGACAGATGGACAGACGTAAGCCGGAGCTTCTGAGCCCGGCAGGGGATATGGAAAAGCTGCGCATGGCCGTCGCCTACGGCGCGGACGCCGTGTATCTGGCAGGCACGAGCTTCGGCATGCGCTCGTTCACCGGCAACTTTACGCCGGACGAGCTGCCGAAGGCGGTGCAGCTGGCCCACGCCGCGGGCGTGAAGGTCCACTGCACGGTCAATATCATGCCCCGCAATGATGAGGCCGCCGCGCTCCCGGCCTATCTCGAGCAGCTCGATGCCGCGGGCGTCGACGCGCTCATCCTCGCGGATCTCGGCGCGTTCACGCTGGCAGGGAAGTACGCCCCGCGCTGCGAGCGGCACATCTCCACCCAGCAGTCGATCGCCAACTACGTCTGCGCGCAGAGCTGGTTCGACCTCGGCGCGCGCCGCGTGGTGCTCGCACGGGAGCTGAGCCTGCAGGAGATCCTGACGATCCGCGAGCGGGTCTCGCCCGAGCTCGAGCTCGAGACCTTCTGCCACGGCGCAATGTGCGTCTCCTATTCCGGGCGCTGCCTGCTCAGCAACTATATGACCGGCCGCGACTCCAACCGCGGCCAGTGCGCCCAGCCCTGCCGGTATCAGTACGCCCTGATGGAAGAAAAGCGCCCCGGCGAATACTTCCCGGTCTTCGAAGACGAAAAGGGCACGTACATCATGAATTCCCGCGATATGTGCATGATCGACCATCTGGACGAGCTCTGCGACGCCGGGATCGACTGCCTGAAGATCGAGGGCCGCGCCAAATCCGCCTATTATGCCGCCATCGTCACCGGCGCCTACCGCCACGTGCTCGACGACGTGTGGGCCGGCCGCGCGCCGGATCCCGTCTGGCGCGATGAGGTGGACCATGTCTCTCACCGCCACTACTCCACCGGCTTCTACTACGGCCAGCCCGGCCAGTTTACCGAGGATTCCCGCTATCTGCGCCAGTGGCAGATCTGCGCCGTCGTGGAAAGCTGCGACGCGCAGGGGAACGCGGTCCTGAGCCTGCGCAACAAGTTTGCTGTCGGCGATACCGTCGAGCTCGTCGGCCCGGACTTCCGCCCGCTTTCGTGGCAGGTCCCGCCCATGGAGGATATGGACGGCATCCCGCTGTCCGAGCCGCGTACCCCGCAGATGCGCTTCCGCGCCAAGCTTCCCGCCCAGGTCCCGCCCCTCTCCTTCGTCCGCCACGCGGTCGAACTCTCCGGCCGATAAAAAAACCGGCGCACCGAATTGCTGGGTGTACGTAAGACAGTATTGCGCCGAGATTGACGAAGCGGCACGAAATCGCATGGAGCTGATCGTGCCGGAGCTGGTGAAGCGCAACGGCGTGACCGAACAGCTGAAAGCCGAAAACCAAATGGAATGGGTGCGGCAGATGAACGCTTGCAAGGCACAGGCAGAGGAAGTTGTGAAAGCGGAATTGATTTATGATTGAGTGAGAAAGTCCGGGCAGAAAACTGTTCGGACTTTTCTCATATAGTCCAAAGTTGCGGTAG